>Ga0181380_1001475_pt1 | contig 10288 bp, 10 predicted proteins | sample 3SPOviralmetaG_FD_130116 | JGI IMG/M metagenome (GOLD analysis project Ga0181380, IMG submission 130116) | Marine viral communities from the oligotrophic San Pedro Time Series (SPOT) site, San Pedro Channel, CA, USA - 3 SPOT_SRF_2009-08-19 | ecosystem: Environmental > Aquatic > Marine > Strait... | reverse complement strand
TTATTGTCTAAAATTTTATTTGTAGTGATTGCTACACCACCCCACCTTGCTCCTAATTCTAAAACTCTATCAGTAGATTTTATGAACTCTTTTACTTGTTGTTGTTCTGTTGTTTCAATACAATTATAATTTAATACGTTACCATATTCATCAATACACTCCATTTTATGATAACTTAGATTTTAATTATCATATTTACCGGCGGATAGGTTGTCGTCCGTAGGACGGACGAACTACGCCATCACTTGAAGACCCTGAGGTCCGAAGACTAATGTATTTTTAGAATGAACAAATACAAAGAATGATTGTGGTGAATCACTTGTTAGGTCAAGACTCATATTGATACCGAAGTTCACGTTTTTGAAATCTACACCAGCATCACTGATACTGTCAAATGCGACTCCTACACCGAAACCTGCTCCTCCGTCAGCGAAGTCCTTACCAAATCGTGCAGAGTCATCTAAGCGACTATTTACGGGACCCAGTGAAGTCCTTGTAATATTTGCGAATTTAGTAATAGCATTCATATAATTGTAAATTATCTGCGAATCAACAGTTTTAATACTACTATTATCTTTTTGAGGAGTGTTGATATTAAAGTCCAACGGGAACTTAGCACCATTTCTGGTGAAAAATAATTCTTTGATGTCCGCTGATGAGCCATCACTATTTGTAGGATATAGTGTAGAAAGTCCATCAAATAATAAATTATTGATATGAGCCGCGGGAACAACATTAGCAAAGACTCCCAATACTCGCGATAACCCGAGTTGAAAATTAATAATACCATTCGCTGAATTAATAGTTTGATAATAGGATGATAATGAATTATATTCATATGTCCCAGTAGGATTAGTTCTCATCTGTTGTATCATTTCAGGTGCTGGTTCTGCTAACTCAGCAACAAGTGAAACATCTGTAAATTGATATAATGACTCGGCATAAGACGCAGAATCTGTATCACCCTGAGTGTGGAACACTTGAGAGTCTGGACTTAAATGTAGTTCTAGCAGAATCCCCCCAACTGCCTGAGCGTCTAATCTAAGAGGCTCACCTCCGTTTAGGAGTCCGCATGGGAGTGAGACGCAGAAGTGATTCTGTGTGGACGAAGATGATGGGATATTTACAACAGTCTGTTGCTGTGCTTCATAATTTGGTAGAATTAATGCTTGGTCATATAAATGCGAAATATTATCATCTTGAGAATTAACAGCAGGTAAATAAGAACTTAAGAATCTGTTGTAATGTCTTATAGATTCAATTGTTTGACCTGTTCTTTGCGATTTAATAGTAAGAGTATCAATTGTAGAATAAACACCTAACTTCTCAGTCATAGCAAGATTACTTACATCACTTGTAGAAGATGAAGCACTTGATAAAAGTGTTCTGAATTTACCACAGAAACGAACAGACTGACCTAACAGCAATCTTTCTTGTTCTCCGATAATAAATTGTATGACAGGATTACCATCCTTAAATGAAATAGTCCCATTACTGGTGACATTACTCGGCACGATATCAACGTTCATTTGACTCATTTTATAATGAGTAGAATATTAAAAATTATTATTACAAAAATTAAATTATGATAACTTATCTTTTACACCTGAACTGCTATAGAACCATTACGGATAACTAATCTCCTGAGGTGGGATACATAATTATTCCAGAGTTTATTTTTAGTTTGGTCTGCTCCGGTGTATTCTAACTGAAGGTTAAAATCCTTACCTCGTGCATCATATACAGCATTCTTACCGAGTGCTAATGCTCTGCCAATAAAGAAATTAGACCTAAACTGTAAGAAGGATAGCGGTTCAATATCCGACATGGCGAGTGCTTTTTCTGCTTCAATACACCACTGCTGACTGATACTGTTTTTAGCACTAATCTTAGATACATCAACCTTTCTTGAAGGATTAATCTTGCCGTCATAGATAAACTGATACTCCTGTAGATTATCACTAATACCAACTAAACCACTACGTGCCGAGTTATTAATAGTATCATTAGGAGCATTATCTTCATTATATGTAGTTCCACATTCTAAGAACTCTTTAGTAGAATAATTTGTAGCATCAGTAGGGATACATAAGATACTCATAGCCCGTGATTCAATTAGAGGGAGGCGAACATTCGCAACATTATCACCACTCAGTTGAGAATATCTGTAATTAGTAAATGAACGATAATCATAATTTATTGTCCCACCTTCATTCATCATAGTCATCATAGATTGTTCATATCCATCAGGGACTTGAATTTGTTTTACAATTAAATTTACATCACTAATGACTAAATTTGGTTCATAAGTTGTAGCAACTCCCGTTGTATCATCTACTAATACAGCAGTGCCTGAGGCTCCTATTAAATCATATCCCAAATCATTTGTCATATTACCAGCAAATGTAACCTTAGTTTTACTCGTGCCGAAAGCAGCTCCCGTAACTTGTTCTATTTGTGTGATAGTTTGTGTAGATGAAATTGACGCATTATTACCATCAGATGCTTTTAGATTTACCTTTTGTCCTACAACAAACGGAAATGTCGGCACCGATGTCTGGTTATTATCACGTGTAAAAAAGAGAACATTTGATGTCGCAGCCTGAACAAAAGAACCAGTTGTCTTAGAAGCATTATCAGAACCATTAATAGAATGATATACAGGATTTAATCTCAAGCGTCTAAATTCATTAACAGAGTCCAGTTTTCTGAATAGTTTTTTCTTCTCCTGTAGTAAAATTTCTATAAAAATACCATCAGTTAATAGAGCAGGAAAGACAGCTTCATTTCGGAACAGTCCTGTATTAAGATGGAGTTCTGCTTTTACTTCTTCAAAATCATTAGCAGGAAATTTTGTAAAGGAAGCAGTCTGCGTAGTGTTATCAAGTTTAGTGAAATAAGGATTGGAGAAACAATTACCTAAATCAGTCTTTGTAGTCCCAAGAGTGCCTCTACTTGCTGGATCATATGCCGTAGAACCCTCAGTCAAAGCACGCTTCTTTTTTATGTTATCATTTGTTTCATAATCAAACCGTAACGCGGTTAAAATATCATAACCTTCTATCTCCTCCAATAATGCGGTTTTTCGTCCAGTAAAGATGCGAATTGACCTGATTAAACTGTGTAATCCTAATTTATCGTCTAACTGAAGACGTAAAGCACCTGAGTTTGCTGTAATAGTTGGAAGAGATAATTTAACTTTCATTTGTAGTCTGCTTTGCGATAAATCAACAAACTTAGATGTGGGAGGAACATACAAATCTATTTTACCTCCCGGGTTGTAATTTAAACCATTTTCTGCTGGAATACTGACATCAGTTTGTCCTACTTGGATTTTGTCACTACTCGTAAAAAAATTACTCATTTATAATATCATACAATAAAAAAATAAAAATTAATTATATTTTAATTCTTTTAAAAACCACCACCAACAATCTGTGATTTAGCAGAAGGGAGTTGAGAAGCTACTAATCCCATACTCTGGAAAGCAGGTGTAACCTTGAATGATGTTTTCTTAGGAGGTTCAGGGTCGGCTGCGTCCTGCTTCTTTTTATCCATATCAGCATTAATATCATCAACAGCATCCATAATACCTCCTGTTAAATTTAAGATACCACCAATAACCTCAGCAGGGGGAAAAGCAATCCCTACGAGGTCAAGAGCAGCTCCCGCCTCTTGGAACTTATCTGCTGTGCTTTCACCACTAAAAAAGTTCTTACCTTCTGCTAAATTCTTAATACTGTGTCCTATATCAAGAACACCACTAAAATCACCAATAACTTTACCACCAACTTCACTAAGAGCAGTTAATCCAGCATCTCCTATTGCTTTACCTGCTATCCCTCCAATTGCCTTTTTAACTCCTTGTGCTACTAAATTAGATGATTCACGTTTAGCAGTTGCCTCTGCTACTTTTGCTCCATCACCAGCGAGGGTCGCAGCCGTTCTTGCTCCTTCGGCTGCTTCTTCAACAGTTCTACCTGCTGTCCCGGCGATTACTTTACCATCATCTCCAATCTCCCCTAACTCCATAGCAGATGACAGAGGTTTAGCTTCTTCACCGTGAACTAATGCTTTGGCGGTTGATTTAATAGAATTTGCCCTCCCTTTTACCTCATCAACAGCATATTGTTTAAATCCGTGTTTAGATACACCTGATACCAACCTACCTGTCCCTACTAATGTATTTAAACCTGATGTCCCATCCTTAAATCCATAAAATGCTTCATCCATATCTCTTTGTCTTTGGTCGTCAGCGACTTTGCCTGGTCTCTGTTTAATTTTAGTATCATATTCATCCTGTAGTTTCTGATTGTGAATCTTAACACCTTCATTAAATGTATTAATCCTTGAATTAAAAGCAGAACCTTGAGATAACGCTTCGCTGTAACCATACATACTCATTTTATAAAATAACTTTTATTTTAATTTTTATTCAGGGATTTTATTTTCAACTTGTCCTTCAAAGAGTAAATTATCGCCTTCTGCTAGGAGGTCTTCAAAGTTTCTAAATGCTCTTGCTGGATTCTCCTGTAAATCTAAAAATAAGAAATCATATCTCTGTTCGGTTGCTTTATGATATATTTTTCTAAACTTTTCATCACCACCAAACATCCCTGAAAATTCTTGTGATATCTTTTCTAATTCAGACATGTTCTGTAAATTTCCGCATATGAATGCGTTTGTATTATTTCTTATCGTTGGTCCCACCGCTTTGAATGACTGAACCGACACCGCTAATAATCCGACACCATAATGACGAGAACGCGTCACTAAATGATTCAGGTAAGAGTTTCTTTTTACTGACCCGAGGATATCATCAAATACGAGTCCTATGAATGGTCTTTCTTCATCGTCAAATTGTTTTTGTTGTTCTACAATCCCTGCGAGTATAGTATCATCATAACCTGTGTAACAATCGCACGCTTTACGTAAAAATCTTGATGTGACGTCTTGTTCAACAGTATTACTCATTATTGTGACGTTATCCATCGCACCTTTGAAAAATTCATCTCTTAACAGGAGGTTACTTAAAATTGTTGATTTACCTGATTTAGTCGGCATAACTAAAGTCATAATACAAGGTAACTCTGGTAAATTAGGATGCGTAATTTTCCTGGGTTTCTCCTTAGGTGGGTCTTTAACTGGATAAATCTTTGGTGCTGAACCTTCCATTATTATTATAATATTATATTTTAATTTAATTTATGTGAATAAACCTCGCCAAGGGTCAGTTGCCTGTGCTGTCTGTTGAGGAGTTATCGCATTTTGAATTGTTCTACGCATTTGGTTTGCTCTCGCTTCTTCTGCTTGTTTTGCTTTCTTTTCTTTTTTCTGTGCTTTACGATAAGTATCATAAGTATGAACTGCTCCTAAAACTGCTTTATTTAAATCATCTTCTGTGTAGAACTTTCCCTGTGGTTGTGCTGGAGGAGGGGGCTGTGATGCACTCTGCTCTTGTGATTCTTTTTCTTCTTTTGCTTTTTTCTTTTTTAATAAACGTTCTTCTGCTTTTAACATTTCCTTTTCTTCTTTTTCTTGTGCTTTACGTTCTTTTTCTGCTTTTCTCTTCTCTTGTGCTATTTTTCTAATTTTAGCAAGATGTTCTTTTTGTTTTTCACTCATAGGTGCTTTACGAGTATATTTACGTTTTCCTTTTTTTTCAGTAGGGTCAATGAACTCCGTGTTCACTACAGGTTCAACTTTAGGTGCTGGTTCATCAAATACTTCATCTTCTTTTGGTATTTCACGTTCTGTAACTTCAATTAAATGATCATTTCCATCATCATTATCAATCTCCTCCATAATTTCATCAATTATATCTTTATCACCAGTTTCACTTACAGGGACTTCAGGGGCTTCTGGTTCAGGAGTCGGCATTTCAATTTGAGGCATTACTTTATCCATTTATAATAATGACAAATAAAAAAAATAGAATAAGATAGACTTTATCTTTTATATTTACATTCTTGCTTTCTTTCTAACAAAAAAGACTACTTCGCTAGAACCAGTTAAATCCTTAGCAAATGTTTCATCTTTCCTTACAAACTGAACATCTAAATCAGTTACAGTTATATCAACTGGATTATTTAAATCAATAAATGATTTATCATTATTTTGAAAATACAAAGCACCTCCTTCTGCTCCAGAGTTATCAAACCTTGGGACTTGAAATAAAATCTTTGAAGGATTACCTGTTCCAAAATTAAATGTTTGATGATTGAGAGTTGGGACTCTTATAAATGTTGAATGTTCTGATGACATAATTGGTTTTGATGTAGATGAAAAGGATGCTGTTCCATCTGTTGGTGTTACTGCTAATGCCTGAGGGACAATACTGAAAGGTTGAAATCCTAAAACATCTGCTGAACTCGGTTGCCATATGTCTGATTCAGGACTAATGTATCTTTCATTTTTATTTACAATAAATAGAGGCTCATACTGGTCGCATACAGAAGCATTAACTCCGTGATAATCTCTTACAAAAGATGATAATTGACTGTTACGAGGTTCACTTATAGCAGTTGAACCATCTTCTGCTATGAATCTTTTATTTAGTTCTCTAAACTCGCAATCAGTAATCCACGTCCAAGCATTAGGAGACCAAGGTTTAGTCACTTGAAATCCAAAAGTAGGGTCAGTTGCTGTTCCAACAGTCCCCATGTCGGCATGATAAGCACACTTAAACGCCCAGTGATTTGGTATGATATTATTTGTCATAGTTGATGAACTCCTACAACGATATTCTGTAATATCTACAGTATCACCTGTATCGTGAAAACCCACCGTAGGATACATCTTCCAGCAAGTTTGTCCTACTGGTTTAGGGACTTGGTCTTTGAATGAAGCATTCGCAATACTGATTCCTTCACAAATAATATTACCTGAAGCAGATATTTTAACTTTTTCATTAGCAACTTCAAATGTGATATCATCTGAAATCGCAGCCGTCGCTAAAGGAGCTCCTGTAGCAAATGCTGAATTTGGCGTATTATTAGCAGTAGTCGCTGTATTATTTTTTTGATAGTAAATGATTTCACGCATTTCCATTCCAATTTGACCCCCACCATCACTCATAGGGACAGAGTGATAAAGTCTTATTTCACCCCCTAAACTTTGAACTGCGAAATCATAGAATTGGTCATTATCTCTTCCTAAACCATTACCAACATATCCTTCAACCCCAGGGAGTTGCTCGTTTCTTGAAAAATAATCACCACCATCATTTACAATTGGACGAGATAAACCAACAGTCCAATCATTCATCTTAAAATTATCAAAGACTAATTTTCCAAAATGTAATGATATGGGACCTCCGGCTGTTCCTGTTGGTTGTAACTGAGAATAAACATCAGGAGCAGTGCTCGTCCAAGTTGTTCCGTCCCAAGTTGATGATCCAAAGATGTCAAACTGTTCATTATTTGGTGGGACTGTAGAAGGAGGTTGTGCTCCTATCTGATTCACATTATATCTAAATCCACTGAAAGGGTCTTTAGCAATAGTAGCAGATTGTAGTGGAGTCACGCTGACACCATTTATTGTATCAAACTCAGGGTGAAGTGAATATGCTTCTTTTATAATTTCTTCAAATCTTGATGCGAAATCTTGTGGTGACAGATTAGCTCTTATTGTATTAATACTTGGTATGATGTATGATAAACTTTCTTTATATGAAGCATCAGTCAATAGTCTTTCACCAAACCAAAAAAATGTATCTTGTCCTGGTTCATAATCAATTGTCGGATTTCTATTAAGTTTTACCGATTCAACTGCTATCTCAGAGTTAGCAGGTATCCTCATACCTGACCTGAAATCATTACGATAATGATATGGAGCATCAATAGCATTCTGAATAGTATTTCTGCTTTTATTAGAAGATGTTACAATCAAACTCATTTATAATTATTAACGTTAAAAAAAAAATAACTTTGTATTTTATAAATAATGCCTAAAGCAAAAAAGAAGAACACTTATAGACAAGTAGATACGAGTAGATGTGTTCACAAAAATGCTTATAGCAAACCAAAAGACATAGATGTAGAAGCATCAATAAAAAAAGATAAAGAAGTCAAAGAAAAAGATGTCTTTGATTTCAAAAGTAAAAGTAAGGATAAAAAAGTAAGAAAGACTTAAGAAGATATTAAATTTATTTGTTCTTCAAGGTATTTAGATTTTTCATTAGCGATATTGACTTTAGCCTCAGCATCATCCTTTGCGAACTTTAACTGAGTTTCTAATTTTATTATTTTATCTTCTAGCAAATCTATCTGTTCTTTATAACCTTTTTTCATATGTTTAACAACTTCTTCGTGTTCTTCTTTACTCATTAAATTATTATCTTCTAAAACATTTTCTAATTCTTCTTCTAACTCTTCAATCCTTTCATCTTTGTATCTCATTCTCTTGATATGTTTAGCATAAGATACTGGTCTTTTACTTTTTACTTCATCAACAGACATGCCGTTATCTTCAAAATATTTTTGTAAAGCATCTGCTTGTTTATTATTAACTTCTTCAGAGCGATAAAGAGCTATCATCAAATCATAAGCAGATAAACTTTTATTATCTGCTTTCCAAACTGTTGTAAATTGTCGTTTTGATATTGCTTTTTTACGACCTTGGAGGTTTAGATATTGTGAATTTACTAACTCAAACATATCCCCACGTTCCTCTTTTGAATAATTTGCGGATTCCTCCATAACAATAAATATTGATTTATCTTTAAATATAAATACATCTCATAAAAAAACATAAATGTGTATATATATATGTATCTTTCATTCTCAACCAACTCTATAGCATAGTGTTAGTATTTCCTCTGGACTTTTGTTTGAGAACATAAAAGTGATATATATATTGACTTTTGTAATTTTATTCAAATGTAAGATGTGTAGGTTCATTACTTTTTTGTAAAGATAAGGATAAGACTTCTTTTTGTCTATAACCGTGTTTCTTACGTAATGTATGCTGTTGCTCTGTTAAATATTTAATTCTATCATTCATAGTCATTAACTTAAATGGATTTTGTTCTTTCTTTACTTGCTGATTTAGTTTCGCTTTCTCAACAGCAATCTTACCTTTTTCACTCTGATGATAACGCTTAATTCGTGCATCCCTTTGTGACTTTTCATGGTCATATGAAGCATAAGGGACTCTTTGATTTATTGCGTGTTCTTGATGTTTAGTGAGCCATTTTAGTTCACAACATCTTAAAACAGATTTATCCATTCCATATTCAACCTTCTCTAATATCTCCATTTTAGGACAACCTTCATCAAATAATCCTTGATAATCTTTTCTCCCATTCTTATGAGCATGTCTGTGATGTGCTAATCTTACAGACGGATATTTACTCGTAGTAGAACCAACATAACATTTATCAGTATTATCAGCAAATAATCTATAAACTACTCCAACAGTCATTTTTACAATAACCATAGATTTAAAAAATGATAAAAAAACGTATATTACTACCGAAGGATAGGTTGCCGTCCGTAAGGACGGACGGACTACCATAACCATCCCTGCTTAGAAACTTCATTCTGTTCTTCAATATTTATATTTAATTTCATTATCATTTCTTTTAATTCTTTAATATCTTGTTTCAATCCTTTGACATCACCTTTTAACGTTTTAACATTTAATTTAACCTCTGTTAGATGTTCGCTGACGACAACTACAGGTTTCTTTTCAACAACAGGCATTATATGATATCTTTTTATTTATTTCTTGAAGACAGAAATCTATTAAATTTAGGTTTGTATCTTTTTACAATTGCTTTTACAAAACTTTCATTCCAGACAATATCATATCGTGGCTGTCCTCCTACATTATACAAATGATAATTTTTCAACCATAATCCATATTTCTTAGGATATACTTCATACATAAAATTATCACATCCCCAATTTGGTATCTCAGCAGGATAAACAAATTCAAAAATATCAAAATGAGTTTTATGAATCAAGAACTGAGTAGGGATAGCATCATTATTAGAATAACCTGCGACAAAACCTATGTTATCATTTTTTTTGAGTTTGTTAATAAATGCTGATAACCAACCAGCATCCTTAGGTAAAGTGATATCATCTCCAACAATTTTAAAATATTCAAAACCCTGAGTCATAGCATATCTTGTTAACTCATTCCAGATATTTGTAACGTGTCCTTTTTCAGCATCTATTTCAATCCATTCAATTTTAAATCTATCAAAGATAGCATTACAAGTCATACGTTGTTCCATATCACTATAAATTTTATCATCACTATCGTAGCCAATGAATACAGT
>Ga0181380_1001471_pt1 | contig 10296 bp, 10 predicted proteins | sample 3SPOviralmetaG_FD_130116 | JGI IMG/M metagenome (GOLD analysis project Ga0181380, IMG submission 130116) | Marine viral communities from the oligotrophic San Pedro Time Series (SPOT) site, San Pedro Channel, CA, USA - 3 SPOT_SRF_2009-08-19 | ecosystem: Environmental > Aquatic > Marine > Strait... | reverse complement strand
TGTGAAGTCATATCCGCAGGCGTTGGTTGCGAATCAAACTGAAGGTTTAATGATGGTCTAACGCTTGGGAAATTACTCATAAGATGAATCGGTAAAGGCATTTAATCTAATATATCAACAAGTAAGAATTTAACAGTTCTTTCAGATGCTTCATTGGATGCACCCTTGACACGAACCTTGTTCACGTCTTTAAATACATCAGCAGGAAGGGAATGCTTTCCATCCGCTACTGATACAGAAAACTTCGTTCCAAACGTATCATAGATGTTGAACCAAGTCCCATCCACTTCTACTTGTAGGTCAAAGGATGTGTTCGTGTACGTTCCTTCTAGGATTAAAGAACCAATTTCGTAATCTATGTTTCTGCCTTGAATTTCAACTGCTCCTGAAAAAGAAGCACCACTTGCGATTGTTGCCGTTCTAATTTGTGCCATAGTTTTATTAGGTTTTACATTTGTTTACAATTTACGAATTTTCTACATCTTTAGAAACTTCCGCCTTATAAGCTTGAATGATTCGCTCAATCATTGCGTGAGTTTCGTATGTTGCGTTTATCTTTCTTAAGTCTTGTTGGAGTTTCTCTAATAGTTCTGTGTTAGTCATAACTATGTTATTAATTGTGGATTTAAATATTTATCACCATTGGCTAATATTATAGCATCCGACAACCTAGTGAACACACCCGAAGGATTTAATTCTGTTACAGATTGAAATTCTTGCGTAATAATATTAGTAGCATTACATACTGGTAATGAAGTAGTTGTTTCAAAAACTTCAAATCTTATATGGCTTGCATCACCAATATCAGCTACATATAGGTATAAAGTAACTGTACCAGTCCGATAACGACCACCACTAGGATTTTCACCATCTAAAGCATCTATCCTATTGTTAATTTTATTATTTATGCTAAATTGAAATCCTGGTTTTTCAGCAGGTGGGCTACCAGTTGTTGCAAAACTTTTACTATTATCAGCAAACTCAGGAAGCAAATTTATTACGGCAGTTGTATCAGACTGTGAATACGCAGTAAATGTAGTTCCATTTGTACTTGTGTATAACGCTATTAGTATTTCACCACTACTTGTTATGTCATAATCAAATTGAAACTTAACAGTTGTTTTGTCATTTATAGCAAAATTATCTGAAGTCCAACTACTATTTGACCAAGCAGATTTATCTGAAGTGCTATCAGCAGTTGAAGAACTAGCACTAGGGAATGTTGTGCCATCAGAATCTATATGCAAATTACCTGACTCTAAATCAAATACTTCTGATTTAATTTCAAACGTGCCTGCATTCTCATTAAATGATAAGAAGTTAGTACCATCGCCCACCTTAAACTGTACATCGCCTTGACCTAGTTTCCAGTAGTTTTGATTGGTTATTCCACCAGAATCTATTTTTATGCCTTGCTCTACACTACTTAACTTACCGACAGTCATTAATGCCGAACCCGTACCAATGACTATATTTTCATTCGCACTACTTATATCTAGGTTTGTAGTATCTAAATTAAATGATTCAGTCTTTATGTCTAGTGCAGAATTAGCTAGTCTTATATAATTGTTTACGTCTGCATACGCTTTAAACTCACCACTACCATCAGCTATAAAACCAACTTCAGTTCCATCTACGGTAATCGAATTAGCGCTTGCACCTAAAGCTATTTTAGCTTGAGTTCCACCATCTTGGTCAGGGTCACCTATCAGTACAATATCATCACTTTGAAAATCAAAGAAGTCTGCTCGTAACGTAATAGCTGATTCATCACCAGTAGCATCTAACCGTGCGCTTGCTACCTTGCCATCATCACCTACTTTAAGCGTAATTTGACCGCTAAGGAACTGGATTCCTGCAAAGGTACTTTGGTCTGCCAAGTATATATCTATAACGTCTTGGCGTAATTCTGCAACACTAGCACCTAAATCATCTTCATCGCCAATCTTTATAATAAGACCATCAGTCGTATTGTACTGTATAAACTCACCATAACTTTGTAAATCACCTACTCTAAACTCACCAGTTAAATATGCGTTATCACTAAAAAATCCAAAACCATCTACTGCAAAAGCAGGATAAGCACCGTCAGGGTCTGCACTATAAGAATACGTACTTGTAAGACTGTCTAAATTACCATATTGAACCTTAAGCTTATCGTACCCAGTCCAATCAGCCCAAGAAGCAATCCCATCGTTTACACGAACATAAGGTGAATCAGTTTCTGTCACAGTTCTAAATATGCTTCCTTGTCTGTCAGTATTAGAAGTGTTACCAATAGCAACAATAATATCACCAACGTCTATACTTCCCGAATCACTTGGTGCACCCGATAAAGAAGCTAGTTCTATAATATTATTAGTAACATCAGTAACTTGTCTAACTATTCGTTTAACTATTTGATTGTCATTTGGTCGTACTTGCTGAACGATTACAATATCATCAACTGCAAATGAAGCATAATTACCACCTTGTGGGTCGCTTACTGTATAAAAGTTTGAAGCTATTTCTTCTACCTTACCCCTACCAACACTTAATATATCAGAACCATTAACTGCACTTATCTGATTCACTATAAATTCAGATGCGAATAACGCACCCCTAATAAACATATCATCTAGTTCTAACCTATAAAGACTAGATACTTTTGATAGATTAAAACCATTACCAGTAAACCCAGATAAATAACCTTCTTCGCTTTCAAATTTAGCCGTAGCATCAAGTAAAATACTTGTATTGAACGTTGCATCGCCAGTAACACCTAGTGTAGAGCCTATGGTTGCACTATTAGTAACTGATAAAGTATCAAAGATTACGCCATCAGTAGTCTGAACATCTTGGTTCATAGCGTATAACTCGTTATCGCCTTGACCAGTATTCAGGGTAGGAGCATCTAGTGTTCCCGATATGGTAGTGTTACCCGATACATCTAGTGTATTTAGTGTAGTTGCTCCCGTTACATCTAAGGTAGTTAAAGTAGTGTTACCAGTTACATTTAACGTAGTGCCTATCGTTGCGCTTGTACCTACTTCTAAGTATGTGTCTGTTTTTAGGTATGTTCCTGCATAAATATGTTGGTCTGCATTGATACCGTTATCAACGTCTAAACTTGTTCCAATAAATACTGGATTGTTGAACTTTTCTTCGCTCGTACTGAATACTTCTTCGCTTGTACTCCAAGTTATACTCGTAGTATCTATTTCGTCTGTAATTATAGTACCAGTACTTATTACACCATTAAATGTAGGCGTATCTCCAGTACCTAGAGCTTGTTCATCACCATCTGGAAATAATTGCCCTTTTTCGACTTTGTTGTCTTGTAGCGATTCAATTTCTAAATGGTTTTCTATGACATCGCTTTCTAATTCATTGATAACCGCAGTATCAGATAGCGCTTTAGTGATTGCTTGATTATTTGAATCACCTATAAATATATCGCCTTCGTCTAGGTTAGGTACGGCATTGGTACGACCTGCGCCCATGATGTAGATTTGTCCACTACTACCATCAACTCGTATAACCTTAGCAATCTTCTGAATCAGATTACTTTCACCAGTTGGTGGTGTATTTACAAGCGTACCACTAGGACCAATAAACAATTCATCGCCTACGGTGAACCCACTTGTATCTATCCCTATAAGTTTACCATGAGTAACTATATCACCCATAGCATTATCATTTACATTAGCTGATAGAATACCAATCGAAGGCATTGTGCCACTACCATCAGAATCAGCTACACCTATCTTGAACTGCTGACCTTGAGCAACTTGTCCCGATATATAGACTGGTGTTCCTTTTGTTAGCGTGTCACCCGTGTCATTCTTTCCTTGTACATGAATAGCACCAGTTAAATCACCAATGAAATCAGCCGTTACTGTGTTAAATGTAACATCATCCCCAGTTCCTAACTCTAAATTATCTCTTGCAGTAGCTACATTCTGTAAGTCAGATAAGTTATTAGCTTTTTCTAAATATAAACCAGAAGTACCACTACCACCACCAGAAGAACCCGTACTTGCAGAAGTTGTTACACCTTCACCAGTTGTATTGTAATAAGTAGTAAGTGTATCAGTCCCAGTTGCAAGGTCTGATTCTATAAGATTAGAAGTCCATTGGTAGCTTTTAGAATCCCAAGAACCACCAAGAAAAAAGAAACTTTTACTGTCATACTGTACAACTTTATCTGGTTCAAACTCACCATACAAATTAGCACGTATGTTTCTTCGTTGTCCACGTTGAAAGTCTAGTGTTTCACGTAGAAGTATTTCTTGATGGCTTACACTTGTAGCTTCACCTATCTGCTTCCAAGCATCTGTAAGGTCATTATTAGAATCTTTTAGTGCAGATAAAGAAGCAGTTGCAGGACCATCACCAAAATAAAATGACCCATAATCATATTCTGCATTGAATATGCCAGTTTGTTCTAGTTCAAAATCAATACTTAAACTATTTTCTATGTCATCTTGATAGCTAAGATTAAAAATAATATCCCTAAAATAGCTATATACAACGCTTGTAACTATGGTTGGCGATGGGATAAAAGTAATAGTAAGCGTTCCATCTGCGGCATCGGGTATTGGGTCAGTAACTAAACTGACTAAACCACTTTTATAAACATGATTACCATCTGAATCTGTAGTAGTTGGTCCACTAACTTCAATCGTTACTTCTGTTGAACTTAATCCCCATGCCGTGCCATTCCAATAATATGAACCAGATTGTATTCTAATCTGTGCAGAAGGGTAAGTATCAGCAATACTACCAGTATCAGCTACCCATAAATTAAACTCTAAGCTTATATTACCCGTGCCATCACCTTGCCAGAATTGCGAATAGCTTTCATTAGTTGTGGTAAGCCAAAGTTCCCTTGGTATCTTTATGCCTTGAACAACGCTTTGATGGTCAAACTTAGCTTTATTTCTTTTTATCCCTGCGAAATAGTTATTAGTAGAACTACCCAATAAGAAAAGGTCATCACTATCTACCGTTTCCCTTAAATTGACATTCGTTAATGGTGAACCTTGTTGCACACCAGTTGAATTGTACGTAGTGGCAGGAACGCTTGAAGTATCATTTAATGCTGACAACTGAATAAGTTGCCATTCATTATTCGCTTGCCTAAGAATAAGACCATACGTCTTAAGCATATAGATAAGTGCCTGCTCGTTTGAAATAGGTCTATCTACTTCGCCCGATGTTTTAGCGTATGTTCTTAGTCTTTCTTTTTCGTGGTAAACTTGATTAAGAACGTCATCACTTGCACTTATTTCGCTTTCAGTCCATGTAGTATAAGTCTTTATATTTAAACCATAGCTTAATGTATCTAGCAAGTCAGCTATGATTACTATAGCTTTTTCTGCACCAGTTGCTAAAGTGTAATCACCACTAAAGAATATATCTTTGGCTTGTATGTTAGCCGATTGATTACCGTAGTTTTCTTCAGTTATAGTAGTTAAATCTGGAACTAATAAACCAGTCCAAACAACTGAACCATCTTTTTTAAGCTTGACTTGGTAATCGCCTAATTCAGAACTAGCAATACTTTCTAAAATAGTTCGTTGTGCAGAATCTTCAACCCGTATTTGACCACTACAACTAGATTTCTGAATGTTGTTAATCTGCCGAAAGGAAAGTTCTTCGTATTGGCGTTGTATTGATATGCCAGTCCATTCAGTACTGCTACCAGAATACCCATCTTCTAAAATTTCAAAACGGTAGGTAGTTTCGGTACTGCCTACTATTTTCTTATCAACGAAATAGTATTTCAGTCCGTATGCCATTTATCTACCTAATTTATAGTTCGCTTCTTCTAGTGTAAGTACTAAGTCAGTTCCTTTGATTCTAAATTCGCCACCTAAGTTAATGTTGCTAGTTCCTGCCATCTGCATACCCGTACCCATCAGCTGATTGTTAGGTACAATAGAACCCGATATATTAGGCGTAAATAATTCTGGACCACGTTCACCAACAATATAAGGCTGATTGCTAAATACTGGTCCACCACGGGCTTTCATCATGCCTTTTAAACCTTCTACAAGACCCTTACCGAATTGACCCGTAGGCGCACCTAATATTGATAATAAACCTTTTATAATTAATAACTTTGCAAATTGAGCAAGTATTTCTTTTACTGCTTGCTTTGCCGCACTTAGCATTAGGTCTAAAGACTTTTGAAAGCTATTTTTTCTTGCTTCATTAATCTGTGTTTCAGTATCAAGAAGTTCTTGATTTAATAATGCTATTCTTAAACCATATTCTTTTTGACTTATTTCTTGTTCTGCTAAAGATTGATTTAGTGCATCTTTTTGTTTTTGCAGGTTTATTTTTCTTAGTTCAAGTTCTTGGGTGTTATATTTTCCTGCATTAAATAAGCTTTGTGTAAAAGCATCTAAAGACGATTCTATTATTGTAGCAGATAAGCTACCTAACTTCATCTTAAGACCTTCTAAAACATCGCCAAACTTATTACTACTTTCAACGGCATTATCCATGCTTTCAGCAGTTTCATCTACTGCTTCAGTAGTTTGTTCTGCACCATCTATTAAATCAAATATTGGTTGCATTAAGGCATTAAGTCCATCCTTAACTAAAGACTGCATATTGGTCTTAAGATTATTGACAGAATCACCAAAGCTTACAAAGCCTTGCATTCCCCTATTTTCAATGTCCATGCCTGCCGCTAATGCTTCGCTTCGCATTCTTTCTAATTCATTCCTAGCACCTGCTAAGCCAACTGCAACACCACCCATGGTAGTCATAAATACATTACCAAGCGTATTACCTGCAATTCGCATTAAATGCTCCATATTAAGGAACGAAAGCAAGAAGTCAGTAACCATGAACTTCATGCCATTAAAAGCAAAATCTGCTCTATCACGTAATGCTAAAAAGTTATCTGCTATGCTTTGTGCAGTTATACCTACTAAACTTAGAACTGCTACGACTAATAAAATCTTTAGATTTATTAATGACATAGCTTTTGTCAATGTACTTAACGCTATAAGTAACGGACCACCTGCACCTATTACTGTCGCTATTACTAATATTTTCTTTTTTACTTCATCGGACATATTAGAAAATGCCGTAGTAAGTGCTTGTATTTTTATAGTGGCATCTTTTACAAGGTTTTTTAAATCAAAAGTTTTTACTAACTCTTCACCCATTACGGCTAAAGCACCAGTAACGTTATCACGGAAAGTAGAAAAAACTCCAGATAATGTTTGGCTTCCCTTTTCCATTCCACCAAAGAATTGCCCACCTTCGCTTGTAGCAGTTTTAAAAGCATCCCTTATCATGTCGGCAGAAATAGCACCCTTAGCCATTTCATCTTTTAATACTGACATACTTTTGCCAGTCTTTTCAGATATAATTTGTAAAGGGTTAAAGCCTTGGTCAATCATCATATTGATTTCCTGACCCATAGCCTTACCATTAGATACTATCCTAGAAAAAGCTAATGTTAGCGTATCTAATTTCTGACCATTACCCATAGCAACATCACCAAGCATACGTAATGTGTCAGCACTATCATCAGTTGTAAAACCAAATGATAGCATAGTCTTGGTAGCCTTTGCTAATTGTGCAGTTTCAAAGGGTGTGCTTGCCGCAAATGCTCTAAGGCGTTCAAATACTTTTGCACCTTCTTCGGCTGAACCAGTAAGCACTTCAAAAGATGTGCGTAAATCTTCAAATTCTGCGGCAGTTTTTATAGCCCTGCCACCAAGTAATGTTAGTGGTGCAGTTACACTAACACTTAGTTTTCTACCTAAGCCATTTAAATCTTGGCTAAAACTCTTTAGTTGATACCTTGCTTTATTGATGCCACCAGTAAGCCCAGTAATATTAGCACCAATCTGTACATTCAACTTACCTAGCATTATTTCCCCCTACTTTTTTCGACCATTTCTATTATATCAAAAAGCTTCTTTCTATCTATCTTGGTTGGTTCGCTATTTGATTTTAAGGGGAACATTTTTTCTGGTGTTAATTTTTTTCTTGCCTTTCCTTCTAATCCTGAATATGCAGAAATTAAGAAGGCGTTTATTCGCATGACATTAAAATCATGCTTTCTGTTTTCTGTAAATGCTCTTGCCATTAAGTTGAAGTCATACATAGTTGTACTTCTTAACTCGTCAGGCTTTAACCCCATCTGATAACCTAGTATTAAAAGTTCTTGTAAACTTTCAATCGGTTGCCCAGTTACTTCTGGGCTTTTAGGTTTCCCACCGATTCTTTAACTAAGTCAAACACTTGGGATAATTGAGCAAAGTCCATAGTTCCGATAGATTCGCTAGGCACTTCCTTACCACCAGAAGCTGATAGGGCTTGGATAAATAGCTTGATGTTAGGCACTTTATCTAATGCTTCATCTAAACCATTTAGTCCTACCCCTGCTTCTTCGGTAAAACGCTCTAAGGCGTTAAGGTCAAACCTAAACGAATAACTAACCCCATCTATGGTTACTTTTTTAGAACCCTTCATTAAGCCTTAGTAACAGTTGATGCAGTTAAAGCACCTTTGCCAGTAAAAGAACCAGATAAAGTTGCAGTATCTTCATTACCTGCTACAAAACTTACAGAAGCACAAGAAGCTTCGCCAGTATATTTTACATAAGTACCAGAAGGTAAATCACCTGCTGAATCATTTGGTACAAACTCAACATCAACAGTATTTCTGTTAAGTATATAATTACCTAGTTGTTCTACTGTACCACTTGTAGATACAAAGTTTGCAATCCCATCTACATCAATAGACCAAGATTTTTGTCCTTGTATATGGTCAGCCCATCCTGAAGAATCTTTAGATGAAGCATCTGGTAAATCCATTTCTATATTTAAAGTTGCAGAAGTAGTAGCACCTAAAGTTGCAGGTGTTCCACCATCAACATCAACGTTAAATAAAATTAGTGTTCCGTTTATTGCCGCCATAGTTTTATTATGTTTGATTTAAGTTAAACTTTGTAAAAGATAAAAAATTTGTAGCAATATTGATATAGCACTTATTTTTCTTCTATGATGTGCCGAAATCTTAATTCACGTATGAAATAAGTGTATGTGCTAGTCTTTTCTTTTCTGGATAAGTCTGTTTCAACGACTGAGTTTATTACGTTAAAATTAGTAAGATTGAATGGCACTGGTCTTGCCCTAATGATTTCTTTTACTTGATTGACTACGTTATTAAGATTAGCACGACTACCATTGTCTAAACTAAACCTATCTACTACACTTAAAGAAAAAGTAACATCATCCATAAAGGTTGTCTTAGTAGAATTATCACTTAACGTAGTGTCATTAAACTGTATATGTGGGTATGTACCATTAGCAGGAACTTCATCATACACGGCAACTGGATTGCCAGATAAAGTTACATTAGTATTTAATAGCGTGTAATATGCTACTTGTAGTTCTGTTGTGCTATCTTTTGCCATCGACTACCCTTTTAATTTCTTTAAAAATTACTTTTCTTTGTTTTTCATACGCAGGAAATAAATATGGTGTTGCATACATACCACCAGAACCACCACTAGATTTTTTAAATTGTATAGCATAAGCTGAATAATCAACTCCTTCTATTTCAGTTTCTACCCTAGATTTAGTTCCAAATTCTACATAGGGTGCATATTCTAAATTAGTGCCAACTTCTCTACCTAGTTGATGCGTTTTCCTTGTCATTATAGAACTTTTTAATGCACCACTATCTACTCTATCTCTATTAATTATTGGATATATAGAATTTAGATTTTTTTTGGCGTTACTTTCTATTTTTAAGGCATTACGATTAATAACTCGTTCAATATCCTTAGTCATAGTTTTACTTAATAATGTAAGCTTATTAAGTACACCTTGTAGTTCTGTTCTATTTACTCTAGTATCAATCGACATCTTCTACGGCTATTAGTTCTGTATAGGAATGTTGTTCGCCTTTATCTTGGGCATATTCAACATTAAATGTACGACCATCATATTGAACCCTTAAAAGATAGTCATAGGTAGCTTTACTGTAGCCAAGGCTTACAAAATCATCACGGTATCTTGTAACAATCTTATATTTTACTTTACCTTTTAGCCCACCTACTTCATACGATTCACTACCAGAAAAAGCACTAACATTACCCCAAACAGTAGCAAGCGTGTTCCATGTTTGGGTGTTACCACCCATTCCATCGGAAGTAAGACTGTAATACTGGATTGTCAGTCTTTGCTTCATTAAACCTACATTCGCTTGTCTGTTTTTTGTTTTCATTCATCAGATTAGTTTAGCGTACTTTTTGAAATGCGATTTAGAACCATTAGG
>Ga0181380_1001468_pt1 | contig 10309 bp, 9 predicted proteins | sample 3SPOviralmetaG_FD_130116 | JGI IMG/M metagenome (GOLD analysis project Ga0181380, IMG submission 130116) | Marine viral communities from the oligotrophic San Pedro Time Series (SPOT) site, San Pedro Channel, CA, USA - 3 SPOT_SRF_2009-08-19 | ecosystem: Environmental > Aquatic > Marine > Strait... | reverse complement strand
GGAATTATGAAACAAATCAGAAAGAAGGACCATCAAATTGAAAATCCTAAATTCTTTGTATTTGATTTTTTAACCTTAGACGAATTTGATGATAAGGTTGGAACTACACCACTTACTGAAAGGCTTAAGAATGGATATGATCTCCTTCCAGAAAACATTAACTCTTCTATGTTAGAATTCTTACCACAAGAACAATTAACTACCGAAGAACAATTTACTGAAATGGCAAAAGAAGCTGAAGAGGCTGGGTTTGAAGGAATCATGGTTAGAAAGAATATTGGCTATGAAGGTAAAAGAAGCCATAATCTTTTAAAGGTTAAAAAATTCCATGATGCTGAATACACAATCCTAGAATGTATGAACGGTACAATGCGATGGACAGAAAATGGAAAACAGGTTGAGAAAGAAGGTTTAAGTAATATTATAATTGAACATAAAGGTAACCGTGTAAGTGTAGGATCTGGGTTTTCTAAAGAACAAAGAGAACATTACCTCAATCATCATAATGAACTACTAGGTAAAACTGTAACTGTTCAATATTTTGAAGAAAGCCAAAACCAAAATGGTGGATATTCATTAAGGTTCCCGGTAGTAAAACATATATATGAGAATGGAAGAAATTGTTAATGTATCCATTCCATATCTCACCTGTGGTGAAGCAACAGAAATTAAACAATATATATTGTATGGAATTATTTGAAAAGTATAGAAAATGGGGGAAAGACATAACTGTCTTTGACGTTGATGATACTTTGATTGTAACCAAAAGTAAAATTAGAGTATTCAATCCAAAAACAGGATATGAGATTGATCTTACTCCACAAGAATTTAATACATTTAAAACTAAGCCGCATGATGAGTTTGATTTTAATGACTTCAGAGATTTAGAAATTCTTAAGGCTGGTAAAATAATTGATTGGGTTTTTAGAATACTTAAAAGAACAATTGCAAAAGGTACTGCCGTAGGTATTATTACTGCGAGAGATGATTCAAAACTTATCTATGATTTTCTGATGCATAACGGCGTTGATGTTAATCCTGATTTTATCTTTGCGATTAATGATCCTTCTTTAGGATTCACTGGCTCTACTGCACAAAAGAAAAAGGATGCCTTTATGAAATTTGTACAAATGGGCTTTAGAAATTTTCAATTCTTTGATGATGATAAAGAAAACATAAGAATTGCAAACAGTCTTAATAAAGATTTACCTGAGGTAAAAATGAAAGCTACTTTAATTAAACAAAAATGGATCCCAAACTTCAACGACTTCAAATAAAGTTAAAAGCATTCACTAATATTTTATTAAGTATTAGGGATCTTTCAAATTCTTCTACTACTAAGGTTGGTTGTATGGCCTTAAAAAAAGACTTTAGTAAAATAGCAAGCTTTGGATATAATGGCTCTTATAGTGGAGCTGAAATTAATACTGATACTGGAACTGAGGAAGATTCTTTAACACCAGGAGAAAGTGGATTTATTCATGCTGAAGTAAATATGATTGCTAAGTTTCAAGAATACGATCCACAAAATTATATAATACTCTTAACTCTATCTCCATGTAAAATGTGTACTAAAATTCTAGTTAATGCAGGATTTAAGCATGTTTATTGGATGCAAGATTACAGAGATACTGATCACCTTCAAATTTTTAATGAATGTAATGTGACACACGGTAAAATTTTCAACCTATTAAATGACTACCGCATAATAAAGGACTGAATATATACTAAAAATAGCAAGTCCTCTTGGTTGTTGAAGCATTAACATTTAAACTTTCTCTAGACTTTTTTGTTTATTTAAAAAAGTATAAAATTATAGTGTCAAAAATCCGTATAGGATTTTATGACCAGGCTGCACAAAAAACAGAATTCACAGATTTTAATAACATTAAGGAGATGGAATTATTCTATCAGAATAATTATGTACCTTTTGATGATTGCTTTGTTGGTGATCTAGTATCTATCGAATTATTTTTAGGAGCCAGTGACCTATATGAATTTATTACAGAATATAGAGCCGAAGATTTAACCGGTAACTTTAAGCTTACTGCTGGGTCATCATTTGATATTCAAAGAAATTCACAAAGGTCGGTTTTAACCGATAGGCAAGTAGGAATGATTAATAAAGCTGTTGAAGATTATAGAAAATTCTATAATGAAATTTATAGAATATATACTACAGGAATTTATTCACCGTGCTACGCTATACCTGGATGGTCTGAAGGTACATGGTATTTAAACCAATTAAGAAAGGCATTTATACCTAAAAGGGATACTTCTGAGTTTCCTTATGATGATGTAAATATTATTAATGAACCACCTGAATAAATAAAAAAACAGAAGATTAAATGGCATTCAATCTCAAAGAATATATCATCTACAGAAATGAAGTTAAAAGAGAACTTTTTAATGTTGAGGTAGACGAAAATTTTAAAGCAGTAGCTAATCCATGGGTAGATAATAGAACCTATGATGAAGGGCATGTAGTATATCACCCAGTGGAAATAATTGATGCAACCGGCGGAACTAGTGTGGCATCAGAAGCATTAGCATGGTGGAGAGCAAATAAAAGAACTACCCAAGGTGTATTTGAAACTAGTGAATGGGACATCATTGGTGGTATTGGTACTGGTGATCTTACTGTTACCGGATCAAATAGCTATGGTAAGATTGTTGTAAACTATACAGGAGCCATTGGGTCGTTTCAATCAGGTAATGACTTTACACTAAATTCTACTATTCCTAATGATACTTTTAGATTAGTTGCTGGTGCAGGAATGATTCTTCAGTATGATAATACTTATAATGTAATTAAGCTTATTAACACAGGTACTACTGGTGAAATAAACCAAGGTACAAATATTGGTACAGGGGAAGCTGTTTTTGCTGGAATGAGTTCTACCAATTTAACATTTAGAGGTTTTGCTGCTGATAATACAACAGGTAGCCCATTGTCTGTAGCTACAGATGCTGCAAATAATAATATTGTTTATAACTTTGATGAAAGTGAAATTGATTTAGCTACTTTAAATAACGGTAGTTCAACAATGCAAATGATAGGTGATGTTAATTATGTAGGAGCAACACCTAACAATTTAGATTTATTACAATGGACAGGTACAACATGGCAAAATGTTAATCCAGGCAGCGCAGGTTTAATTGGTGCACAAGGACCGCAAGGTATACAAGGACCAAGTGGACCAAGTGGACCACAAGGACCAACTGGTGCCCCATCAACTGTACAAGGGCCACAAGGATTAAGCGGACCGCAAGGACCAAGTGGACCACAAGGACCAACTGGTACTGGTGAACAAGGACCACAAGGTGAACAAGGACCACAAGGACCAAGTGGACCACAAGGACCGCAAGGACCGCAAGGTGAACAAGGTGATCAAGGAGCACCTGGGACTGATGGTAATGATGGACCACAAGGACCACAAGGACCTGCTGGGTCCTTTGGTGGAGCCACATTTGATTATGAGTTCAATACAATATTAACAGTAGGAGATCCTGGTTTTAGTTATGTTTCATTAAATAGTGCAACACAAAATCTTTCTACTATCATGAGTATAAATGATGCAGGAATTACTGGTTCTGATGTATCTGCATTTTTAAATACCATTCTATCATCGTCATCTATACCAAAAGGGCATGTAAGACTTTCTGCTAAAGCTGATACTTCAGAGTTTATATTATTTCAAATAACTGATTTAATTGATCAAACTGGTCATTGGGAATTGGATGTAGTTCCGGTAGCATCAACAGCGTCATCACCTTTTACTATGGATGAGGATGTTTTGTTATCGTTTGTTGTTACTGGTGATAAGGGTGATACTGGACCACAAGGTGAACAAGGACCGCAAGGAGATGCTGGTGAACAAGGACCACAAGGTGAACAGGGTAATCAAGGACCAAGTGGACCACAAGGACCAACAGGTGCTGCGTCAACTGTATCAGGACCACAAGGTGAACAAGGAGAACAAGGACCGCAAGGACCACAAGGTGAACAAGGTAATCAAGGACCGCAAGGACCACAAGGACCAACTGGTACCGGTGTACAAGGACCAACTGGGCCACAAGGACCAAGCGGGGATGGTGGATTAACCGGTGATCAAGGACCACAAGGTGAACAAGGTAATCAAGGACCGAGTGGACCACAAGGACCAAGCGGGCCTGCTGGTACTGTTGCTGGATCCAATGCATACGGTTCTATGATATTAAGTAATGGGGCAGGCCAAATAGCAATAACGACTTCTTATGTAGGTTTATTATTAGATGTTGGTGAATTAAATCAAATGTCATACGCTACCCCAGGAGGAAGCCCACAAGGTAATGTACTAAGTATTAATGCTGGTGAAGCCGGAGATTATGAAATTAACTTTACACTTAGTGGAGTAATACCAGCTAGCCAAAATATACTTGCCGAAATATTTGTTAATGGTAGTGCATACGGTGGAAGTGGTACTACTGAATTCCGATCTGATTTTACGGCATCAGAATATAATAGCATGTCTACTGTAGATATATTAGATCTTAATGACGGCGATCAGGTTGAAATGAGACTTAAGAGTTCAGCTGGTGTAAATTTAACACTTGCAAATATTTCACTTACATTAGTTAAACTCATTGGTAATGGACCACAAGGACCACAAGGACCACAAGGACCTAGTGGACCAGAAGGTTTATCTGGTAGTAATGGTGTACAAGGTATACAAGGACCAAGCGGACCACAAGGACCAAGCGGCGTTAGTGTACAAGGGCCACAAGGAGAACAAGGACCACAAGGACCACAAGGTGAACAAGGTAATCAAGGACCAAGCGGACCACAAGGACCAAGCGGACCAGAAGGTTTATCCGGTAATAATGGTGTACAAGGTGTACAAGGGCCAAGCGGGCCACAAGGAGTACAAGGTGTAAGTGGGCCAACCGGACCTAAAGGTAATACTGGTAACCAAGGACCAACTGGACCACAAGGTAATCAAGGACCACAAGGTGAACAAGGTAATCAAGGACCAGTTGGACCACAAGGACCACAAGGTGAACAAGGTAATCAAGGACCAGTTGGACCACAAGGTGAACAAGGTAATCAAGGACCAGTTGGACCACAAGGACCACAAGGTAATCAAGGACCACAAGGTGAACAAGGTAATCAAGGACCAGTTGGACCACAAGGACCACAAGGTGAACAAGGTAATCAAGGACCAATTGGTCCACAAGGTATACAAGGACCAATTGGTCCACAAGGTATACAAGGACCGAGTGGACCTCCTGGTATAGATGCAACTGGAGCACAAGGACCACAAGGTGAACAAGGACCAAGTGGACCAAGTGGACCGCAAGGACCAAGTGGTGCTGCATCAACAGTATCAGGTCCACAAGGACCAAGTGGACCACAAGGACCAAGCGGTCCTGCATCAACAGTATCAGGTCCACAAGGACCAAGTGGACCAAGTGGGCCACAAGGACCACAAGGTACAACATCTGGTTGTTTTGTTCCAGTAGGTGGTTATGTGTCACAACAAAACCCTCTACCAACTAATAATAATCAAACTGTTGGTGGTGGATCAAGTTCTTCTGCTACACCTATCTTAACTACCACTATTACCACAATATGGTTAGGTACAGTAAGTGGAGCACTACAAGGAAACGGATTAGGGGTAGGAAGTATAATAACATTAACAAGAACTAACCAAGCCAGTCCAGTCGTCGCACAATATGAAGTAACTGGTATTAATCTCCAAACCGTAAATGGAATCTTATATGATGTTACATATATTTCTGGTTTTGATTTTAGTGTTGGTGGTGATCCTTATGAAGTATGTCTTATACCTGTTGGGCCACAAGGGCCACAAGGAGTAAGCGGACCACAAGGAGTAAGCGGACCACAAGGAGTAAGCGGACCAAGTGGTCCGAGTGGATCAGGTGATATTAACCCTCTTATTGTAAAGTCATCATTTAGTGTTCGTGATGGCTTACCTAGATACTTTATTTCTAACCCGGCACTTAGTAGCTACCGCGTAGGACCACCACGAGGTACCGGTAGTTTGTCTGAAGGTGGCGGATGGAATTCATCAACATGGCCAGGTGGTGGTGGTACTGGTGGAATTTTAGATGGTACAAGTGGTACAGAAGATGCATTTACTCTACTAGGTAATGGTATTGTTTTAACAAGAAGTCTAGCTGCGGATTCAATAGTATCAATCAGAGGTACTGTAGTAGGAGTTAAAACTAATGGCCTATATACGAATGATGCAACAAATTTTGGTATTCAATTATTTTCCCACGGTTGTGGTATGAATGGTCAAGGGGAACAGGACTGGGAGGCAATTTGTAATACTCAATTAGATTTTAATGTAACTTATGAAACATATGTTGATGGAGAAACCGGTAGGGCTGTCGCATGTTTTAACGGAACGTTTTTACTTGCAAAAGGTGTCACTAGATGGAATGAAAGATTAATGGTAGGTTTTGCTTGTGATAGGGTAACCGCTGCTCACTTAGGTGGAAATGATGTAATTATTACTTATGCTCTATTCGAAGGAGCTGATCCTCAGCCATAATTTTAAACAATTTCTTTTTTCTAGGTATAATAACTATAAAAGAATAATAGTATGGAAAACACAGAGGAAAAGAAACTCCAGTGGATTAAGGGTGATAAGTTAGGTAATGTAGAAATAGTCAAGGGTGTTGATAATGAATGGACTATATTTAATAGTGGTGGTAGGATAGCAACAAATTTACTTAGTGAATTTTTAGAACCTTTAGATGGTGAACCTTTAGATTTTAATCCACCTACACCAGCATCAACAAAGGCAGCCAAGGTATATAAAGAAAAATTACCACCACAAAAAGAAACCTCATCTCCAATAAGAACTCTTTTTGATAAGCAGAAAAAGAATGATAAAGTAAAACTGAATCTTTCATTTCCAATAAACGTTCCTAAAAAAGCTATATATGAAATTATCAGCTCTTCGTTTGATACCGAAGAAGTAAATGATGAATTAGAATCCTTTATTAAAAATCAAATATCAGAAGACTTAATTTTAGATAGTCTTTTTGACAGCATTAAGGAATTAATTAAAACTAGATATAAAATTGACTAAGCAATTTAAGGTATAATATATAATAAAATCAATCATATGACACAAGCACCAAATAGAAGACAGAGAAGATTAGCGATGAAGTACCAAGGACTTCTAAAAGCTAAAAGTAAATTACCATTTCATAAGTGGATGGAATTTACAAGAGAGAATATTGAAAGAGGTAAGGAAATACATGCAGCTAATGTTGATAGTGTTGACAAAAAAATAGCATCTCAATTAGAAGCAGCAGAAGAAAGACAAATAGAAGTGTGGAGAGAAGTTGGTTATGATGAATCTGAAATTAAAATGTTAAGAGAAGCTAATGCCATCTTAATGGTTAAGAATAAAGAAACTTGGAAGGCTGATAAAAAGGAAGCTAGACAAATAATGAAAGATGCAAGAGAATCTTTAAATAAAAGATTAAATGGTTAAAATTGTTTTAGAGCCTGCAAGAAATGGTGTTATCAAAAGAGTGATTGACGATAATCATGGTGGAGGTAGAGAACAATGGACCTCGACCGATGTATATGAATCAAATGATGAGCATAGAAATAAATATGAATACATCATGCGATTCTTTTGGGAACTTTGCGAAGACATAGGATTAGAGTGCGGTAACAAATTTGAAAAAGATTGCTTACGGATCAAAACTGAATGGGGTACTCACTATGAACCTAACCAAAAAGAGGTGGATAGTAAAATAAGAGAACTCCAAGCAGAGATCGATTTATTGAAAGAATGGAAACAGAAATAGAATTTAATTTTATATACTCTAAGGATGCAATAAAAGTAAAAAAGTTTTTAGGCAGTGTACCAAGAAATATTGAATGTATAAGTTATATGGATATTTTTAACAAGCTTACAAAAAATGACTTTTATCAATATGAACCGTCTGATGCCGTAGTATCATCTTACTTAATGAGGCAGTTACAGACAGTCTTAGGTAGGAACACTACAACTTCTATTTTTTATGTTTTAGGAAATCTTAATAAAGGAACTATAATTGGTGTAAAAAAATATGTAGAATCTTTAACTGATAGGGCTATATATTATAACATATATCATTCACCTGATATTAATGTAAACGGTACGGCTGAATTATTTAAAGATGCTGTAGAGTTTGAATGAAAGCCCATAGGATATTTACAAAAGGACAAACTGTTTACTGCCTGCTATCATCTTTTAGCAGGCCTAATGTTTTGTTGCCAATAAAAGGCCTTATAGTAGATACCCAATGGGATCCTGTGAATCCACTATACCAAATACGTATTATTAAGATGTATGATAATATGAAGTATCTTAAGTCTAATTTTTTTGATATGAACTTTAAATATGAATTTGATAATAGAGCCAGAAAAATGCCTATTAAAAAAGAAGACTTTAAAAATAAAAGTTTATTAGAGGAAAGATTTAATGAAAGTGATAGGGAACGGTTTTATGTAATAGTAGAATCGGTTATGTGCAAAAAAACTAAAAATGATTTACAAGGTTTATTTGAAAAGGTTCAGTTTTATATAATATCAAAAAATCTAAAAGAAATAAGAGACATATCATCAAGGCCTTTTTTTAAAGGTTCTCTTTCAACTGATAGTTCACAAGAGTTTAATATTAGGTTTAAAAAAGGCTGGAGCGATAAGTTTAAAAATGGAGATATTGACATTGATAAGTATCTCAACAGCTTAAGCTGAATATATACTAAAAATAGACTATTATATGGGATTCTCTGATAAGATAGGAAAACTTAACGATGCATTATTTCCAACCAACCCAAGCAAAGAAACCGACCAAATAGTTGGGGCGTTTGGTGGCGAATCATTTGGGTTTGCACATGGGGTAGATACACTGTTTGCAAAAAACTTTTATACACAAGGTGCTGTGCCTGATGTATTTGGTGTAGCTGTAGGTATGAATTCTGTTATTCCTAGATCTATTTTTAATAGATATGCTTTATTTAATTTTAGGGGATTGTATGGCGGTTTAACCGGAGGAGAAGTTTTTAATGGGTTTCATGATCAGCCAGATAATCCTGCTATGGGTGGTGCTGATGCTAGAAATGTATCTATTGCTAAACTCATAGATTACTTTAATACTAATTATCCTAGAATATCTTATACCGCGCAAGATTTTCTTTATTGTAAATATTATAAACAAGTTCCGGTTAATCATCTGATTACATTGAGAAGGTTCCCTACTCCGGTAAATGATAACATATTTGATTTATCTGTTTCTCCTGGGTCTAAAGATCCTAAAGCACCTAAACCAGGTGAAGCTGTAGATGCTACACAGACTGCTGGTGTTACTGCTGTTACTTATATGGGTGAAGCGGCTGGAAATAAACTAGATGATATTTTAACAATGTCTTATGGATTAAACTATAAGGAAGTTAAATCTGAAATGGAAGATATTAGTAGTGGTGATGGTGGTTATACGTCTCAACCTTTTTATTCCAAAATGGGTGGTGTTGGTAAAGCAACCGCTGATGCATTTAAAGGAATTAGTTCAAGACAAAAATTTGCTAAACAGAATATGTCTACTGGTGATAAGCTAGGAACTACTTATGCTAACTTTGTAATAGGACCAGTTAATGTTATTGATTCAACTAACGTTAGAGATCGTGGTATGAAATTTTCAAATGACTTAAAACTTAATTTTGAATATGAATTAAAATCTCTTAATTATGTTAATCCTAAAATTGCAATGATTGACATTATAAGTAACATGTTAACTATGACTTATAATAATGGTCAATTCTTTGGAGGAGGACAGAGGTACTATGGTAGTGCTGGTGCAGTAGCTAGTCAGTTTGGAGATATTAATAAATTAAAACAAGGTGATTTTAGTGGATATATTGGAAGTGTAGTTACTGATGTTGAAACTGGATTTAAAAATGTGTTTGGTGGTGGAACTGGTGAATTTAATTTAGAAAATGGTGTAGAAGGATTACTTAAGGTTGGTAAGACTATGTTAGGTAATATGCTAGGTGGATTTTTAAGTGATAATGTTGGGGCAGTTTCTGGTACACAAGCATCTAAAGCTTTAATAAGTGCGGAACCTACTGGTGATTGGCACGTGACTGTTGGTAATCCATTAAATCCTATTGTTACTATGGGTAACATGTATTGTGATAATTCAACAATGACGTTAGGTCATGGCTTAGGATATGATGATTTCCCTATGGAAGTTAAATTTGAAATTGATCTTAAGCACGGTAAGCCTAGAGATAAAGG
>Ga0181380_1001465_pt1 | contig 10316 bp, 7 predicted proteins | sample 3SPOviralmetaG_FD_130116 | JGI IMG/M metagenome (GOLD analysis project Ga0181380, IMG submission 130116) | Marine viral communities from the oligotrophic San Pedro Time Series (SPOT) site, San Pedro Channel, CA, USA - 3 SPOT_SRF_2009-08-19 | ecosystem: Environmental > Aquatic > Marine > Strait... | reverse complement strand
TGACATAATTTGATTAGATTTGATTAAATTTATTTTACTTAAAGGTCTTCACGACTTTTGGTCCATTAGCGAACTCTAGTTTTTTAGCATAATGAGCAACTGATGAATCAATCGCTTGTTCTGCTCCTTCTAAAGTTTCACGTCTTGTGACGTCGTGCCAAGTATCTTTTTCTTTTTGATCTTGGTGTTCGGTTTGATAGAAACCGTTTGGTAATTGCACAATACGCCAGTTTGACTTATCAGCAACATGCTTCCAAAGGTCTAAGGTTTCTTGTGTAATTTGTGGTTGACTATTCCACGAACTAGTCTGGTAATAAAATGTCATTGGTTTTGGTTTTAAATTAACATTTGGTTATCGCTCTTCCCGAGCCGGGTATAATTGTATTATTACTTGTTTGTGATCATTTTTACTTTAGTTAAGCGGTAAAGGATCTTTGGTGTATGTTCTACCTTTTGCATTAAATTTTTCTGTCATCCAAAATAAACCATCTTCTTTCCATGCTCCGCGTAATATACCGCCTGCGCTATTTAAATCTCTGCATTTTGCAAATTGCCAAACTCTATGTTTATTGGCTTTCATTTTTTCTGCAGATTCTACATAAAATATATCAATTGGACCTAATTGATGTACTTGCTCCATTAAACCTGGCAAGTCATCACCTATAGTTCCTGTTACACATATATCAATATCAGTTGTTTTCCAACCTTCTAATATTCCTCCTACTAAATATAGTTTATAATCACCCCAGTCTAAATCCATTACATGATTCATGAATTCCATATATTTTTCATCATTTACACCTTCCATCCAAGGTACAAATTCCATACCTCCATTGACATATCTTATTTCACCGTCTGTATGTATATTATAAGTATCTAATTGCATAATTTATTTTATTTAATATTCATAATCAGTTAACTGTATAACTATAGTTAAAGCACATGATCCCCAGTTTGTTGTAGAGGTTTGTCCTTGATAACCAATATTTATTCTGTCTAAATTTGAAAATGTATGATTTATATTGTTTAATTGAACGGATTGACCTACAGAATTTGCGCCAGTAGGTGTTATATAGCTACTTGTATAAGAGTTAGAACCGTTTTTATATATTTTAAATCTAGTATTACCAGAAGTTGGAGTGTCTTTAACATTTCTAACAGTTATTGATTTAATTCTTCCTGCAGCTGGAGCAACCCAATAGTTATCACCCGCGGCTGAAGAAACATTTGTACCCGTAATAGACGTACCAACTAAGCCAAATAATTTTATAGTAGTTCCAGGTGAGCTTCCAAAAAATGAATTTTGAATACCACGATTTAAAGTAATAGGTGTATAAGCTATTTTAGCAGCACTAAAAACTTTAGTACTTGTATTAAACGCAAGACCACTTGAACTTAAAACAGAACTAGTTCCATTAAATACTGGAATTCTTCCTGATACTCCACTTCCTGTTATACCTCCTGACGCAGGAGTTGACCATTCTTGTATACTACCTGTAGAGGTTAACACTTGACCAGCGCTACCGTAATCACCATCACAAGCTATCCTACCGCTTCCGCTTAGTAAAATATCTTGACCGCCTTCCATGTCAAGATCAGCGTTTATATTTGTTGTACTATTAAAAGATTTACTACCAGATATACTTTGATTACCTGATGTTCTCACGACTGTACTGTCTACTGCTAAACTAACTGAACCACTTGAACCACCACCAGATAAACCATCTCCTGCACTTACATTAGTTATATCGCCTTGTGGCGCTAGAGCAAGGATAGTTGCTATTGTGGCTTTCTTTGTAGCTCCTGAACTTGGAGACAATGCTAAGAAATCAGAAGTTTGTACTCCTGTATCTGTAGTTAAGTTGTCAATATCTAAAGTAAAACTAATTGTCCCGCCTGATCCAGAGTTGTTAGCTAAAGTTGTTATACCTTGCTGACTACCACCATCAAATATCAATGTACCACCGCTAGTAACAGTAGCGCTTCCACTATCACCACTAGCATTCCAACCACTGTAAGTAGTATATCCAGCGCCATTTGTAAGTTGATTATTATTAGTTATTGTATTATTTAATGTTACACTACCTGATGTACCTCCACCACTTAATCCTGTACCTGCTACAACTGCTGTTATATCACCTGAAGTATTAGTAAATGGTAAATCACCTACAGTAGTTTCAGCTACGTTTCCAGTAGTAGGATCCGCCATTAATATAATATCACTAGTTGCAACACTACGACTTAATGTTGGTGCAGCTTTTATAATACTATCAGTACCTAAATAATCTACACTTATAGTAGGTGTACCAGATGAACCACCTCCAGATAATCCTGTTCCTGCGGTAACGCCGTCTATATCTCCAGTACCTCCTGTAGTTATAGCTGTTACTCTACCGTAAGCATCAACACTTATATTGTCTATTTTGGTTGCATTACTTGTGCTTCCATAAGTACCTGCTCCAATACCACCAGTTGCCATATTAAGCGTGACAGTGCCACTTGTACCACCACCAGTTAAATTAGTTCCAGCAGTAACACCAGTAATATCACCTACGTTAGTAGTATATCCTGCGCCGTTTGTAAGTTGGTTATTGTTAGTAATACCATTAGTTATTGTAATAGTATTACTTGAACGTGATGTTGTTATGTTAGTACCTCCTGCAATATCAACTGTTTCAGCATTGTCAATCGTTGCAGTTCCACCGCTGTCAGCTGTAATTTTCCAATTTGACATAGATCCTGCAGATGTTAAATATCCTGAATCATTAGTCCATTGAGATATATTACCTGATTTATTAGTAAATGTCTGCGTATTGGTTGCAGTTGTTGTACCAGTGTTAGTTGTAAATCCTCTACCGTTAATTAATTGATTATTATTTGTAATAGTACAATTTAATGTTACGGTACCTGAAGTACCACCGCCACTCATTCCCGTGCCTGCAGTAACACCAGTTATATCTCCAACGTTAGTTGTAAACCCAGCGTCATTACTAAATATACTTAAACCAATTTCACTAGCTGCTTTTCTTCTTTCAGCACCGCTATCTAATACAATAAACTCATCTGATCCTGTCATTGCTGCAGTCATATCAGTAAGTTCAGATAAATCTAATGTAACAGAAAATGTAGAATTGCCAGATTGATTAGCTGTAAATGAAGCGCTACCGTCAAGACCTGTACTTGTGTTCATTGTAAGCGTACCGTTATTAACAGTTGGTAATGAAGCTGAAGTTATATATCCACTATTGTTTGTCCATTGTGATATGTTTCCTCCTTTATTAGTAAAAGTTTGAGAGTTAGAAGCAGTAGTTGTTCCTGTGTTTGTAGTATAACCCGCACCGTTAGTTAATTGGTTGTTATTTGTTATTGTATTGCTAATGGTAAGAGTACCTCCACTTGAAGTAGAAGTTAATTCTGTTTGTATACCTGAACCTTGAGCAAAAGTTACAGTTTCTCCATTAGTTACTGTACTTGTCTCTGTACCATTACCTTCTTTAAGCGTCCAAGAAGACATGCTTCCTACAGCTGTATTATCTATCTTTTGCCAAGCATCTGTTGCTTGATCAGAGAATACTGCCCAATCTCCTACAGCCCAATCTGTAATACCATCTAAGTTTGTGCTACCTGCAACCGATACTATATAGTATTCTCCTACTGTTCCTGATCCACTTGATAATGTTGGTGAGTTTGTACTTGCGTTCCATACTCCATCATATTTTAATACTCCTGTTACAGCTGTATTAATAGCTGTTTGTATTTGTGCTCCTGTTGCTAAGTTAGAAGAAGAAGAACTTACTACTCCTGTATTTGGTGTTAATGTTACAGATGTAGTACCACTCTTAGTTAATGTGTTTGCATTACCTGAAGTAATTGAATTTACTTGTCCTGTAGCTCCTGTTGCTACTGCGGTTACTCTACCATAAGCATCTACTGTAATTGTATCTATCTTAGTGCTGTTAGATGTAGATCCGTATGATCCAGATCCAACACCACCTGTTGCCATATTCAAAGTTACTGTACCAGAAGTTCCACCTCCAGTTAAGTTAGTTCCCGCGGTAACTCCTGTGATATCTCCTACGTTTGTAGTGTATCCACTATCATTAGTAAATTGAGATACATTGTTACTAGCTAATCCTAAAGTAACAGAACCACTTGTTCCGCCACCAGTTAATTTATTACCTGCAACTACAGCTGTTATATCACCTACATTAGTTGTATACCCTGCGTCATTAGGAAATAAATTATTAGGAATATTGCTTGGTATTGTTTTAAATTGAGAACCATTTGCTCTAGTTATTACAAATGAATCAGTTGATATCATATCTCCTGTAGCGGCAGTTAATTCTGATAAATCAACATTTAAAGTTACAGCACCTGAAGTGCCACCACCATCTAATAGTGTTCCTGCGGTTACAGCTGTTATATCACCACTAGTGTTTGTAAACGGTAAGTCACCTACAGTATAATATCTTGTTTCTCCACTACCTGAAGAATCTTTACCAATTAATATAAAATCATCTATGTCTGGACTTCCTGTGCCAGCTGGTGCATCAGCTATTAAGCCTGATGTTCCATAGTCTACACTAACCGTTCCTGTCGATGTGAATGTTCCTCCTGTTAATCCACTACCTGTAGCAACAGACGTTACTCCAGAAGAAGTAACATATCCGCTATTGTTAGTAAATTGAGATATATCATTGCTTGCAAGACCTAATGTTATTGTTTCATTAGAACCTTGATTAGTTGTAAATGCTGCTCCACCAGTAAGTTTATTACCTGCCGCTATTGTTATTGTAGCGTCATTTACTGTAGGTAATGATGCAGAAGTTATATACCCTGAATTATTAGTCCATTGTGATATGTTACCACTTTTGTTTGTAAAAGTTTGTGTGTTTGATGCTGTTGTAGTACCTGTGTTGGTTGTAAATCCAGTATCGTTTGTCCATTGAGATATGTTGTTACTTGCAAGACCTAGCGTTACACTACCAGATGTTCCACCACCTGTTAGTTTGTTTCCAGCAACCACTGCAGTTATATCACCCTGTGGTATGCTTGGAAAAGTAGCTAAGTTACCGTCACCTCTTACATACTGTGCGCTATTTCCTGCCATTGTAATAGCAAGTGTACCATTAGTTGTTATTGCTGAACCTACATTAAATGCATTTCCTCCATGAGATATTCCTACACTTGTAACTGTACCTTGTGGATTACCAAATGCTGTTTGATAAGTAGTACCGTCTTGTCTTGTTAATGTAAGAGTTATAGTAGAACTACCAGAGTCACTAAACGAAACAATGCTTCTATCATAACCTGTATTCCATTGAGTGGACGTGCCACCTGGAGCCGTTATTATACCACCAGCTGTTATTGTGCTAGTGGTATTTAACGTTCCTTTTATTTCATAATTACAATAATTTATTGTCGCCATTTATGTACTTGATTTAATTATTATGCTCCTTGATCGCAAAGAGAAACTAACACTCTAATGTTACCTGCTGGAAATGATGATCCAGCTACTGTAACAGTGTCAACTGTAGCTCTATCAACACATGCTTCTACAGTTTCATAAGTAGTTGCGTTGTATAATTGAACTATAACATCAAAGCTATTTAAATTGTGTGTTACAGTTCCAAAGCTACTTAGTGTACCAGCAAAAGTGTTGGCTTTTCTTATTAGCGGTGCTAATGCATTAGGCGTAACATATTTGTTTACATCTCCTGTTACGTCATATATAGGTAATCTATCAGTACTAGCACTCGCTGACCCAATATCAGCAAGTCCTTTAATGTCAAGACCAACTACAGGAACTGGTCCTGAAGAATTTGCTACTTTAATACCAAGTTCATCGTTAGCTGTAGATGCGCTTACTCCAGTTACATCACCTTGTGGTATTGTTGGGAATGTTTGTAGATTTAAATCACCATCTATATATTGAGAAGAACTACCTGCACCAGCAATATTTATATTACCGTTAGAAGTTAAAGGAGAGTTAGTAATTGTAAGAGCGTTACCTGTTTCAGTAATACCAACACTTGTTAATCCAGTATTGTTATCTGACCAAGGTACGTTAACTACCATTTTATCAGCTGAATCAACTTGAACTTTGTATGTTCTACCTGCAGTACTACTTGAAGAGTTAGCAGCAACTGAATTTGTTCCGTCAACATTTGCATCAAATACTGTACCATTTAAAGTTAAACCTACACCAGCAGTATATTGCGTATCATTATCTGTAGATGCAATAGTAATTGTATCACCAGATCTTGTAGTTGTTACATTTGCTCCAGCAGCTATTGTTAATGTGTCATTATTGCTATTTGCCACTGCTGTACCACCTGTAGTCGCTGCAAAGTTTTTAAATATGTTCTGTGAAGAACCTCTGTCAGAGTTTGTAACCGTTGCTGTACCGTTTGAGTAAACAACACCGATACCAGTACCAGCATTTACATTACCAAGACCTACTGCAGATAATGTTGCAAGATCTGTATCAGACTGTATAACTACAAAATCAGCTTCTGCAGCCGATCCAGCAGCTTCAGCAGTTTGAACTATAACTGAATCACCAGGTGTTAACGGTGTAGCAGCATTTCCAAAGAAATTACCTGCAACTGTTACTACGTAGTAATCACCTACAGCAATTGCTCTGTCTGTATATAAGTCATCACCAGTTCCATCAGCTATTATACCAGTGTTTGCATTGAAACCACTTTTAAATTCTAATAAACCAGTTACGGCTTGTTGAACGAAAGCGGTTGTTGCTAGTTTAGTAGAACTATCACCAGAACTTGGAGTTATAGTATAACCAAATCCAGAACCGTCTCTCGCTATAAGCTTGTTAGCTGTTGCTGCAGTTGTTCCATCAGCACTTAGTGTTACAGTACCAGAAGTACCGCCACCTGTCATAAATGTTCCAGCTGTAACTCCTGTTATATCACCTACATTACTTGTAAATGGTAAGTTACTTAAAGGAGTTTCAAATACATTTCCACTAGTAGCGTTTGCAATTAATATTAAGTCAGTTGTTAAAGCAGATCCTGATGCCGTTGGCGCTGCTTTTATAACACTGTCTGCGCCTAAGTAATCAACTGCAATATCATTAGCACCAACTACTATACCAGCGCCTGCAATCGCGTTTAACGTTACTGAACCAGAAGTTCCGCCACCTGTTAAACCAGTACCAGCAACTACTGCTGTAATATCTCCTTGTGGAGCAGCAGCCATTAAGTTAGCTACAGTTATTTTTTTGTTTTCTGCATTATTATCATCATAGATCATTAACTGATCAGCATCGTCAGCAGTTGCAGCTAAAGCAGTTGATCCGTTAATATCAAGTCCAACTAAAGGAATTGGTCCACCACTATTAGTTACATTAATACCTTTATACTCATCGGTTGTATCTGCTTGAACAGCTGTTACATCACCTTGAGGAGCTAAAGCAAGAATATTTGCTATAGTAGCTTTACTTGTTCCACCACCAGCAGCTGGAGATAGAGGTATAAAATCACCTGTTGCAGGACTAGCATTAGTTGTTAAATCCTGAACATCCATTTGGAATATTACAGCTTGATTTGAAACCGATGTATCTACTTTAGTAAGTATACCACCATTTGTGTCACCTATAAAGTTTACTGTATTACCATCAGCAACAGCTTGAGTAGTTCCTGAATCAGCAGCAGCTCTCCATGTTGACATTGTTCCTCCACCAGCGGGAGTAGCAAATACACCATCACCTCTTAAGAAGGTAGTACCAGTACCACCAGAAGGTACATAACCTATATTACCTGCGCCAGCATATGCAAATGAGTTTACAGTTACAGCGCCAGTTGCTCCGCTTAGAACAGTTAAAGGATTTCCAGTTGAATTACCAGTTTTTGTAGTACTGAATGATGTTACACCAGTAGCTGCAGTAGCATCCATTGATCTCCAAGCTGAACCGTTCCAGAAGTACATAACTCCTGCGCCAGCACCGGTTGTGTCAAAATACATTTGTCCCGCAACCTCTGTGCCAACGTCTGGCGGTGTTGCTAAAGGATCGATTACTGGTTTGCCCAGCGTTGTTTGGTTGAGGTTAATACCACAATAATAATTAATAGGCATAGTTTAAGTTTTTAAGTATAAGTTAGAGTTGTTTGTTTTTTTAGTTTATAAAAGAAGAACCTGCGACAGGTATGTCGAAGTCTACTGTAATAGTTGTTGGGTTTGTGTATTCAACACATCCGTATATAATTTCGTTTGTTGCGCCAGCGCCTTGGTCATTAACAAGAGTAACAGAACAATCAGGTTTACCTGTAGTATTGTTTATAACCCATTGAGTTGAGGCTGGATTAAACACTTGTGTTTGGCTTACATCAGTACCACCGCTTGTTATATTAAAGTGGCATATAGTGTATATAGTGTCTTGAGCAGCTATTGTACCGTTTCCTCCGATGTATGTTAAATTAGCTATATAATAGTTTGCATCAGCAGGATCTACAGCGTAAGAAGCTATAGTATAATGACCAAATTGACTTATTTGATCACCTTGTCCTAATAATATTGGCTTGCCTATTATATATGTTAAAAACGCTACAACGTTCTCACCACTTGTTTCGGTGATAGAGATTCGCATTTGCGTTATAGTATTAAATGCAAGGCCAGTTCCACCACCACCTGTTCTAGATATAGTACCTGCTCCTCCGTTTTGTACATTAGACCATTTGAAGTTCATTTGGCCACCAATAGCTATTTTACCTGTTAGGTTTATAAATCTAGCTACTGCACTAGCTGTAAACTGTTTCGTGGTTCTGTTGGATGAGTCAGTACCTATCCACGCATCATCTCCTGTTATGTTAGTATCGAAAGGGTATGTACTTATTCTTGCCATGTCTTAGTTGTATATTCTAATTTCTATATATCCTTCTACAAGATCATTTAATGCAGCTGCTGTATTAGAAGCTACAACATCTAGTCTAGCTGTATTAGTGCTTGTTCTTACTACAGAAGTAAGTTGAGGTACTTTAGCCGATGACATTGCCCAAAACTTGGTCGCTGCAAAAGGTGTTCCTGATACAGTAGCAACAAAGTTACCTGTACCTGTTCTTGTCCATGTAAATGTTAACCCAGTTGTGTTTTGTAAAACAACCGCGGTTGGTGCTGCTCCAGCTCCAGCATTAAGTACAGCTGAATATACCGTATAACCTAAACTATATGAGTTAGCAAAGCTAGCCAAAGAAGCAACTGTGAAGTTTCTAGTTAAGTTCTCGGTTTTACCAGTCGCATCAGTATACTTTTGAGTTCCTGGTATTAAATCTCCTTGAGCCGGAGTACCGATAGGATATGTGGATATATTTGCCATAGTAATTAGTTATTTTCGTATACTATATATACTTACAGGTAAAGTGAAATTTTTACAAATAGTGACACAAGGGTATTACTATAGTATTATAACTACCTATTGTCACTAAAATTAAAAAAGCGTTACAAATAGAGAGGTATGGCGTTCCCCCTCCACTATTTTTTTTCTTTTTTCCAGTAAAACCGACTTTTTTTTGGCACTCCGGGCCTTTTTAGGCATTTTGCTGTTAAACCATTTGAATTTTTCACAAACGTTTCACATTTACATTTCGATAATAATAATGTAACTAATAAAAACTATAACATGCTTAACAAAATCGCAAACATTTACTCTAAATTCTTACAACTACTAGTATTAATCACATTACCACAAGTAATATTCCATATTATAATGTCATAATGTCATGACAATGTGTCATCGACCAGTACTCTAACCACATTTATAATACATAAATAATATTACACTTGTATAAATCACATACAAACTACATAACTAACTAGATAATAACTATATAATAACTAAATAAAACAATAATAACTATGTCAACTTTAAATTCTAAAAGATTTGTAATCAGAAAATCACTAATTGGTAAAAATCAACTCATCTCATTCACTAACAAGAAAGGTATCACTATTGAATACAATCATGATATTGCTTATGAAATAATGAAAGATAAATTAAACTCAATGAATTGTTTCACTAAATACAAATCATACACTTCATCTAATAATATTCCAGTAATACTAAGAGATAAAGAGTTAGTGTAGTGACAAACTGTCATGACAAATTGACATAATGGTTAATGTGAGTTCAATTCTCACCATGTCAACTAATTACAAACATAATAAGTTTGTTAACAGATAATATAATAAACAATAACACTATGATACAATTTGAATTTACTTTCTATTTAAAAAATCAAAATGACCCAATTTATTTAACTCATGAAACTTTATTTTTTGACAAAGAATTACAAGATTTT
>Ga0181380_1001463_pt1 | contig 10318 bp, 14 predicted proteins | sample 3SPOviralmetaG_FD_130116 | JGI IMG/M metagenome (GOLD analysis project Ga0181380, IMG submission 130116) | Marine viral communities from the oligotrophic San Pedro Time Series (SPOT) site, San Pedro Channel, CA, USA - 3 SPOT_SRF_2009-08-19 | ecosystem: Environmental > Aquatic > Marine > Strait... | reverse complement strand
AATAATATCTTTAATATCAGTTATCATAATTAAGTTTTTCCAAATATTTAATGACTATATCATATTCAACATTGACTGAATCGTCGACATTTAAGTGTTTTAAATTTGTTCTATTAAAAGTTTCTTCAATAACCGCAACACTAAATTTATCTTTATCGGGATCAACTACCGTCAAAGAAATACCATTTATCGTAATAGATCCTTTATCAACTAAATATTTTTTATTTGCTTGGTCGAATGTAAAAGTCCATAATTCTGAATCTAACTTTTCAATCCCTTTTATATTAATTACACCATCTACATGACCCTGAACTAAATGTCCGCTAAGTAGTGTATTCATAGTTAAAGGTAATTCCATGTTTACATACCCACAGTGGTTATTTATTAAAGATGTTCTCGATAAGGTTTCATAGGAAACTTGGAAGGATAATAAATCATTATCATAATTTTTAAGTGTTAAACAACATCCATCAATCGCAATACTTGTACCAATTTCAAGATTAAAAAATTTTTTATTTTCTGTTTCAATCTTGAGATTATCACCATCTAAAGAGAAAACTGAACCAGTTGACTCTACAATTCCTGTAAACATGTTCTAATTATAAATGTGCAGTGAATTATCATTAAGCCTTATTTCCCTATTTAACGCTAATGTATTGGTCAAGTATTTTTCAATTAGTGGATCTAATGTTAACCCAGTTTTTATATCATGATGCGAAGTGAATTTGTAAAAATAATCATAACAACCATATTCCATAAAGTATTTATGAACAAAATTACCGCCTTCAATCAATAAAGATGTAATATTTTTTGAAATTAAAAAATTTTCAAGATTTTCAAAAGTTAAATCATGAAGATTTACAATGTTTGATTTTAAACTTGGAAAGCAAGTAATGAATATTTTATCTTTATGTTCATCAACAACATCGTTAATTGTGTTCTTGTCAGATCCCCACAAAACAAATTTTTCAATATTTATATCAGGTAATGATTCATGTCTTACATTCAAAGAGGGACTGTCGTTTACTAGTGTATTTTTTCCAACTAATATTGCATCTACTGTTGCTCTTATAAGGTGAGTTATTTTAAGAGAGGCATCATTGGTAATATATTTATCATCAGTATGAGAATTTGTAATCTTATTGTTATTACTTCTTGCAATTTTACCAATATAAGAAATTGGACGTTTGTTTATGTTTTTATTATTGTAATTTGGATTAATAAACTCATTAACGTTGTTAATAATTGATACATTTACACCTGCACTAATAAGTTTATTGATACTTTTTCCATTTGTGCGAATATCAGTGTCTATATCTCCAATAACAATATTTTTTAAATCAGTTTTAAGTAATTCATCTGCGCATGATGGCGAAGTGTCGGTATGGAAACATGGTTCAAGTGTAACGAATAAAGTATCGTCAGAGTTGATCTTTGATTTTTTGATAATTTCAATTTCTGCATGATTAGTTCCTTTTCCTTGATGGTGACCTATTGCTTTAATTTGATTGCTCTTATTAATTAAAACAGCACCAACTTTTGGATTAGGGTAAGTCTCAGATTTTAAAGCTTCAATAACTGCGAGATTCATGCTGTTCGGATAGTCTAAGAATTGAAGCATTTAGTTAAAAATAGCTCCACCTTGCACAGCAATATCAACTTTATTACTCTCAAGATCTTGAAGATCGATACGTTTAATACCACCATCAGCAATTAATTGACCATTAAAATTTGGGTAGAGGTTATTAAAATTTTGAATTTTGTCGATTAAATTAATTGCTTGGCCTTGATTTGAAAAACCAGGATTAACTGCCAATAATAGAACAGCTTTTGAGTAAATTAAATAATCGTTAATTGATTCATTATTTGTATCAGGAAGAGTAGCAATACCGATATTTTTATATTGTTTACTTAATTTAATGAAGTCATCAATTTTTGTTGATTCATAATGAACACAAACTAGATCAGCACCATGGTCAAATGCCAAAGGAGCTAATTTAACATTATCATTAACCATTAATTGAACATCTACTTGATAGTCAGTTTGTTTTTTAACTTCTTTTATATGTTGGAATGACATAGATATATTATTTGTAAAATGACCATCAGTAATATCAACATGTATTTGATCAAATTTTGATTTATTTTGATTAATATCTTGAATAATATTTAATTGATTTGCAGCTTGTATACTTGCTGAAACTATCACTTTAAACCCCTTAAGTAATCTTCAAAAATCATTGTTCGCTTTCCTTCAGGTGTAACTTTAACTGGATACAATAAACCATCCGTTAGTTCAATACTACTCTTATTTTCTTCATCACTATATGTATGAATTTTTAATATTTTGTTATTAAATTCTACAAATGCAGGCCCTAAGGTATCAAATGCTCTTATTTTAATTTTTGCATTTTTTACTGTTGTGGTCGTAATATTGAAATCACTCTTAATAAATTTTTTAGTTAGCGTTGTATTTTGACTTTGATCCGTACCTTTTGATTGGAAATCTATATCGTGGAAATCAACATCAAATAGTTGAAAAATTTCTTTATAGATTTCACTTGAGTACTTGTTTTCAATACTTAATTTATTTTGAAAAATAATTTTACCTGTGTCAATATGCTTATCAATTTTAAAAACAGTATATCCAGTGACAATTTCATTATTAAGTATTACATTTTCAACCGGTGTAGGTCCCCTGTATTTTGGTAATAGGCTCAGATGAATGTTAAAAAGAGAAGAATTATTATCTAAAAATGTATATGGAAAAATTTTAGAAAAACTTGCAACGATGCCAAAACTCATATCGTGGTATACAATACTTTCGTCAAAATAGAAATAATTTATATTATTTCCTTCGCAGAATTTTTCCACAGGGTTACTTAAAAATTTTCTTCCTCGTCCACTTCTATTTGGATGGGTTGTTACAACTTTTAATTCAGGTATTTTTTTACTTAGTGTTGATAAAAAAGGAACACTTCTTTCATCAGATCCAAAAAAATAATTATATTTTATCACCAGGAAAACCTTTAATCGACATTTCTCGTAATGCTTCTTTTCTATCTTTTCTTTTAAGAGATTTAATTAACAGCCTACCCTTTAAATGATCATATTCATGTTGAAGAACTCTACCTAGTAAATCTTCCCCTTCGTATACAACTTTTTCACCTTTTTCATTTAAACATGATATTCGAGCGTATTCGGCTCTTTCGATGTCCCAATAGTAACCAGGAAGGGATAAACACCCTTCCATAAATATAATTTCACCTTCTTTTTTTTCCATTTTTGGATTTATAGCGACAAATGGACCCTCACCAGCATCGAACACAAAGATATTCTTATTTATTCCAATTTGAGGAGCTGCAAGACCAACACCAGGAGCTTCATACATTATCTTTATCATTTTTTCAGATAAATTAATTATGTAATCATTTATTTCATTAATATCAGAGGATTTCGTAATTAATGCAGGGTGACCAAATGTAACAATTTCGTTCATGATATATGTCTTATTCTCTTAATTTCACAGTCTTTTATAATTTTATAAAAATTTTGCAACAACTCATAATCTATCTTATCGCTAAGTTTAATTTGTAATTCATATATATATTTATCATTTACTATCTTTGGACCAATCAAATAATCTAAACTAAAATTCTCAATAAGCTTGTCTGAGTAAATTGAGTAAATTTTAACAAAATTATTTGGACCATATTTTTTCCTTATGTTTATTTCATTATTGATCCATCTAGACATATTTTGACTATTTAATGATTTATTAATATCTAATGTGCTAGAAGAAAATACGATTATGTTTAAGTCGTGTTTGCTTGCGTAGTTAAGTAATTTGAGTAGGAATATTAATTTAAATGAATTTAAAATTTTATTTTTTGAGATATTTGGATTTTGAATAATTAATGTGTCTACCCTAGGGTCGTCTAGTGCTTCTATGAAATTGAAGTTTTTATCAAATGGTAATTTTTCGTTAGAGTAATAATTAAAAACTTTTTTTGGATATTTATGACTAACTAATTCAATATTGTCTTTTGGACTATTAGAAATGAAATATTCGATATCATACGTAAACTTGTCATGAGAAATCCAACTTTGATTAAAGTACTCAAAGTTTGGAAATTCTGAAATAAATATAAAGTGACCTCCAAAAAGTGAATTTTTTAAATAAGCAGATTCAATAATATTTAACTCGTTTAGTTTAGGTAGTTTGAATGCATTTGAATTTGAATCATAAAAAATATAATTACAGTCATTATTAATCGTAATTTTTTCGAAATTATTGCTTAATAAGATAGTGTTTGATACGTTTTCGTTATTATTAATTATTTTATTTAGTTCATCTTTACCACCAAATTTTTGATAATAATCAATATGAATCTCATCTTTTATTTGATCATGTAGTAGTTTTGAATGCTTCAGTGACGGAACAAAAAATATATTTTTCTCTTTTAATTTAATTTTATTAATTTGGGTGAAAGTTAGGTTAGTAATACTTCTACTATTAGTTTTCTTTTGTAAGTGGAAATTTTTTATATCGAACATATTAAAAATTAAAATACCGATATTTATCCGATTAACTAAAGCTACGTATTGTAAATATCTGTATTGAAGGCTGTTTAAATTAAATAAAACTTTTTCTATTTGATTTACTTTTTTTATTGCAGATTTATCATCTATATTTATGATAATTCCTAATAAAGTTTTATTTCTAAATTTAATTTGAACAATAGATCCTTGCTGTGCTTTACCAACTAATTTTGAGGGTATGGTGTATGTGAAAGTTGAAAAATTATAGGTATTGTTAGATAATATTTCGATATTTGCGAACATTAATTTATTACAGAATCAATTATTTTTGACGCAATAATATTTTTATCTTCTACGCCAGTTTCTAAAATCAAACTACTTTTATCTATTAATTTTATCTTGTTCATATTTGAGCCAAAGGGATTCTGAATTATATTGTTTATAACTAAGTAGTCAGAATTTTTAGATTTGAGTTTATCAAAATTTTCTGTATCATCAATTTGAGCTGAAAATGCAATTGAAATTATATTTGGATGCTCAGATTTAAACTTCTTAATTAAGTCGAAATTTTGATTTAAAAGAATATTGAGTTCTCCATTACTTCGAGAAATCTTTCCTTTCACTTTTTTAAATGTAAAATCTGATACCGCACTTGCCATAAAAATATAACTAGTATTACTACTTTGTTCACACATGAGATCATATAATTCTTTCGATGTTTCGAAACTATAATTCTGTGCGCCTGGAACTGGATTAGTATTTATTGAGTGTAAGTAAATAACATCATATCCCCTAGCGATTAGTTCAATTGCTATAGATTGACCTTGTTTACCAGATGATTTATTTGTAATAACCTTAACATCGTCAATTGGTTCGGAAGTAGGGCCTGAGGTAACAATTACTTTACCATGGACCTTTTCAACTGTATCAAACAACTCGCTTGGTTCAATCATCCTACCGTATCCCCTATCTCCGATATCTAAATCTCCATACCTTGGCCCAAGAATAAAACAACTCTGAGACAGTTCTAGTAAATTTTTTTGCGTTTTAATATTTAAAAACATCTCTTCATGCATGGCAGGACAGATATAAAGGGCTTTGTTGTACATTAAAATAGTTGAAGTAAGTAAGTCGTCTGCGATACCGTTATTAATTTTTGCAATAAAATTAGCTGTTGCTGGATAAACAATAAAAATATCAGCAAATCTAGAGAGGTTTATATGTGGTGAACCTTTTAGATCCGCCCAATCTGTAATTACATTATTTTCCTTGATAAACTTTTTTGTGAGATATTTTATGGAACTGTGGGATGCAATAATTTGAAAGTTGTAATTATTTTTATAATCTTGAACGAATTTTTCAGCTTTAGAACAAGCAATACTACCTGTTAACCCAAGTAGTATATTTTTTTTCATTAACTTTCTTCTGAAACTTCGACCTTTCCTGCAGCAATTTCTTCAAATGCAACAGTTAGAGGTTTTCTACTTAAGCTTTGAACTTGTGGTGGTGTGTATGCACCAATACCTTCACCGAGTTGATTAAAGTATGAATTAATATCTCTAGCTCTTCTTGCAGCAGTTATAACTAACGCAAATCTTCCGGGTGTTTCTTCTAATAGGTTTTCAATAGGTGGTTTTATCATCTATCCTCCAGCTTATATATTATATCAATTATTTGATTAACTGAAGTATTTATATCAACATTCTCAATTTTATAATTAAATTTATCTTTAAACTCTCTTTGTTTACAAGCTAGTTCCATTCTTTTATTAATAAATTCTAAGTTATGACCACGATTTTTTAATCGATTGATTAATTCATTATCATCGATATCTATAAATAAACTTACAAAATCTGGATTGTTACTTAATAATTTTGTGGCTCCATTTACTTCTAAATCTAAAATAATTAATCCATCTTGTTGTAATTCTGACTTTGAAGTTCCGTACTTATAATCTCCATACTCTTCAAATTCTACAAATTCATTATCTTTAATCATTTTTTTAAACTCATTGTCCGTAATAAAAAAGTAATCTTTTCCATTAATTTCAGAAACTCTTTTAGGTCTTGTTGTATGTGATATAGAAAAATTAAAATCAATTTTTTTGGATAAAGCATTAATGATTGTATTTTTTCCTACACCAGATGGCCCAGTAATTATAAGTATCATAAGCTACTAACAAATAAAGAAATATCATTAATGTTCTGATCAGATAAGTCTTTAATGTGAGTTTTTTCCGATAATTGAATTGTTTCTAAAAACCTAGCTGTTTTAACTTTTCCTATTAGCCCACCATCAGTTAAATACTTGTGTACCCTAATAGAGTTCAAATTATTATCATTTGCAGCAGTTTTTAATATTTCATTAAGGTTTAAATTTAATTCAAAAGAATTAATAAAAGCTCTCCTCTGAGATTTAATAATGGTTATGTCGTCAATTAGTGTCATTATTTTTACTTATACTATCTAATATAGCATTAACAAATTTTGCACCATCGGAAGTTGAGTGTTTATCTACGATTTTTGTCCACTCTGAAAGGATAACTTTATGCGGAGTAAGATTAAGAAATAGTTCTGATATGCCTAAAATTAAAGCAGATCTTTCTGCTTTACCAATTCTCGATATCGACCAATTAGTTGAATATTCCGATATCTTAGACAAAATATCTTGAATATTATCATTAGTATTCTGAATCAACTGTTCTGCCCTTACGAGTTGATTTTTTTCTAAATCGTTTTCAATAAGTTCTATAACATTAGAATAATTTTCTAATATAAATATTGAATTAAACGCGTAATGTCGAAAATCGTATCTCATACTCTTGTAATATAACTTTTAGTTTTAGTATCAATTTTTATTATGTCTTTTTCATTAACAAACATTGGAACTTGCAATGTTAAACCTGTTTCGCAAGTAACTTCCTTTGTATTTGAATTTACAGAGTCTCCTTTTACAGCAGGTTCTGATTTTGTAACTTCTAAATTTATTGTTGTAGGCATTAAAATATCAATTGGGGTGTTCTTATACATGGATATAGTTATTTCTTGATTTGCTTTTAGTAAATCTTTTGCATCGCCAATCAGACCTTCCCCAATATTGATTTGATCGAAATTATCCATATTCATGAAAATAAAATCTTCAGATTCTTTATATAAAAATTGAAATTTCTGTTTATCAATATAAGCTTGTTCAATTTCTTCATCAGCTCTAAATGTTTTATCCACAACTCCCCCACTAGTAATATTTTTAAGTTTTGTTTTAACAAACGCCTTACCTTTGCCAGGTTTAACATGTTGATATTCTAAAATATTATAAATTTGTGAATCAAGAATAATAGATTGTCCAGGCCTCATATCATTAGTGGATACCATTAAGGAATCACTCCTTCGTCTTTTGCTTTATTTTTAAGATTTATAAATTCTTCATAATCATTTGTAAAAGTCATTTTTCCACTTACATCAGTTAATAAGTAGTATATATAATTATTTTCAGGCGTATTAATAATTGCTTTCATTGATTTGTTACCAAAACCAGATATCGGTGTAGGTGGTAAAGAAGTATATTTATATGTGTTATATGGGCTATCAAATTGTAAGTCTATAAGTAAAACTTGAGATTTTCTTTTTTGCAATGAGTAAAGAACAGTGGCATCTATTTGTAATAACATATTATCATTTAAACGATTTCTGATAACAGATGAAACCAACGCTCTATCTTCATCCAACTTTGCTTCTGCTTCGATCAAGCTTGCGACAGTAAAAAATTGAGTGGGTGTTTCAATCCAATTTGGAACTTGATTATTAGATATTATATCTTCATATCTAGTTTCTAATTCGCTAACTAATGTTTGTAATATAGTCTCTCCATTAGACTCAATATCTATTTGATATGTATTTGGAAATAATAAACCTTCCCAATTTTGTAGTTTTGTATAATTATCGTTCGGTAAGTACTTGCTGATTACTTTGCCTGAAATTAGTGAATTTTCAAGTTGAATTACTTCATATCCAGTCTGTGCAGATATAGTATCTAATGTTTCAGACAACCATAATCCTTCAGGTATTGTTATTGTATAGGTTTTAAGTGGAGGTCCCTTTAATAAAATAGATGTTATCTCTTCGTATGATAAATTATTTTGAATTTCATAAGATCCAGGTCTTAATTTGTCAGTCAAATTTTCATTTCTTAAATATAATTCAAAAGTTAGGTTTGAAGTAACCACACCAGTTGAGTCAAGAATTGAGGCTATTTGAGAGGCGGAACTTCCTTGAGGAATATTTACATTTATAACTTCAACATTAACTGAATCAATATTGTTATTACTTTGACTAGGTCTTACAAGTTGAGTCAAATTTGTTACAGAATTAAATATAATAGTAAGAAATAAAACGCTTAAAAATAGCTGAATCAATAATCTGTTCTTATAATATAAATTAATCATTCTGTTTTATGTAGCTTTCTAATATTTCCAATGCGGATAAATCATCAATTCTATCTTTTGATCCGTTGTTGAATAATTTTGATGATAACCTTTCATCTATTTTAAAAATTGGAATATTAAATTTACTAATATCTTTTATAAATAAGTTTACTAAATCAGTCATTCTGTTTTCTGAGTTATTTAAACCTATTGGATACCCAATAACAATATCCTCAATATCGTATTCATTAATTATTTCACTAATAATTTTTAATCCTAATTCTTTTTTAAAGTCTATTACTTTTAGTGGAATCGGGATTGTGGTCTTAATAGTTCTTACTGCTAAACCAATGAATCGTTCTCCATAATCAATAGCGAGAATATTTTTCAAAATTATAATTCTTTAAGTATTATTTCTTTCGCAATATCTAAAGCTTTAGAAGTGTCGAAATTGCTAGGTCCACCACCAATAGATAAATGAGGATCTTTTGATGCACCTCCATCATATAATTTTGAAACTTGAGTTACTACTGATGATATATCTAGGGAAATATTTTCTTTAGTTGCTCCAATAATTGAATTTTTCCCGTTTATTGACGCATATAACAAAATTATATCTGCTTTTGTTTCATTGATTATCTGAAGTGCTAAGTTACGTAATTCGTTTGGAGTTTCCAAGGATACTTCATTAACGTAAATATTTTTTTTATTTACAACCTCAAAATTATCTTTAATCGTGTCTACTAATGCTGCAATTTCAATGCCCCTAAAGGTTTTTATTTTTTCTTCATAGGTTTCTAGTGTTTCTAACTGTTTTGCAATCTTAGAAGATACAGCATCTTCACTAACTTTCAATATATCGGCAACAGATTTATATGATTTATGAGCGTTTGATAAAAATTCGTAAGCAAACTTTCCAGATAACATTTCTACCCTTCTTAAGTTTGAGCCAATTGATGATTCTTGCAGTAGTACTATAAGCCCTACATCATGTGAATTGTGTACATGCGTTCCTCCACATAATTCTTTAGAAAATCCCCCAATATTTACGACTCTAACGTTGTCATCATATTTATCACCAAAAAAAGCCAAGGCACCTTGATTTTTCGCATCTTCGATATTCATTATGTCAGTTCTAACTTCATAATCATCAAAGATTGCGTTATTTGATAAAGTAAAAATTTCATCAAGTTGGTTAGAACTTACTTTGTCGGTATGGCTAAAGTCAAACCTAAATTTACCAGGGGTTACATTTGAACCAGCTTGTGCAACGTGTTCGCCTAAAATATTTCGTAATGCAGCATGAACTATATGAGCACCAGTGTGACTTTTGGAGACACCGGATCTGAAATTCTT
>Ga0181380_1001462_pt1 | contig 10322 bp, 15 predicted proteins | sample 3SPOviralmetaG_FD_130116 | JGI IMG/M metagenome (GOLD analysis project Ga0181380, IMG submission 130116) | Marine viral communities from the oligotrophic San Pedro Time Series (SPOT) site, San Pedro Channel, CA, USA - 3 SPOT_SRF_2009-08-19 | ecosystem: Environmental > Aquatic > Marine > Strait... | reverse complement strand
TTTACCTGATTCATTGATAGCAAGAGATATAGGGTTAGGTATATATGATCATATATCACAATTATCTTATGAACAACCTTTTCGTGATGAATTTTTAAAAAATAATGGAAGACCTCATACTTGTAGAGATTTAAATGAAATCTATGAATGTTTCAATGAACATCAAACTGTTTATATGCGTGATACTTTGAGTGTTGTTCCTGAAGCAGTGAAAACTTTGAGAAACTTACAAGAAAAAGGTATTAAACTAGGTATCACAACTGGATTTAATAGAGATCAAATGGATTTGTGTTTAGATTTATTGAGCAAGTATGAAATTTATCCTGATTCGGCAGTTTCCTCTACTTGTTTGGATTATTCATCCAGACCGGAACAACATATGATTCAAATGAATATGCGAGATATGGGTATTGATAATCCTAAACAAATATTAAAAGTGGATGATACTCTTGTAGGAATAGAAGAAGGACATTATGCAAATTGTATTTGTGTGGGTGTTGCTCGTTGGTCTGTAAATATGAATATTTATACATTAGAAGATAAATATAAATATGATTATGAAAAATTTAAAGGAGAATTAGAATATGATGAATATAGGATTATAGTTAGAGATAAACTAAAAGAATGTAGGAAAAAACTGCATTTAGCAGAACCCTGTTATGTTATTAATACATTAAAGGATTTAGAGAATTGTTTATTTTGAATATCTCATCTCAATTAATTTATGTATATTTGGAGAACCCATAGGTTCAAATTTATCTACTGGTAAACCTACTTTATGTTTTACATTCTCAGATGGTTGAAAATGTCCAGAATGATTTGTCCAAACCACGATTTGTTTATCATAATACATTTGTCCAGCAAAATACAGTAAACATTGTTCTCTTGTTCTTTTTGCCTTATTGTTTAACATTTTCTTTTTTACTTTATCACTAGTTTTACTTGCTTGTAATTCAAAGTCTCTAGCTGTCATTTCTTTCATCCATTCCATTTGAAATTCTTTATCGTTATATATTGATGAATGACCTATCATTCCATCATCAACCGGTGCTTCCGGATAGTCCAATGAATTTCTATAAAATAGATCGCTAAACTCTCTAAGTAAATACATTATATCGGGGTTTTCTTTTAATACAATGATGATATATATTCCAGGTAATTTATTAAGTCTTTTAATTTCATATTTGTTTTTTTTTTTGTTAATGTCATTTTTAGTTAATTTAAACCAATTAGAACCATCCCTGTTTACAGTCAATTGGTGTGACGGTGTTTTTGGACACACACTGTTTTTTGAATTCCATTCATTTGATTTACGACTACCTTGTCTTGACATTGATTTACGACTACCTTGTCTTGACATTGTTTTACGACTACCTTGTCTTGACATTGATTTACGACTACCTTGTCTTGACATTGATTTACTACTTAATTTCTTAGATGGCATATATATATACTTTATTTTAAAATAAAATAATATTTAAAAAAAGATAACTATTATATATAAATGCAAAGTGATACATATTTAGTCGAAACTGATTCGGAAGATGAAAATAGTGATTACACATCAGATTCAAGTGGTGATATTGCTGAAAATAATAACATAGGTGTTTTATATAAGTATAAAGGTCGCGATGAAAGGTTCATGGATCAAAGTTTAGTCAAAGATTATAATACAGTTAATCGTGAGTTATTTTCTAAACGAATTACAAAGGGTTCTTTAGTTATTCAATCGGATACCTATCATACTTCATCCACATTTGATACTTCTAATTATAAAGCAACATTTGATGAAATAAAAAATGTGATTGGTTTTCAATTAAAATCAGCAAATATACGCGTTCCTCAGTATAATGTGAATACCACAAACAATCAAATTAAATTTAAGATAAGTGGTAGTGAAACAATTCACACTATAACTATTAATCCTGGTAATTACACTGTGACTGAATTAGCAGATGTTTTACAGATTACAGATGAAACAAAAGTTCATCACGTAGATAGGTCAGATGTATTGGCTTCAATTACAGGGACTTATTATAATAGCACTGCAACAGGTGTTGTTGCTAATACAAAAGGTATGATATTTAAATTAGTTCATTCATCTCAAATTAAATTTTTATGGAATCATAGTAATATAACTAAAGGTGCCGCAAGATTATTTGGTTTTTTCCCTGTAGAAAGTGGTAGTTTTGCCACAGATCATCATTCTGAAAAACCTCTAGATATTTCACAACATTTTGTGGATTTGATTATACCTGAAATACCCAGCATTGCTTGTAAACGTTCTATATTCAATGGAGGTAGATTAGATATCGTTGATAGAATTCATTTAACTGAAAATAATACTGGAGAATATGTAAACCATGAACCAGATAATTATGTAACTAATTATTTCACACCTATAAGATTAAGTAGTTTAACTATTCAATTATATTCTGATAATAATGTTGCCTTTGATAGTCAAAATACTGATAATAATTTTGAATTTGAGATTACGGTATTAGGTGCTTAATTTATCCACAATGATATGTGCATCCATCCAACTTAAATTACCGGAACCATCGGTTTGTAAGACTTGATCGCATTTCCGTCAGTGGATGGGAGAGTTAATGTATAATCAGATGTCAAACTTGAATTCGCTTGAATTAACGTAGATTCAGTTCCATTTACTTGAAAGTTGTAAACTATTCACAGGTGGAGTTTTGGGAATAGTTTTAGATACAGAAAGATAATCATTTACAGATGACATTTATATAGATATTATTTAATTTATTGAATTTATTCATAGATTACTTAATACATCTAAATCATTTCCACTTGGTTCAGATATCTTGGTTAGTAACGGAATATATACTTTTTTACTAGGATTATAATTACAATTATTGGGTATTTGTATTTCAAAGTCGGATAAACTACCTTCTACACAATCATATGAATCATAATTATTAGGCCATGATGAATAATAACTTAATTTACATCCAATATTCATATGTTTTTCAAGACATGTGAGAACAAACCGCCTTACTCGGTCTTCTTTAGGGTAGTTGTCTAATTCTAAATATTCTTTATACGGGAAATCATCAAAAAAGATGGTATCAAAGGTGGGTAAGGTGGGTAGCATGTCTTGCCATCGTCCTTTGATTAAGTTTATTTTGATATGTGGATATTCTTTTTGAAATTCAATGACTTTTTCCCATACAATCGGTTCACATTCAATTACAGTGTAGGATTGAATGGGAAAGATACACAGCGCTCTAGCAGAGTATCCTAAACCAAATCCAATTTCTAGTACATCTCCCCTAGGTTCTAACTTCTTTATACATGCTTCCATATAAGGTTTTTCCCATTCCATCATAACTTGTTCATTTCCTGTTTTATTAATTAGGATATCTTTATTATTTTCGTCTTTGATATAACAAAGATTCATTATAAATTATAGTAGAATTATAAAAATAAAATTTAACCGTTTAACGACCACCCCCACTTGTGCCAAAAGTTTTTCCTCTAAAAGAATTTATACTAATTGCACCGGATCCTGGTATACTACTACCATCGGTGAAAGTGGCTCTTCTAAGATAACTAAATTTAAATTCACTTGTGGGGTTTCGGTCTTTTAAATTCGTATTTCCTGCGGCGCTTGTTATTCCACTTCTATCATAACTATCTTTTATATCAAATACACCTATATCTGTTGATGGAACAGTGGCAGACATTTTACTATTTCATTTATTTTAATTTTGACAAGCAAACTTTTAATTCATCAATTTGAGATTGTTGTGCTTTAATACATTCGATAAGTAACGGAACTATTTTTTCGTATTTGACTGCTTTGTATCCATTGTCCCTAGTAGTAGTTACTTCGGGTAAGACTTCTTCCACTTCTTGAGCAATGACTCCTACATCTCTACCTTCATGAGAATGAATACCTTCTTTTGGGATCCAATCAAAGGTGTATCCACCTAATTGGGATATTTTGGATAGTGGATCTGTTATAGGGGTAATGTTATCTTTGAGTCTTTTGTCAGAAGAATAAAAAGCAGTGATATCATTGGTTGCCCAGATTTCACCTTGATTCGCTGATGCTGCTCCTGTTCCCACTCCCAATCGGTCAAACTGAACAGCATCACCTGTTCCTACACCAATAGATGTTCTAAGGGTCGCGCCACTCTCCGCAACTGGTGCTGTTGTACCATCTCCCACAATCATTTCACCATCTGCTAATACATCCATCGCTGTTATAGCACTGGTGCCTCTACCTAATAAAACCCCTCCATTCGTTAATGTGTTGGCACCGGTACCTCCATCACCAACTACTAATGTTCCTGTAATTGAACTAGCACCTAAATCAACAGATAAATCAGTTGATTCTATAACCAATCCACCATTAGATTTGAGACCTGTACTAAATTCAGTTCCCGATAATTCTAATCCATCACCTGCTGTGTAAGTCGTTCCACCACCACTACTTTCAGGAGGTTCTACAAATGTTGGCATTTTATAATTATCTTTATATTTTATTTCAAAGATTAAACATAATTTTTATATACGCTATAATATTATGGGTAAATCTAATTTTAAAATAAATTTAAAAGACCTAATTATTCCTGTAAATTTATTAATTATTATAGGGTATTATTTTCTTACAAAAGATGATTATAATACAAAAGAAGATACAAAAGAAGGTGTAATTAATACGAATTGTTGTGGTGGAATTAAGGGAGGTGTTCACTATAAAGAAACGGATAGAAAACCACCCGATTATGTCAGACGTTGTTTTAAGTCTGGTCGTGATAACAGTGAAGTTGTTTATCAATGGTCGGGATTTCCTTGCACGAGTGAAGATTCTTCAGATTGTTGTACGAATATGGACGGAACTGATTTAGGGACGTGTGTTCCTACTAAAGGTGGTGGATATTGTGAAAGTGATATGGGTAATCATATATTTAGAAGAGGTAGTTCTAGTGCTAGTCCTTACATTAAAAGATCGGATGATACTATTCTTGATATCAATAACACGGTTGATATGGAAGATTACTTTTACGATAGATCTTCAGATGAAATTGCTGAAAAACTTTCGCCAGATATGCTTGCATTTTTAAGAAGACGGGATAAAAATGATAAATATATTCAATCTCATATAATTCAACAAAACAAAGATAGAATTAAATCAATTACAGAACAAAAATTAAAAGCAGGTGATGAAAAAAAATTTCAACAACTTAGATCTACCATATTAGCAGTCCACTTAATTTTTGTAGTTACATTTGCTATATTAATCAAAGATAATATTATTGCTGATATTCAAGGATTCTTTACTATGTTATCACAAAGATATCTTGAATTTGCGGGTAAGACTATACCGGTTAAGACAAATTAGACTTTGAGATGAACTTTATAGTGGCGAATATTCTTAACTTTTAGTTTTTTCACAATTTTATATTTTCCTTCTAAATCTGATAAACCATTCTCTTTCCATGATGTTTTGTCTTGTTCAAGTTTTTCTCTTTTTCTCATTTCTTTAGTTTGATCTTGTTTTAGTTTAGTTAATTTTTCACGCAAAGATATACCTTCCAAATCTATCACAGGTTCGCTAGATTTATCAATAGGAATATTACTCTTTTTAAATCGATAATTTAATGAATTATCTTCTCCACCCCATCCCCAAAAGTTATTGGGATATCCATTTGATTTAATAAAGTCTTGTTTGTTTACAGATAATACGCCTCCTAAGAAATTTTGATCTCGTCCATCCATGTTATAACGTGTTCCTTTGTTTGCTAAATGTATTGGTTGTTTGGGAAATTTTAAATAACCTTCAATCAATCCTTGACTCGGAAGCATATCTACATCTGATAAGATATAATATACATTCTTCTTATTTTTAGAAAGTTTGGATGCTTCATGAAATCCTATATTTTTAAGAATACCCAAATTAAATTTTGCCATTTGAGAATTAGGTTGTTGTATTAGTTCAGGTAAAGAACCATAATCATCTCTATCACCTTCTTGTTCTATGATATATATTTGAATATCAGTTTGATCTTTAAAAATTAAATTCATTTGTTCTTTGAATTGTTTTAATTGTTCTTTTCGTGTCCCATCTCCTGGATCACGATAAGCAACAATCACATTCATAATCATATTGTTATTTGGTTGTTTAACTAATCCTTGTAGTTGGGGTATCAAATTTTTGTCTATGACTTTACCAAGTCTTTCTGTTTGTTCTTTTTTAGGTTGTGCTTGAAACGTGCTACTCTCTTTATTTACAGAACCTGCTTCTAATAATAAGAAATTATCTATAGTTTCACACATTTCATTAAGTTTTTTGTAATCTTCAAATAAGACTTGGGTTAGATTCATATAATCTTTAATTAAACTTTGTTTTTTCATAACATCTGTTTCATCTTGAATGCTAGTTAGTAATAAATTTTGTTCTTTTTTATGTGTAATTCTATTTTTGTGAATCTTTTGAATCATTGCTTGTCTTCCATTTATTTTGTTTAATTTGAAATAATCCTTTTTAGATTCTCTCAATATATCTTCACTTGTTTTTAAGAATTCTTGATATTCTTTAATTTCATCTGAACTGTAAATATCACTATGTTTTGATTTATCTATTTGATTACTTACTAGTGTATGTGTTTCTAGAGATTCAGGATAATATGCATATTTAGATAATTTTATTTCCATCTGTAATCCACATTTACCTGAACTTGATCCACACGTATAATACAATACACCATCTCTTACAATAAATTGTTTTGTTTCAGAACATCCTTTACACACTTTAAATTTTTTTTTAAGACCAGATTTTAATCTCTCACTATAAAATACCTGTAGAGACTCTAGATATTCTGGATTATTTCTAACACTCATCTTATATTAGTATGGTATATTATATTTTTGTTGTTCCAACATATCATAAATAATATAATCATTCATGTATTCTTCAAATTCAGATATTTTTTTCTTAGCATTTTCTTCTCTATCTTTTTTATATTTTCCACGATAATATAATACTAATATTCCTATAATAACAATTAAAAATAATGTAATATTTAGATATAGATTAACATCATTTTGAATTTCAAATTTAGTTTTGACTTTCACTGGTTTGGGTTTTTCAATGAAATCTGAAAAATTGGTTAATTTAGGTTGAAGCATATATTAAAGTTTAAAAAAAAGAATACTTAAACATACTTACCATCTTTTAATAACAAACAATAATAGGTTAAGAACCCCACTATCATCAACATGATAAAATAAGGGAAAGGTGTTTCATTTTGTTTGAGACCAAAATTCTTGAATTTACCATCAGATGTAAAAAATTGACTCGGTTTTTGTTCATAGACAAAATATCCTACTACTAAAACTACCAATGCTGTAATCTTTAGATTATGATTTATATTCAATAAACCGTCACTCATATATACTTATGCTAGAAAATTTATACAAAGATAAAATCGTCATCAATTAATATCCATTCTTTATTTTCATTTAAAATCTGTTTATTTAGTGATGAATATTTTAATTCACCATCAATTAATATTATTTTAATATCGGTGCCATTAGATAGAATACCATAAAATGAGAAATTATCCATAAAATTTATCATACTTCCATAAATTGATTTTAAATAAATAGAAATATTCTTCTTTTTTTGATGATTTATAAATTTAATATGTTTGGTTCTTTGGTTCAAAATAATAATTAGGTCACTCAAAGGTAAAGTATTATTTTTGTATTCTCTGAGTATCTCAATTATATACTTATGAGCAATTTCTTCTGCTTTTTCCTTAGATATGTTCCACTTATTATTTTTATGAACCATTTTAACTTTACTTACATTAAAATTGACCTTTAAAAATTGGATATTTTAAGTATTAATTTATTTTCTATTTCTAGATATTGATGGTTAAGAAAACTATAAAGAAACCCAAAAAACGTAAATTTAAATTATCAATTTCTAAAAAAAGATACAGGACACTTGTAAATAAAAAAACAAGTAGAAAAAAAATGACTACTAAAGAGAAACAATTATTAAATGATGCTTTATATGTTAAATATTGTAAGTGTTTAAAAAAATTTGAAATGAGTGGTGAAGAAATAAAAGGATATCCTATATGTATGAATTCCGTTTATAACAATAGAGGTATAAAACCGCCTAAAAATGCTTCGCGTAATTGTAAACTTGTGTTTAATAAAAATATTACATAATAGTATAATGCCTAAACGTAGAATGAAAAGACGGGGAGGTCAATTACCACCTCAACCTATGAATAATGGACCCACATCAGTTGCTCCTAAACCCCCACCTAACCCAGTTGCTGTAACCAATGCTTATCCAGCAAAACCTATAGAAAATTCTATGAATGTTGATGGAATATCAGATAATCAATCAACCACATCTAGTTTTAAATCTTTTATCGAAAATTATGGTGAATATATTATTTTAGTTATTATTATTTTAATTGTTGGATTAATTCTTTATGAATTTGTATTCAAAAGTATGATATTTAGTGATGATAAAAAAGATGACGATAAAAAAGACGATGATACTACTGCTGGTGGCACTACCGGCGGAACAACTGGTGGCACTACCGGTGGCACAACTGGTGGAACAACTGGGGGAACAACTGGCAGCACTGGGGGAACTACCGGGGGAACAACCGGAGGAACAACTGGCAGCACTGGGGGAACTACCGGGGGAACAACCGGAGGAACAACTGGCACCACAGGGGGAACAACTGGCAGCACTACTGGTGGAACAACTGGCACCACAGGGGGAACTACCGGTGGGTCTAGTGAAGGTTTTACAAATTATGCAGAATTAGTTGATAACAATAACTTTCAATCTTGTAGATCTGATTTATATACAAACAGTCCTGTTAAACTTCTTTCTGGTTATCTTGAAAATATATTATAATTTTAATATTGTAATAGAATATAATGCCAAATAAAAGAAAACTAAAAAGAGGAGGTGATGATCCTGTAAATCAACCGACTAAAACAAATGGTAATTCACCTAAACCATCGTCACCATCAATACTTGATACTATTTTAACTTTTATTAAAAATAATTTAATATTCTCAATTTTAGTGGGAGTATTATTGATAGTATATGTATATTTATTAACATCAAAAGTTAAAACAGAAGAAGAAGTAACACCTGAAGAAGTAAAATTAAAGTGTGATTCATTAGATGAAGATTGTCCCACTGGTAAAAAGAAAAATTCTGATAAAGATTGCACTGATAATAAATGCACAAAAGAAGATTGTTGTTTTGATATTAAAACATGTGCTTCTCACACGTGTCAATCAGGAAGTAGTAATTTCACAGATAAAGAATGTAGTGGTCCCGATTGCACTGAAGATGAATGTTGTAAAATGAATTGTGGTTCATATACAACACCATGTCCTCAAGGTACATATTATGATTCAAACCTTGAGTGTGAAAATAATATATGCAATCAAACTGATTGTTGTTTGGAAAAAGTTGCCTGTAACTCATTTAGTTGTCCCGAAGGATATCATTCAAACGGAGTAACTACACCATGTCCTGGTAATGTTTGTGATAAAGATTACTGTTGCAAGCTAGGTGACGGTGGTGACGGTGGTGACGGTGGTGACGGTGGTGACGGTGGTGACGGTGGTGACGGTGGTGACGGTGGTGGCGGTGGTGGCGGTGGTGACGGTGGTGACGGTGGTGGTCAAAATATGAATCAAAATGCTAACAAACCAAAGGATAATGATCCCTAAGAATTTGAACAGTGGTCACAAATATAATACACATTATCTGAATTTAAGTTTTTAATATCTTCATATGTAAAATCATGTATATGAAATCTACATTCATTTACTTTCTCAATTAATATTTCAAAATTGTTCATTTCTAAAGTATGTAACAAGTGTTCATAAAAATGGTTAATAATATTGTTTAAAGAATTATGTATATCTATATCAATAAATACTGTATATCCCAAAAATAATTCACTAGAAGCGCGAAATTCTCTGTAATTAGGCATTAAGTTATAATACCTAACATAATTATATTTTTATATAATAAATGGATAGAGATATTAATTCACTGTACGGCAATGTTTTTGAAACTATGGGGGGTTCTCCTCAAAACAAAGTATCTAAGAAGGACAGTAATAAGATTAATTCTTATATTCCTTCGGATATGTCTACTGAAGATCAAAGAAGTTTATCTAAATTATTTGAGGTGAACCGTTTGCTTAAAAAAGAACTTGATGAAACCAAACGGGAATTAGAAAAAACAAAACAACTATTAGTTAAAGAAAAAAGCAAAAAGTGAGGAA
>Ga0181380_1001456_pt1 | contig 10343 bp, 10 predicted proteins | sample 3SPOviralmetaG_FD_130116 | JGI IMG/M metagenome (GOLD analysis project Ga0181380, IMG submission 130116) | Marine viral communities from the oligotrophic San Pedro Time Series (SPOT) site, San Pedro Channel, CA, USA - 3 SPOT_SRF_2009-08-19 | ecosystem: Environmental > Aquatic > Marine > Strait... | reverse complement strand
ATTTTTTCACCAGAATCAGGTTCTTGCATATAACACAACCTAACCCCTTTTGTTTGTGCTTTTTCTGGACAAGCAGCATTACTTGCTTTCCGTTTTTGAGTCAATAAAGTTACAGGAAGATTCAAACAATATTCACCAAGTACATTCCTAATCAAATCAATCAATATAGATTTACCATTTGCACCACACCCCGTAATAATACTAAATCTTTGTTCTAAAACATTTCCAGATAATCGCGATGCTATGAATTTTATACAATATTTCCGCAAATCTTTCTTAGGTAAGATTTGATGAAAGAATCGATTGATATCACGGCGAACAGTTATATAAAATTTGTTGTCTCCATTGTCCCATTTATCTACATCCCAAGTTTCTAATCCATTACTATCTATTTTTATTTTCCCAACTCTCTCTTGTATTATTTTTTCTAATTCTGTAACACGCATAGGCAATTCATTTTTATATATTGGAAGATTTATATTATTAGACATTGTAATATAATCATCTGGCCACCCTTCTCTCAGAATATTATCTCTCATATCAAATACACAATTATCAAATCCCATAAGCATTGTATTGGCATCAAACTTATCAAGTACCTTTTCTACAAAGAATTTAATTTTACATGATTCAATAATATTATTCTGATATGATACACTTTTCAATTTCTGATAAATACTATATGCTGATTTCTGGTATCCATCATATGTTTTAGATTGAACTGCATCGCCATTTTCTTCACATTTATCCATTTCTTTTTTAAATAATTTATGGTATCCATAATATAATTCTTTCACGCGTTTTGTAAGTTCTTTTTGTAATTTCCAACCACGAGGACACGCAACCCATTTTGTATCATTGAAATAATACCATAGATGTTTCAAATCCGCACAGATATATTCTCCTTTGTATAATCCATAAACAACTTCTGCAACATCATCATGCTGACCTTCATTGAAGATAGAATCCCTAATTTTCTTATCATTATTTTTTTCCATAATTTTATTATATTCATCTAGATTATCCATTCGTGCCCACCAATGTAGAGTAGCACGTGTAAGTCCATCTCGTTTAAATCCATCCCAAAATTTCTGACAATCTGCTTCATCTTTGTATCCGGATCCTTTTTTACTAAATTCATCCCATAATTTAAATAATTCATCCCCTCCTATATTTTTTAAACACATTCCTAATCTTATCCATAAATCATATTCATTAGCACGTTTTACTGATAAACATTTCAAAACTGTTTCATATATATTTTCTAGTTCCATTTTTTTCAAAGTAACCGATGGTTTTTCTTCATTCTCATCATTTTTTACATAATATGGATCATAGTCATTATCTTCTTCCTCATCTTCAAAATCAGAATCCATAAATGATACAGAGTTGGATGATGTAGATTTTTTCAATGGTTTGTCTATATATAAATTTTCAAGATTGTTTTTGTAATCAACATCAATTTCAAATTTTTTTAGCAAACTCGTTTTTTCAAAAATTTCTTTTGAATCTAAATAATTTTCTACAATATTTGTATCATCATATTGTATAATTTTTGTGAGTAAATAAGGATAATTATTTGCTTTACCACATCCATACATAAACCATTTAGATACATTCCCATCAAATATATTTTGCACATCATTAATAGGTACTTGTGAAGATGTTTCTGAAAAAATGTCTATAATATCATTCTCTCGTTCGTGTATTGTTTTCATAAAATTGTATTTGAATACTTTATATTCACCATGTATGTATGGAAACATAATATGAATTCCATCTTTCAGCACTCCATCATTTTTATTTAGAATAGGTTTCTTTTTTTCCATAATCCAGCATTCTTTATATTTTTCATCATCACATATTAAATATTCATCTATTTGTTCACGGAGTAATTTTACAATTGATTGTAATGTTTCATCCGTATATATTCTATCGGTGGTTCCCGTATCAGAGTATTTTAAATCAATATCTATATAAAGTGGAGATATTTCTCCAAATGTTTCAGTCAATCCAAAATATATATTTTTTTCAAAAATAAATTTATAAATAAGTTTATTGAATTCATCTACTTTTTCTAACGGAACATATAATGACCATCCATTTTGAAAATAAGGTAATGTATAATTACCGGGAAGTGTAGAATGGGTTGACAACTCTCCATTTTTAGGATATTTTCTCAAAATATCGATAAGTTCAACCATCCGAATATATAAATCTTAACAATTTTATTTTTATATCAAAATTCAAATTTTTGGGACACATAAAAAAAAAATAAATATGACGAGTATCCATCATAAAAAATAAATAATATATACAAAAAAATATTTAATATCTATGATTTTAAATAATATTATGTTTGATTTTATAAGACAATGATAATCCTGGATTTGAAATAATTGCAGATACTATTTTAGATTTTTCAAATGTAAATACTTTTTTATCATATCCATATTTTTTTAATAATACGGTACATGAATGACACGAATAACAAGGTTTAATATTTAATTTATTATCAAATCTCCAAATAAAAATATTTATATTATTTGATTTATAATTAGATATATCATAAAGTGCTCGTTGTTCCGCATGTAGGGAACACTTATGATGATTTATTCCACAAGGTCGTGAAGATGAATATTTTAGTATTGTTTTCTTTTTTTTATCATATAATACATAATTAACGCACACTTTACAAGTATATTTGTCATATAGATTGGATATATCCACATTATGTTTAGATTTCAATGGCAATGCCATTTAATTAATATATATCATTTGTATTTATGTAGTTTTTATTTAAATATATGAATCTATAAAAAGTATATAATGGAACCGCAAATAATAGATTATTACAATGAAATGCCTTCTGGGACAAATGTAATAAATAAATTAAATGAAGAATTTAATGAATTGCAAATAGAAAATCAAGAATTAAATCAAAAGTTAAAAAAACTTACAAGACCTAAAGTATTATATAATTCTGCACAAGAATGGATACAAGCATGTTATTGTATGAGTGAAAATATTCTAAGAGAATTAAATGAATTAATTGTAAATGATGAATTTGAATTTTCACATATGAAAGGGTTTAATGGAATAACTCCTAGACAAAGAATAAATTTAAATACTATTATTGAAATGGAAATGGGAAAATTGTATAAAATAAAAAATTATAAAGATTCAGATCGTTCATTATTTTATGCTCCAAGTGAAATTGTAAGAAATATAGAAATTGTTATGAAATCTATTATAGATGCTGGATTTTGGAAAAATGATTCAAATAAAATATGTAAATTAATCTCTAATTACATATTTAATGTATTTGACTTAAATTATATAGATGATACCGGAGATGATATACATATTCCTATACCAAATATATTTGATGGAATTGCTATGTTTAAATGTCATAAATGTCATAATATAGTTGATTTTGATGTAGATGCACAAGATAATATATGTATTGAATGTTATGATTTATCTATGGAACAATAAATTTTTACGGACCAGTCGGATAATCTATAGTAGGCATTCCAAATACTCCTACAATAAATGTTAATGGTGTCATTGTTATACCCATTACAAAATACATTAAAGATTCTTCTATATATTCTGTTTTGAATCCATTTGCTTTCCCATATTTACTTGGAAATGTATACAGATATATTATATAAGTTAGTATTAATAAAGGTAATATATATTTATTAAAGTAATAAATTATACATAAAAATATTATCCATTGGATAATTGATATCATTATATAATTATATATTTTTTTATTTATCAATAAAATCCATACATTCATATACTTTGAGAGCATCAACTACTCTAGGAATTATTGATCTTGTACATAAGTCATTCCAAAATTGACTATCATGATTATATTCAATAACACATGATTCTTCATTGTAATATTCTGTAAGTACTGCTTTTTTCATTCCGGTCAAAAACATATATGCTTCTAATTGAACTTTTTCATAAGGTCTCAACATTTTAAACAATCGTTTTGTCCGATTCTTTGATTCAATAATTGTATCATCTACAATTCCATCAACTTTTCCACGAATCGTAATTTGAAACTTTCCTTCTGGATCAGTATATAATGGTTTTGTGTATAGTTTACTATTCCGTTGTCCAATCTTTCGTTTGAATTTGTTTTCATAACGATTCAAATTATGATATTCTTTCAAATTACCTCGTCGCATTTGCAAATCTTTTTTGATTGGAAAGTTCAATATCTGTAAAATATCTGGTAGATTTTTATCAATCAATTGTTTTGATTCCAATTCTGTAATATCCTTATTGTAGGAAGGAACTACATATTTTTTGACGATTTCCTTTGCAATATAGTACGGACTCGTAGTCCTAGGCAATTTCATAAAATCCGATATTTGTATCAAGATTGGTGTTTGTAATGAAATCAAGCATTCTTCTAGTTTTGATTTTGGAATATATTTGTCAATCAATTTATTTGATACTAATAACTCGGTAATGACTGTTTGTACTGAGTCATATGTATTAAATGGGGTAAGTTTTGAAAGCGATGAAGCAGTAATATTTATCTGAATCATTGTAATCTTTTTTAGATAAAAATTATAAATAATATTATTCAAATTTATTTAGGGTCAATGTACTCTGTGATTGGTTCACGGCACATAGGACACGATTTATTTGTTGATAATGAATTGTAAATACATTCAATACAATATGAATGATTACAATCTAGAGTAAATTTATCACTAATAGTTTCTAAACATATCGGACATTCTTTCGTATCATAGATATTATTTTTTTTTTCTAATACTTTTTTATATTTATTCAATTTGTCAAAATCTGGATCAAATTTCTGTAATTCATGTAGTTTATAATATGCAGTAATATTGAATCGTGTATCATATTTAACATATACTGGATTTTTAATAATCATATTATAAAATCTGTAAAGTTCATATAATACTTTTTCATTACTTACATTGCGATCTAGTAAATCGCAAATATGCATAATACTTTTTTTAAAGGCATAATGGGTTCGCGACAAATAATTGTCTTTGTAATTTTTGTGTTTTTGTTTTTTTTGAATTGATTTACTCAAATAATATGTACGAATATCCATTTATATTATTATTTTATGTTGTTTATTTAGGATTAAAATATTCAAATTTTAATACGATTCACTACCCTCGTGATTCAATTGATAAACATATCCAAATACCATTATCAAAACATATCCACCTATAATACAACAAAAAAGTGGATGATAACAATATTTATCATAATCTCGTTCATTTGGTTTTTGTAATAATGGTTCACCATAAATGGGTAAATTATGTGTAGGATACATCATTTATTAATATATTATAATAATATTATAAGTATTATCCAGTTGTACTACCATCACAGGAATTTACTTTTAAACTGATATAATATCCTAGGCAAAAGACAAGAGTATGACTAAGTACTAATAAACATTTATGACAACATTTTTTTTGTTTACTTTCATTACTTATTTCATATAATAATGGTCCATCTAATTTTTCACGTGGCATTATAAAATATATTACATAAAAATATTTATATAAATAAACTACAATACATTATTTGTAATTAACCCATTTAATTCCATGCTCTGAAGTAATTGCGTCTTTATTTTGATAAAAGTCATTCAATCGTTTCAATCTAGCATTTATACCTTCTTTTGTTGTATTCTGACGGTCGCATTTTTTTAGACCATTCCAAACCGTATCTGTAAATTGAGATGATACACGAGTAATATTAATGATGTCTTTCCATTTTTCTATATCTAATGTTTCATTATTCTGTAAATAATCTATAAGGATTACTCCCCAAAATTTATTACATTTTTGAAAATTCAGATTAGTCGGTTTAGTTATTGATTTTAATTTATCATCTTGGCATGAATATGCGGTTGTGATAAGTTCCAAATATATATCCATAAACTTCATAACTTTTTCTTTCTCGAGGTCAGTTATTATTTTTGTCATTATAAATTTGTGTTGAAAGCGATATGCGGTCAAATATTCCTTGATATCAAATTCTTCTGAATATAGAACAGTACAAATAATTCCCGTAAATTCAGATAATATATTTCTTTTTTTAGAACTGAAATTCTTATTATTGAAATAATTTTCTTCTGTATTGTATTTTTCAATCAATTCTATCGCAAATTGTACGATAGATTTGTCTATGCGATTCCATATTTTATCGGAATCACTTAATGCTTTTCCACATTGTAATCGTTCAAATATTTCGTGAATATTACATTCGTGTTCAGTATCTGAAATATTATCACATTTACGCAAAACGATTCGTGGAATTTTGTAAGATAGGTATATGTTTTTTTGAGATTCTCGCAAATCTTCAAACTTTTTCCTACAACAACTAAATTTATTATCAAAGTATTGTTGCAATACACTCAATCTAGTTTGTCCATCTTCTATATTATATTTAATATTTCCGTCTTCTTTTCTATATTCTGATAGTGTAATTGTTCCAATTGGATATCCATAAAATATTGTTTCTATGAATTTTTCTTTGTTGTCTTTGTTCCATTGTGGCATTCGTTGATGCTCTGGAATACAATATTCCAGAGTATCATTTGATCGCTCATATGAATCAAATACTATATATTTGCCATCATCGTCTTTTTCAAAGATTTCACGTAGTGAAATCGGTGTCAATACTTCTTGCTTGATAACTTTGTTTGGTAGTTCAGTGTTCATTGTATAAATTTGTTTATTTATTTCTTGTAATATTATGATTATTATAATCAAATTTTTAAATAAAAAAATATTATCTATACTCTATAATTATATTCTTATATAAACTATTTTCTTTGATTTTAATTCAATTGATAAATTCAACGTATAATTATTTTCTTTACATATATGTATAATTTCAAATAATGATCCATTTGAATCTTTGCTTTGAAATGAAATATTACAAGGTTCAAACCAATTATACCCTAAATTTCCATTTTCACACGTTTCTTTTATGTTGTAAGTAGTCAATTCAATAAGTTTTTCGTGTGGCATATATTGCCATATTTCCTTCATTACTTTTTGATATTGTTTTTTCTTTGATATCATTGTATCATTGTCTTTTACCGAACAATCTACAATTTTTGAATATGCAAAGTCTTCTGCTTCGATTTCATCCTCTGTTAGATATTTTTTTTTAGGGGTCAATACGAGTTCATCGTTGATAATTTCCCATACATAATCTTGAATATTTTTAATTATAATTTGTTCCATTATAATTATTTGTGGGGGTTTTAATGTGTATATTTACTATTATAAAAATCAAATTTATCTAAATTTGAAAAATCATATAAAAACTTCCATATAAAAATACTATACAATGACTTCCTATACTCTCAAACCTTACTCCAAACAACCACATGATTATCAAATGATTAAAGAAACTCCAAATACAAAAAATGCAAGAATTGGATTACAATATGGATTGACAGATTCAGAATTAATGTCCTTAGATACAAAAATGGATGATTTAGATAAACGAGGATGGGAATTTGTAGAACATTCACCAGAAAATTTACAAAAATTAATTCCAAATACAAAAAAGGGTAATTCACAATCGTGGAAAATAATAGTTATTATATCACACGAAGTTGGATGTATCAAAGGAGCATTGCGTGGTAAAGACGGAACTATTATATTAATGTCATCTTTGAGTGCTACATGTCAAAAAAATTATGAAAGTTCATTAATACGATCAAAGGATAAAGAATGGAAAATATGTCAGGCAAAAATGATAGCACCGCTGTTCTTTTGGCGTGAAATACAATATAGAATATAGATAAAAAATATATTTGATTTTTTAGATTTTTATTTTCGTATGTATTTACAACATAGAAATTATAATAAATTATTTAAAACATATCGTATATGTATATATAAATATGAGCGAAAATGATATTCGCATATTTAATGGAAAAAAACAAGTTAAAAAAGGTACAACTTGGAGACCTTGTTGTTCATTTGAAGGATGTACAAATAGAACAGAAAAAGGATTATGCGATTTACACATTGAAAAAGAAATAAAAACTCCGTTAACACGAAAAATAAATAAAAGAGCTGATGATTGGAAACAAAAACTTACTGATAAATCTAAAGAAGATAAATCTATAATCTTAAAAATCATAGCAACAGAAGATGAAAAAGAATATGATATATATAAATTACCGTGTATTACCCGTGATGATAGATGTAAATTCTTATGTTATTGTGGCAAAGAAAAAATTAGTGGTGTCAGGAATATATTAAAATTTAATATGTTTTGTAAAATCCATTCTGACGAAAAAAGACATGTAAAAAGAATTAATACAATGAAAGAATTACACGGAGAAGAAATAACTCATCCATCTCAATTACTAGAATATCAAGAACAATGTAAAAAAACAAGAATTAAAAACAAGAAAATTAAGATTAATAATGAAAAAAATAAATTAATAAAAGATTTTGAATCTATATTAATAACAGATTATTATTCATCTATTGTAAGTTTTATACTAAAAAGTAAAGGGAATATAAAAAAATATAAATTAATTAAAATATCACAATTATATTTATTAATTAATGGATTCTATAAATATTTAGATAATTTAGAATACAAATTTAATTATGATGAATGTATTAAATTTTTGAAACCTTTTAAAATAACATCACAACAAAATTATCTGAACTATTTTAGAAATTACGAAAATCAACCACTATATTTATCTGTATCAAAACGTTCATATCCAAAATTTAGTTGGAATACATATATATCAACTAATTTTGTATCATATAAAAAGATAAGTCAATATGCTAAAAATATAGTATACCCTTGGGGAATAGAAAACAATCTTGGACATAATTTAGGAAAACTATGGAATATATATGTAAGTGAAATTGGTATCCCTAATAATTTTCCTAGATGTCCTAGACAATATTATAATGAATGGAAAGATAATAATAGTTGGAGTGGATTTTTTGGAAAACCAAAAAAAATAATTAAAAGAAGAGTAAAGGGTAAAACACGAACTCTTTTATCAAAAGAAGTTAAACAAAAATTAATAAATGATAAAACAGAAAAATATAATAGTGTAAATCTACAACAAAATCAAGATGATTTATTATTTCCAGGTATATATTTATATATATTTCCAGATGGTAAAAAATATGTAGGTCAAACAAAAGGAACAATAATTAATAGATGTAGTGGTCATATTAATGATGCTTTTAATAATAAACAGGGTGGTTGTATTATATTGGATAATAAATTTCGCGATGTTGTAAAAATAACAAATAATGGAAATATTCCAAAAGATAAAATAGAATGGGAAAATATATTTTATAAAAAAGTGGAAATTGTTGTATTAGAAGTAATAGAACAAAATGATTTAACTGAACAAGAATACCACAATTTACTAAATGAAAGAGAAACACATTATATCAAAGAACACAAATGTTATCATAATTCTATAGATTATGATGGTAAATTGGGTTTAAATTGTAAACCAGGTGAAATTGGAACAGAAATGCATAAAAGAAATAAAAATAATTGTTATGATCACAATGGAAAAGCTCTATTCTCAGGTGTAGAATCTATTAAAATTAGAAAAAAAATAGTAGGTTACAAAGCAAGAATTAGGGGTAAGTTTGAAAAAACTATTAGTTTGGGAAATGGATATGATGGTTCGTTAGACGAAAAACTAAAAATATGTATTGAATTTGCAAAATTAAAAATAACTTCAATTGAAAAAGAAAAACAAATTGTAAGTGATTTTAAGAAAAAATATAATATTAATGAAAAAAAACATAACGGAACTACTAAATCTAGTAAAAAAATAGATCATAATGGTAAAGAGTTGCCGGCAAATATATTTTATAATAAAGAAAAAAAAGAATATAATGTAAGTATCATTAGAGAAGGCGTATCAACAAGTATATCGGTATGTAAAGAAGATTGTAATTCATTAAATCAACAAATGAGTGAATCTTTATCTTTATACAATAAAATCATTAATTTAAAATTAAATGATGATAATATAATTAATAAAACATTTAATCAACTACAAAGATATATTAAATTAAATAATATTCCTATTTTAATTGGTTTAGGTTCATCACGATATAAATTATTATCAAAATTACTAAAATATCAAAATCTAGAAACAAAACAAGAAATTATAGACGAATATAATCATTTAAAAAAATGGCATGATGTCCCAGATTTTCCGGAAGGATGGAAGCAAATGTGGGGAGATAATACAATTAGAGGTAAAAATACGGGGTGGAAAGATACTGGACATTTCAAAT
>Ga0181380_1001453_pt1 | contig 10351 bp, 14 predicted proteins | sample 3SPOviralmetaG_FD_130116 | JGI IMG/M metagenome (GOLD analysis project Ga0181380, IMG submission 130116) | Marine viral communities from the oligotrophic San Pedro Time Series (SPOT) site, San Pedro Channel, CA, USA - 3 SPOT_SRF_2009-08-19 | ecosystem: Environmental > Aquatic > Marine > Strait... | reverse complement strand
TGGGACCACTTGTAATACTGCCACAAGGGTAGCAAGTACAGCACCAGCACCTATTACAAACTTAGCATTAACATCTACCTTCTTCTTGATCTTGCTGATCCTATCTTGAGTCAGTTGATGATCCTTTTCATGCCTGTCCTTCATCTCATCAAGCATACCGATGATGAGTTTATCCGCACGTTCGGATTCATCCAAACGATTTTCATGACGCTCCAAGATTACAGCAACTCTGTTGCTGTTTTCTGAGATTGTACCTACTGCTCTTTCGAGTTTGTCAAGCATCTCTTTGGAGAGATCTTCATAAATGTCAAGTTTTGATTCTAAAACCGCTAATCTACCAAGACCAAACGCCATATATTTTACATTCCAGTGTGCGTATTAATACTTATGTATTTATACATGTCTTACTGCAAAATCAAGTGCCGACTGATAAGTCGAAGCATCTTTGTTTAACATATACTGGAACTGTTGCTTATGACTATCATCTAGTTGAGCATAGCAAGCAGCAATACGTTTTGCTGAGAAGTTATCAAGGTTCTGTACAGATCCATCGCCAAATTGTACCTTAGCAAATGATCCTTCACCTGATGGATTAAGTTCCGATGTTGCAACGTCAAGTGCAACTTGAATTACGTCTTGATTTTCTAACATAATATTGTTATTCAATTCAGTTTCTTCTTTTGTTTTTACTTTTTTAGTTTGATCTGATGCTTTTTTCTTAAAGTCAGATAGACGTGCCTTCATTAAGGTGTCCATCTCTTTTGTTTTATTCGTAAGTTTTTGCTTTGCTTCCTTACGCTTATTCTGCATATCCTTAGCACGGTTTAATTTTTTACCTTGCTGGATAGACTTTTGTGCCCTCTCTGTGTCGGACACAATAGCCTCATCAATTTGTGATTCTACTTGTTCTTTCATTTTTCTTTTTTGTATACGATTGAAGAGGGAACGGGCACCACTAGTGCGACCATCAACTTTATCTTTATTACCCTTCTTATACTTCCTATGCTTCTTAGGATTTACAAATACAAAGGCAGGTGGAAGTGCTAGACCTTCACCAGATCCAGCCACGTTTGCCATTTCATTCAAATTAGATTCAGACTCTTTAGACATTCCTCGTCAGCATTAGTAAAGTTGGGTGGTAATCTATTTAGAAACAACATGAATGCAGTAATCTGTTTCCAATACGTTGCTTCAATTTTGTAATACAACAACGGAGTTGCTGCTTCACCAAACACATTATACAATACAATCACATGATTTAAAATAAGATGCGTTTTCAATTCACCCGTCGTCTCGTATCGTTTTAGTAATCTTTTGATATACTTAAATCTCTTTAAGTCTTCTTCAAAATCACTATAAGTTACTGACGACGGGTTGTTATAATTTTGAATAGCAAAGAAGAGCCAGTTGTCTGGCGTCAATTCATCAAAGTTCATTACCTATCAGGCAGTAGTTACAACAGCGGTAGCGGAAATGACTTCCTTAGCACCGTTGGTTGAGTTGATTTTGACACGGTAGGAACCAGCATCAGTTGCTGCATAAGATGCAACATCAAATGTGGTTGCCGTCTTACCAGCAACATCTGCCCAACGCTTACCACTCTTCTTCTGCCACTGATAGGTGAGAACAGAAGCATCTGCAGGTGGTGTTGCAGTAGCAGCAAGTACAAGTTGTAGAGCATTGCCAACAGCAACAGCAGTATCTGCTGGTTGTGTCTGGATGTCAATAATGACCGCAACGTCTGCTGCGATGCTGTCATCTGACTGAGTTTCGTTAGCGTTGGTATCACCAGCAGCTAGAGTTACTAGGTGCTCTGCCTTATGGCGGGTTGCGCCAGAAGAATCAGTATAGGTAAAGTAGGACCACCAACCAGGACCAGTAATACCACGAGACTTGGTTTCTGCTAGTTGTGCTTCAGTCTCATCAACAAAGACTGTAGTTTTTGCTTGTGATGTTGCAGCGATGCCTCTACCAGCTTTGGTGACGTTGGCATTACTGTCAGTTCTTCCGTATAAAGACATGTTTGTTCAGCGTTTATTTTCCTAATGGTTATTTATATTCTCAAGCTTCTTCGCGCTTCTGAATTGCCTGTTCGACAACTGCTAGGAGCTTATCATCCATATCAGTCTTGGTTAGTTTGACTGCTTTCTTGAGAATAACTAAACAAATTTCAACGAGCTTCTCGCCAAGTTCCTCATTCTCAGGGATCTTAGCAACAGCGTCAGAGATAATTTTAGATGCTAGGGGTAGTAGAAAAGATAACATAGTATTACAACGTTGTGTATACTATCTATTTATTTCTCCCACTCATCTAAAATGTCTGTCAATTTTGACATGAACTGTTTAAAATTTAAAAGTGTTCCAGAACGGTAGTCGCGTCTTGCTTTTGCTACACCAGTTTCAAAAGATTCTTCTAGCGGATCAAAACCTCTGCCTTTAACAACAGCAGACCATGGAGCATACAAAGGACCCTGATAGTTCTTTGACTCATTAGTAGGTTTAGTAACCATTCCTTTCTTGCCATCGTTGACAACAGGCATGATTTCTACGGTAGATTTTTTCTTCTTACCTTTACGTTCCTTGTCTTTACAATCGCACTCTTCGCGGAGTTGTCTAAATGTTTTCATTTCTTGCCCTTCATTCCAATAATCTTAGAGACTTTCTTACGACGCATGTGAAGATACTTATCAGACTTATCTACATCGCCATCGTTATCGATGTCCTTGTCCTTACGGTCAGCGTGCTTGCCCTTCAGTTCAGAATGATCAACTTTATCTAATTTCTTTTCTGTTAGTTCATCACCTTCATACTCAACACCTGCTTTTACACAGTTGTTAACTTCTTTGCCACCTTTTTTCTTGGTGCCTTGCTTCTTATATCCTTTCCAGCAGGAGCTGTTGCCGTTGTCATCAACGCCATCCATCTTCACTTTTTCTAGAACATAAATTTCGCCGTCGATCTCGTACTCTTCTCTTTCAAGAACTTCAGGAGACTCAGCAACTGACTTCTCTTTCTTAACTTCTTTCTTTACCTTAGTGGTATCCTTAATTTCAGCACCATGTGACTGAGGTGCCATACCATCAAAAGGTGCTTCAGATAAACGAAGGTCTGGTGCTTCAGTATTTTGGAAGCAATCTCCATTCATCCACTTACCATACTGTTCCATCAGTCCAGACGAAAACTCGTCATTATTGTTAACGCTATTAACTGGCTTCTGATACTTCATCGTTTAATAAGGACGTTCTTCTCGTATTATTTATAGATCTAATATTCTTAATCCACTCTCTAAACATATTACCTTCTTCCGAAATTACAATAGCATAGTTTCCACCTACTCGATGAAGATGTCCCTTCTCTCCTGTACGTGATGACATAACAGCATCACCTTCCTTGAATATTTCTTCCTGTCTCTGTTGTTGCCGTAGTGCTTCTTCTCGTAGTTTCTTGAAATCTTTCATTTAAAATTCGCAGGTAGATTTTCTTGTATCTCAGACATCATTTGTTTACACTGTTTATCATTCAATGCTCTAGGAATACCAGAACGAAATGTTTTAAAGTCGTCCGCAAATGCGGCACGTCTCATCTTCGTTCCAGAAATAGCAAAGGTATCTCCATCAGCATCTCTACTACCAGAAGATTGTATCTCAATCTTTCTGAACGAGAAGTCTTTGCCATTATATTTGTGTAAGAACTGCATAGCATTTACTCTATCAGATCCAACTAAAAATATAACCTCATTGTATCCCGCCATCATCAAGTCTTGCATGATAGCGACAGGATCTTTGGGTCCAGAGATTATCTTACCACGATGTTCTGGAAACATCAAGTTCATGTAATGTAATTTACGATCAGGTGGTAAGGGGTTCTTACCTTTAGTATCAAATGTTTGGGAGATATAGATTCTATAGTCATGACCATTTGCAATGCGTTTCACCCCATCAAAGTTATCTTTGTGTCCTGTAGTAGGTGGTTGAAACCTACCAAATGTAAAATAGCATTTGATACAATTTAACGCCATGATTTCTGGAGAGTGAAGTTGTTGTATGCAAACTCAAGACGATTAACAAACTTGATCATATCACCATCCTTATGAAGCACATATCCTTCAGGAGTTGTGATCTTATATCCCTTGTCAGTTTGAACAAAGGTTCTGAATTCTTCTAGGTGATCCAGTTTATCTATAACCATTTGCTTGACAGTTTGTATCTCTTTATATAAAGCAAGCATCGCCTTAAATTTATATACATTATCAATCAAATAATTCTCACTTTGGTATACAAGATTACACTTCTTCACTCTATTAGCAGGTGTCTTAATTTTTGCCAACTCCTTCTGCATCTTAGCATCGTAAAAGTTTACTAATGAATTGATAGTTTCATCGATATTCCCAACATTACGACGCTCTCTAATCTCAGAATTAAAGAACTGTTTGATGTACGAAGAGATATGAAATTTAGAATCACCAGTGGTTCCAAAGTTAGAAACTAGATCATCCAGAAAATCTCCACAGACCTGACACATACGCTCAATCTTAGATACGTGATTATCAAACTTACTCATCTCAGATTTAGAAAAACCAACCCTATTCATAGGAGTATCATTTTCAACTGACAGAACATCTACAGATCCTTTAACTTTAGCACCAGCACGAGCTTGCATTGTAGATATATCATCTCCTGTATAGTGTGTATGAAACACCACACCAATCTTTGCTCTACCTGTTGCCAGTCCAATAGGATGATCTACTGGAATGCCATATGTAATAGTATTAGGTCTGAATGTATACAGTCTCTCACCATTAACAGTTTCTTTATTCAGTGTGCTAGTAGTAAATAACAAATCCCCTTGTACAACACCTTCAATCCCTAGTTCTGCAAAATACAAGAGAGCATACTTTAATTTCTCAGCAAGATCTCCCTCATAGTATTGATCTACATCTTCAGGACCATAACAAATTTTAGGAGCAGTTTTTGCAAAGACAGATTTTGTTCCAACAAAGAACATGCCAGTCATAGGATCTGTTCCACATACAAGAGAGGGAGCACCGTCCCATTTAGTTTGCATGAATCCAGCATTTTCCTGATGACCCAGCATCTTACGAAGTTCTTTCAGAAAAGATACCGCTGCCTTACATCCATCGATGCCGTAGTTCAGCATCTCATCTTCAAGGTGTTCTAAGTGTTTGAGTTGAGTTACGTTTGCCATTAGTTCTTTTTGAAGTAGTCTCCGTTAGTGTGAGTAGGATAGATACCACCACTCTTACTTCTTATATTAAAACTAAACTCATAAGTCTTAGTCTCAAAGACCATATTAATTCTCTTCGCTTTTCCATTACCACCACCATACTGAAGTTCAATTGTGCTACCAGTAAGTGTAGATGCATCAGTCAAATACTTATTATTAATTTCGTGAAAGTGTAGTTTACCTCCATCATAATGAGTCATCCAATAACCTTTACCAACACCACTAGCAATTAAATTTTCTAATGCAGATTTTTGTGATGATGTAAGACTTATTTTACGAATATGATTTTCGACAGATGCGCTAACAGCATCCTTCCCAGTATATTTTTCAAAGACAGATAAGAAATCTTCGTGAACGATGCCAAACATGTCAAGATATTTTTTACCATCATCAGGAATTTCACCCTTACGTAAATCTGTTTCTGGGAATAGTTTTAAATTAGCTTTTCCACTACCTGCAACACCACAGTTAAAGAACGATAAAGTATCTCCATACTTTACTGACAAATAAGCATCGCTATTCTCACACCTGAGAACAATATCAGCAACCTTAGATCCAATGTCAGTAGTGAGGGTGCCACCACCCACTGAGATTACCACGTTTTTACCATTCAAGACTAGAGGTCTTTTGGTGTCCACTTCGCCTGTTACGATTACCTCTAGTATAGCACCATGCTTCTTCTGCACTTCAGTCGTTATAGTTTTGACATGATCCGCCCATCTCTTGACAGGAAGACCCTCCTTCCAGTCCTGAAGTGATTTGGCAAGAGACTTCTCATACTCAGTACCAAAATTTTGTTTAGTTGAGTTAGGTCCACGACCCCCAAACTCTTCAGTCTTTTCAAAGTCCCCAAGGTCTAAGTATATGTCTCGGTTTCTTGCGTTGTTAACATTACATGTAAACTCAATATGATTTTGACCGCGTAGTCCAGCAAGCATCAAAGAATTAAATGCTCTCTTAGCAGCATTCATTCTAGCTACTCCAGATGCTCCACGCATATCTGCAAAGTCAAAATAATTTGAAGTTTTTATTGTCTTCTTGGCAGTTTTTGTTTGCCTAGTAATTTCAAATCCACCTATCTCAACTATACCCTGCTCTGTCTTAAAACTATTTACTTTATTATTACGAGACAATGCTTTATCAAACAAAACATCAGTTCTGTCACGATACTTAGATCCCTTCCTTGCAAAATCTGATGGCTTCATACAAAAAAACCTCCCACCTAACTATTTAGAGGGGAGGTTGATGTAATCTTTTTCACGTTGATATGGGTGTGTTTGACCTGTCCACAGTCTATACCCTTCCTTGACTTCTGGCAAGAGCCACTGGTCCACCCGATAGCAGTACTGCCAGTTAACTGGTTGGATGCAGTTCATAACTACAACTTGAAAGAATGCTACCAAGTGGATCCAGAGACTAAGCATCTTCTCCGTCTTCTTTCTTTTTGTTGAATCCGAATGGACCTGCTAGTTTTTCTTCTAGTGCTGCCTTTAATGCAACACCACCAATCGCTTCCATAACTTTAAGGACTTGCTCTGGTTTAGCATCCTCCCCAAGTTCTTTAGCGATGTACCAATACTTAGGCCAGAAAGTTTCGCCTGCTAATTGATAGTCTTCGAGTGTAAGTAATTTCATCGGTCACCAGCTTTACGATTTTCAGAGAAGTAAATATCAAAGGACCCTTCAGGATAACGCTTCTCAAGTTTCTTGACATTAGTAGCAATTACCTCATCAAAAGAAATATCTAGCGCCATGGTTGCTTGAGCAACGTACCACATGATATCTCCCAGTTCAATAATCAAGTGCTCTCTGTTGTCTTCGTTCCAGGGTTTTCCTTGGAAGACCATTTTTTTAACGATCTCAAGGAACTCACCGCCCTCAGCATTAATTCCAACACCAGCAGTAAGCAGTCTCTCAATATTGGCACCTTGTCGATCCAGATCACCAATACGATCAGCAAAGTCAACAAAGTTTGTAGAAGCATTTGAAGTAACTGCTGCCACAAATTCTTCATAGCGTTCAAATTTAATAGTCATACTAATAATTGTTTTATGGATTGATAGTTTTGAGATGAGACTTTGCGTTTAATATTTGAATAAAATTTATCCAATCTAGTATTCATAGATGTAATATCGATATCACAGGAAAGAATACGTTCAGCAGTTTCTCTATTAAAATGACCCAACCCAAGTAGAGTTGGAATGAATAGAGGAACACCAACGCTTCCATGATACCTTTCAACATCATAGTCTCTAAGGAGACGTTTGTCATTAAAATGTATCAGGTTGCTTACTTGTTCTGGATACATGTCTTTAGTGAAATGTCTCCAGAAGTCTGTATTGGTTTTGCCACCTGTATAATGAATGAAGATAAAGTCTCTCATATCCTCATACATTCTAGCATACCTTCGGTTGTATGCGTCAACAGATACAGAATCCAAATCAATTGATTCGTCATCTAAGAATGTAAAAATGAAGTCCTCAATCTGTTGTAGGGTGCAGTGAAGACTAGTTGCCTGAAGTGGTTCAAAGAACGCAGCAGATAATCCTACTGCAAGACAGTTGCCAGACATAACATCACGCATTCTACCAGAAGAGAATTCAATTGTTTTAATTTTCTCTACTTCAGTTTGGTATAAATTTTCTAGTTCTTTCAGACAAGTCTCCTCGTCTGTGTATTTACTAGAGAAACAATAACCTCTACCGATTTTATGTTGTGTTGGAATCTCCCACACCCATCCACTATCCATAGCGATAGCATTTGTATAAGCATGTTTCTTTCCAGTATCTTCTTTTAATTTAAAAGGAAGACCTCTATCAATAGGGAGATACTTTGAGTAATCAATCCATTCCATATCTTGCATCAGTTTTCTTTGAAATCCTGTGCAATCAATAAAGAAATCTGAAGTATACGTACCCGTATCTTTTAATTGAATACTAAGAATGTTTCCATTTATCTTGGTTACATCTTCTACAGTATCTACTATGTGTGTTACACCATTTGATTTTGATTTCTCCTTAAAGAAGTTTACTAGGGATGCAGCATCTAAATGTAATGCTGGGAAAAAACCATAGAATTTATATTCTCCATTTAAATCTTTAGTTAAATTACTGAGATCATTTTTTGCATAATAAGCACTCTCATTATATTCAGAGTTGTCTCTTCCCAACAGATGACCAGAATATGAAACATAATCAATATAGGTATCACTTGTTTCAGTACCAGATATAGGAGACATATAATCTCCTTCATCAGACCAGTTAACAAAATTGATACCCATCTTAGGTAGTGCTTTTAAGGACAATAAAAGATCTGTTAGATCTAATCCAAAGTTTTCTCTAGAAAGTATTTCCAAAAATCTTCCTGTAGTACCTTCACCAACACCAACAGAGAGGATTTCAGAAGACTCAATCAAGGTAACATCTAGTTTTCTAAGTTTAGAGATTATGAATGCTGTCATCCAACCAGCACTTCCACCTCCCACAATAGTTACACGTTCCATTCTGCAAACTTAGATAATCGATTTTGTGATTCCGCAAACTGAGATAACTGTTCTCCTGTGTCCTCATGATTCATGCCAATATCAGCAGCATCATCAGCAACATCAAACAACTTCATTTTGGATCTGTCAATTCCCACCATGAATTTTCGTGAGGCAGCGGTTTCGTTGTATCTGTTCTTAAGTTGTTTGACCATGATGCGACCCTGTTGTTCCAACTCCTCAGTAGAGATAAGGGCAAACATAAGATCAGCAGTGGCAGGAAGACCAAAAGACTCAGAAGTATCGGTAAGATCTGGATCACTATTGCCAAAACCACTACGAGTAGTCTGAGTGGCACTAACAATAGGGACGTTATATTCCACAGCAAGACCCCGAAGCTCCTCAGCAATCGCCTTGACATACGTGTAAGAGTTAACAACAGCACCTTTAAACCTCGAACTAGCACAAATATTAAGATAGTCAATAAAGATAATATCAGGTTTGAAATCTTTCTTAAGAGAAAGATCACTCAAGAGAGCCTTGAAGTGCCCTGAGTGTGCTGATGCTGTAGGGTATTCTTTGATAATAAGTTTTCCCTGAGTCTTGCGAGCGATCTCTTGTACCTTACTGTTGAAGAGAACCTCAGGTATCTCTGTAATATTTTGAATACTAACATTTAAAAGATTCGCGTCAATTCGCTCAGCAATTTTCTCCTCTGCCATTTCACATGTAATGTAGAGAACGTTGTAGTTCGCGCTGAGTGCGGCAGCAGCCGCATGGCACATGAATAAAGACTTGCCGACACCTGTACCAGCAAGAGCGATGTTGAGAGTCTTGTTAGGGAGACCACCTTTCGTGATAAAGTTAAACTTTTCAAGATCAAAGGGAATCTTCTCTTCTTTTCTGTGATAGAAATCATACCTGTCTTCTGCTTGTTCTATGTAATCGTGTCCGATGTGTTCATCAAACGAAACCGCCAGGGCTTCTTGGAGAATGGTGGGTATCGCATCTCTCGAAATCTTCGTATCGCCTCCGTCTGCGATCTTGATCGATTGCATAAGGGCGAGATAGATTGCTCTATCTTTACACCACTTTTCTGTGGCGTCACAGAGCCAGTCGAAATCGACCCACTCATCGGATAGTCCTTGTATTGCCGATAACGAATCTCTGTACGTTTCGTCAGTAAGATCATTACGATTTTGGAGATTAATCGCCAAGACTTCTTTAGTAGGTATCTGATCATACTTACCAGCGAAGTCAGCGATCTCTTCAAAGATAACTTTCTCATGGTACTCCTGAAAATAATCTGGTTTTAAGAAAGGAACTACCTTACGATAATACTGTTCTGTATGAATCAGATTTCGTAAGATAGTTTGTTCAATACGCTCAGTTGCCATAACTAAATTCTTTCTTTGCTGCTTCCTCTAACTTCTCCATCACTTCTCCCGTGAAATATTTTTCGGGATCAGCAAGTACAGCAGAAGGATAAACGGAAGATTCCCCAATAAGAATCCTATTGCCGTTCTTCCCGAAGACTCCGTATTCGATACCCAACTCCAATAAGCCGTAGTATTTGTCAAGACCTCGCTCGTCAAAAAATAGACGTGTTGCAACTTTACTCCCTTC
>Ga0181380_1001451_pt1 | contig 10353 bp, 8 predicted proteins | sample 3SPOviralmetaG_FD_130116 | JGI IMG/M metagenome (GOLD analysis project Ga0181380, IMG submission 130116) | Marine viral communities from the oligotrophic San Pedro Time Series (SPOT) site, San Pedro Channel, CA, USA - 3 SPOT_SRF_2009-08-19 | ecosystem: Environmental > Aquatic > Marine > Strait... | reverse complement strand
GTCTAAAAATTTTCGCTATTTTTCCGTTGTTTTTGTAGCGGAACAATTCCGGTACTGTACGTCGCGCAGCCAATCATATCGAAGAACGCCCTCGCGCTCGCAGGCGATTGGTGTATGACGATTATGATGAACTTGTTGAAGGTATATTTGGAGTTCCGTGGGAAGAGGTTCATATGATGCGTCCACCAGCTTGGCTACCTGGGATGGCCGATATGTGGGAAGAAGACAACCCTCAGGACGGGTCTGGGGTTCCTGATGTACGCATTATATGGCGAGGTGCTACCTCAGAGGGTAATATCCGCAATCCTGATATATTGTAATAAATAATATAATATTACAGTCATTTTACAATTGTTATGAATGAATTTAAGTCATTTGAGCTGGAAAAAGACTTTAATGTGGAGCACTTATTTGCCCTTATATTTGGGTGTAGCGGGAGTGGTAAAAGTTTTTTGACACGTGACTTTTTGTATCGATTAAAAAAGCAAGGGTATTGGAAAGAATTTTACCTTATAAGTCCAACGGAGAGGTTATCTCATTCGTTTAAAGCGTTTACAGACACTCATGTTATGGATGAGTTTGATGAAGGGTGGATATGGGATAACATTATTGAACCGAGGCAGGAAAGACTACGTAAGCGTGATTTAGGTATTGAAAGTAATGATGAAGATGAGAGTAAAATGGAAGACAAGGACGGAGGTTACTTAGATCTCAAGCATAGAGGATGTACTCACAATGATGGTGTCAATGAGGTTCATACAGCCAGGTTGAAAAAACACAGTGAAATCCCAACATCGTATAGCATGGACATGCTAATGGATTATGGAGGGAATGGAGCATCTACTTACGCTGAGGCTAAAAAATCAAGAGAGCAACGCGCTATACAGCTGGAAATGGAGCAGAAAAAAGCAGAGGAAGAAGCAGAAAAAGCACGTGAGCGTAAAAGGCCTATAAAGCCTGTGTTGATTATTATTGACGACTGTGCTGCAGACCCGAAACTTTGTAAATCACAGGCTTTGAACAAGTTGTTTATATCAGGGCGTCACTTAAAAATTGGGGTCATGATATTACTGCAAAATATTAATGCAAGAGATAGCGTTTCACCAGCTTTACGAAACAACGCTACATTGATTGTAACTGCGAGACCACGCAAACAACGTGACCGTGAATACCTAGTTCGAGAATGGTTTTCTATGGGGTCAGAAAAAGAAGGTGAAGCCACACTGTTAGAGCTTACAGAAGGAGACTATAATTTTGTGGTCGTAAACCTACAAAAGTTTGCTCGCGCCAAGACCTTGACAGATTTTATATACAGGTACAAAGCTACTGAGCCACCCGCATTTACATTGGGAAGAAAACGAAAACGGGTGGTAAACAAAGACCAAGATCACCGATACCAAGGTCAAGACCAAGGTCAAGACCAAGGTCAAGTAAAAAACAGGGACTCATTTTTACAATTGACTTTAATCGATCAAGAGCGCAATAGACAGTCAGAGATTGGTGTGAACAAATACAAAGAGCCTTTGATCAGTTTTACTCCTGGAAAAGTATTAATATAAAGCAAATGAATGTGACAACCCCTGCACTGCTACCTGGTGTGAAATTTACGGGTAGCGCATCTGAAATTCTAATTATTGTGGGTGTAACCCTAATAATTTTATTTCTATTAAACAAGAAAATGAAGAAATCGACATGTACGTCAAAGCTGGGTAACTTTAATATAGATTTTAATAGTAGGACATCATCTAATAAGAGCCTAGTTACTAAAAATGAGGGTAGCAGTAGCGAAGAAATAAAAGTGTAGATTTTATTTTTAGTCAGAGACGAGTCAGAGACGAGTCAGAGGAGTGGTTTCCAGCACAGTGTAGTAAGCACCTATTTTGACACTCCCCTCCACATTCATACAGTACAGTCGGGGTACAATAGTAAATGAGTTGACAATGTCCCCAGCCACTAACTTAAAATCATCAGGGGAGGCGTTAGCATACTTGCATTTGAGTTTGAGGCGAGGTCCATATTGACGATCACTCAAAACACATGTGCTACCTGTGTACCCTTTTGCCCCTGCATGACGCATGATCAAGTTGTCCATCAAATTTAAAAAAGCCACAGGTGCTTCTACATACACAATACACCCCCATTTTTTCCAAGTGCTTTGAAGCGGTGTTCCTGTTTCAAATGAGCACTGCAGAGCACCTCCAGATACCCCATGGGAAAGACTTGAGCAGGTTATAACACCCTTGTCTGATATCATAAAATCCAAGTTGTTATTTTCTTGCACTTGAAAAATAGGTAAACAAATTGGTGCTGGATTATCTCCAGTCACATATTTGGAAGCATATCTCCCTTTCCGAGCTTTCTTTAGTGGAGGTCCAGCTTTGGTTTTATTTTCTTCCTCCATACTGACCTGATATTTCATTTCCTCAACCATGCTGATGTTAGAAAAAAGTTTTTTGTTTTTATGTGTAATGAGCTTACATACCTCACTCATATTTTCGCGGGGTTTTTTTCGCGCGCATTTATAAATGATTTAAATTTCAAACAAGTAAGGGTATAAGAGTAAGACTACAAAATTACGTGTACATAAAAAATGGACATTGACCCCTTTGGTTATGAGGAGCGCAAATCAGGACCTCCACCACTGAATATAATACATGAGGATGAAGAGGTCGAAACCCCGGTTTCTAATTGTACTCCAGGACTGATTAATGTTATGGGTGTAAATTACGTGGATAACCTTTTAAGTGAGGCGCTTGATTATGGTGGTACAACGTCTACAGCAAAATCTGAAATTGTACAGCACAAAATTTTAGACAAAGATGTGTTAAATGTGACCGAAATCCCTATCCCTACATGGACTATGTTTACATTTCATGGGTTTGGAAACACCCAGTTTTTGTACAGACGTGGTAGTTCATCCCGTGTTATTTTTGCGGCGTTTTTTTCAACTGTACAAGTTAATGTGGGTGGAGAGAACGTAACTCGCTGTACTTTTCCCTATGGTGCTTTGTCCAGTACAATTGATCTTGTGGACCAGCTGGGTTATATTACCCGATGCAGCGACAAAAACGCTGCAGGAAACATTGCTCTTTCCCTAGAGTTTAATCAAAACTGTGTACATGTGTTGTTTAGGTTTAACCGTGTCAAGGACCCGGTGTGCTCACCACATGGGCGGTATGTTGGTGGTGGTGGGCGTGAAGAGTATACTGTAAACAATCAAATGCTTTATTTCTGGCCTGAAATTGATACTGGGGATAGTCGTAAGTGTTTAATGTGGAAGTGTGCTTCAGAGGAGGCATATATTAGTTAACTAAAACTAGTTAATTCCACATTATATTGGACAATAAATTATTTGCTATTCTACGTACTTTTGAAGGCCTAGCTGCACTTGCTTCTGCCTCAGCTTCCCTTTTTCGAACACTACCAACACTGGGTTCAAACGCATTGGTACCACTTTTTTCTGACCCTGCTATACCAGCACGTAGCTTGTCGGTCATAACCATTCGTTTTTCACGTAGAGCAGTATGAACTTTATGAATCTCAGGCAAAAACAAGCGCCCCATAGCATACATGTTAAGCTCTTGGTACTGGTCTGACAAATCTTTGACACTTGATTCTTTTCCATACACAAGTTTTTTGACCCTGATATCATCACCATGTAAAGTTCGAAGAGACTTAGCCATTCGGTACAACTCATCAGCAGTGATAGACAACACTGCCTTGGTGCGGACATGCTTTGGGAAATGTACTTCTACATATTTAACATACGCCACCCAATTGATACTAGCCATAAACTGTTGAAAAGCAGCATGGTAAATAACCCTAAAAGGAAATTTCATACGCTCTGCGAGACGTAATGCACCAGTCAAACCTTGTCCTGGAAAGCCTTCAACCCTGTTCTGAGGTGCTTCAACAGCGGGGTCCCCCAGCTTTACTTCAGGCTCACCACCACCACCACCACCATCACCATCACCACCATCTACATCACCATCACCAGTATTTACACTAGTACTAGTACTAGTACTGGCATCAGCAGTAGTGATTATATCTGTATTGACTGCAGCATCATAAAGCTTGGTTTCTTCAGTTTGAGTTGGGTCTGTAGGTGGTGGTAGACCTTCATCTCCTGCCACAGCTTCTTCCCCATAACCAGCTGGAACTTTTTCTGGTAGTAATGGGCTACGTTCTGTTGCTGGAGCTGTTGCTGGAGCTGTTGCTGTTGCTGTTGTCGGAGAATTTGCTGGAGCTGGAGCATTTGGTGGAGATTCTTTTTGCTCTGTTCCTGGTGTTTGTACCATATTTGTAATGTCAAATCTTAATCTTTTAACACCCTCCGGAGTTTTTTCTGGGGTTCGGTCATCCCTGGTCCTTTTATTCATGGCTATACCCATATTATTGGCATGATCTCCCGCTACACCTTCATCTGTTTTTATTTTATCATTTCTATCAAAAAAATTTTCACCATCCATAATAGCTGCATGTGTGCCCGCACCTGCACTAGCAGCTGCACTATCAGCAGATTCCTGTTGGTTAGTACCCATTCCTTGTGGATTAGTACCCATTCCTTGTGGATTAATTCTCATACCGGCAGGAGTATTAATTTCGTTTTTTATCAAATCATCATAAAAATACCGAAGCAAATCATTATGTGTTCCACCAGTGTTGTATCGACTCCATAGTTTAGGATTTCCTGCTGTATTCACCCTGTCATTTAATATATCTTGAAAACTTTGATTGAAACCTTCTTCTCTAAGTTGACGCTTTTGAACTTTATATATTAACTTAGCAATTGTTTCTGCTAGCTTATTTGATACATTTTTTCTCTTATTTATAGAATTCAACGATCTTTCTAGTGATTTTGACAGGGTACTAGGAGTAGCCATTTGATTAGTACTCATTTTATGATTTTACTTTATAATTTTAAGTAAAATTAGTAAATGAAAGTTATTTATGAAAAAGCGTTAAAATCTTTGCCCAATCTGGGTATTTTATCCAATTATTGCGGACCTGGAGGAACTGGAGCTGTTCAGCATGAAACAGATGCAGCATGCAAAAAACATGATGAAGCTTATGCTGAAATTAGTAGAAAAGGAGGTTCAGAGTTTACCAAGTACAACAACTCTGACGAAAATTTGTTGCAGGAGTTGTATGGAACAAAGCCTCAGACATTTCGTGAGGCTTTAATTCGTGACACTGCTATCAGGTACTTTGAGATCAAGAAACTGTTTGCTGCTCATGAGGCTGCGGAAACAGATGTACCTTTGAGTGGAAACAAACGCAAATACGAAACCAGAGGTAGCACACGTGGTATACGTGCACTAAGTGAATTTATGAATGGGTTGGAAAAAAGCAAAAATGGGACTCTTGTTGTGGTCAAACAAGTAGAAGGTGTATTAAAGAAAATAGATGCACAAGTCAATAGGCTGGTGTCTGTGTTACGTACAGCTGGACTGAGCAAACAAGCAGACTATGTGAAAACAACTTTGGAAATTGGAGGGGCAGGGCTTGTATTAAGACCTCTAGCACGAAGGGTAATGGCACGAGTTAACCAAGCTCAAAACTTGGTAGTCAATTACTTACGAGACAATTACACTGGGTTTGAACGTGGTGAAAACGTGTTAAATGGGGCACGTCAATTTGTTCAGCTTACACGTGAGCGGGTAAGAAATTTGACAGGTGAAATGGTGCAGGAGTATACAGAGTATATAATCTCTGAGGCTCAAAACATGGCAGTCAATTTGGGTGAACAGCTGAGTCAAGGACTGAGTCAACTAGGAACTCGGGTTAGGGAACAAGTTACATCTTTGGTGGAAAATGTACAAGCCACGTTTAACAATGGGGTACAATCTATGAGTACATTAAATGAAAGAGCTTATTATGATACCTTGGATTGGGGTGAATCTGGTTACGTAGAAGACAGCGTGGAAGATTTAGCAGATTTGTTTTCAGAAGAAAATATATTTGGACCCTATTTAGAAAATCATTATACCTTACCTTCTGAGATTCCTTTTGAAGAACTCATAGCTGATATCAAACAGACATCTATCGACATTGATTTGGATTTAGACAGGTTTCTTAACCATGTTGAAAACAACTATTCAACAACAAATTTGTACGACTGGGAACCCATTAATATGGGAGGGTCAACATCAGATGTTATTGCTGACCATTATGCTGAAATTGGATATACTGAGATTGAAAATGAGGTCATTGAACAACCATTACGACCAACACCACCATTATCTACGGAGGTAACTACGGAGGTAGGTGTAGGTGATATGGTTGATGTGGATTTGGGTGAAGCTGGTGCTGGTGCTGGTGCTGGTGCGGTTGAAGACGTAGCAGCAGGTGAAATGGGAGCTGTCACAGGGTCTGCGCTAGCTGAGATGGGGCTAGAAACATTTGGTGCTGCAGCAGGAGCTGTAAGTGGTGCCCTGTTTGTGGTTGGTGCCGTGTTTTTGCTGTATGATTCTATAAGCTCAGCCATAAAAGGGGAATGGCCATCATGGATTAAAGGTTTGTTTCCTAAACGGTCTACTGATGTAAAACCTGGGGAAACTCCTGCTCAAGTGTATGCAAGACGCCATAGGGAAAGGTTAGCCTACTTGGAAGCTCAACGACAGTGGAAAGCTGATGCACCTAAACGTGCAGCAGCGATGAAGCGGTACACAGATTTTCTAAATGCAACAGGGCTTATAAACAACGAAAGTACGGGTAAAGCCATCATTTCCTTGCTAAAAAGCAAAGACAAAAATTTTGCAAACATGTTACGTGAGTATCATAATAATCCAGAGTGGTACCTACATAACATGCGTAACAATGGGTGGCTGACACCGGGGCATTTTACAGAGAGTACTCATGTGCATGACTTGGTGCATTCTTTTCGAGATAGTCGTGGATTTCGGTATGAACAGCAAACAGGAGCTCCATCTCAAAGTACATCAGTGGTTGACCGCACTGCTCCACCTGTTATGGATCAATACGGAAATGTAAGAGAGATTATAAGTGTGGACACCGGAGAAGTGCTACGCCCCACTACTGACCGAGAAACTCCAGAAGACACTGCAACCACTGATGGGTCCAGTGCACCACCAAGTGTACCACCAAGTGCACTACCCTATGAACCACCCTTTAAAGACCCTCACAGCACCCCTAACTTACAGGTCGCAAAAACTGTCTCCTTACTTTACAAGGATGAAGACGCCAACAGGCAATACGACCCTCAATACGCTACTTTTATGCTGAAAATGTGTTCTTCTTCTTTTACTCCGTTTCACCAATGGTACAAACGTGTTCAAGCTCATTTTGATTCTTCTGTACACAAAATTGGAGCAAGTGAAGTGACTATTAGCAAAGGGCTAAATCAATTCATAGTGAGCATCAATGTGAGCGGTAACGTCATAAGCGAGTTTTTTAAAGAAAACTACTTTCAACCCCATGGACACCAATTAATCATGAAAACAGCTGGACAAATACACAGGGAGCTTGGGCAATTGATTAACGCAGAAGTAACCAAATCTAAGCATGTTGTGCACATAACTGGTTTTGGACTTGGAGGAGCTGTGGCTGAATGTTTTAGTCAGTTACTAAGTCAAAGCACTCACACTCATTTTTGCTACACGTTTAATTCCCCAGCCTGGTGCGAGGCAAGCTCTGCACAAGCTTTAGACTTGGCTTTGAACCACTGGTCCGTGTGCAATTTGGAAGACCCTATGTGGAAAGTTTTCTCGGTGTTTTATTCCAAATCAAACAGAACAATTTTGTATCAGGAAAGCGGCGTGTACAAGACATTACCTGAATCGATTACGGTTTTGAATACAGCTGCTAAACTACAAGCTCACTACCCTGCTTCACTCTGGTCAACCATGTCCAAAAAACCTTATACGGAACTAGAGCAAGGTGCAGCAGAATCTATTATTGAATATGACTGGGCACAAATCTTGGATTTACCGTTTATTAAAGCAGATTTCTCTGAATACATGAGTTCTGATAGTGTAAAAACTCACGAGCTGTTTTCGTACAAACAACACATAGAAGCTATTTTTACACCACTAATAAACTAGTTTTCTTTTTTTACAGCTACCTTCCTTTTTTTCTTTGGCTGCGCACTGTCACTCCTCATGGCTTTTTGCCTGACAAGACGTGGTGGTTTGGAAGGTGGGAATAACTCATTCATGACCAGAGTTTTCAAGTCTTCAAGCTCACGTGACAAGTCCGCAACCTGTTGCCGTAAGCACTCGTTTTCGGAGGCTAGTTCCTGAATACCACGGGTGTTTACACCCACCATTTCCTCGTACCGTAACCCGCATAATCCTGTTTCTTTGTTTCGAACAAAAAATGCCCACTTACCAGACTTAGCACTCTCAATTTGATTTTCCACATCTTGTGCAATAAACCCTGTGTGCGTACGCCCACTAGTCCCGTCTTTGTACTTATAACTGACTGGAGCTAGTTTACTAATTAAGGATAGCGCTCCATATATAGGTTCGATATCCGATTTAATATTTGCATCAGAGCCAGTAATTGCTCCAGAAGAAGTGTAGAAAGAGGAGTGCACCACAACTTTTGCGTTGCTTGCATTTTCGCAATCTACTTCCAACACTGGTTCAGGTACAGGATTTAAACTAGCATCAAACCCGGTGTAACCAATAGCCACTGTGTCAGCATCCGTACCAGGATTCATAAAATAGACTGGTCGATTGGCAGGAAGCAAATTTGCATTACCAGACACACCCCCTACTGCAGGAATGTTTGTACGGTAAATTTGCAAAGCTTCTTCATTGGCTACATTTTGAACAGAAAGAGATTGACACTTCACTTCTCCAGGTGTTGATATATGACCATTTTCAATTGTCAGTCCAAGTACAGCCGTGCTTGGTGCTGCATTAGCGGTCCCGTTAGAGGTGTGAAATTGAATCCGGTTGCCTTCTGCTCCTGAAGTATTGTGTGTTGAAGAAATGAAGTGTCCTGACAAAGATGCTGCTGTTTGTAATGTTTTTGGCGGGTACAAACCTATTTGCTTTAAAGAGGCTGTACCGTCAATGTTTCCTGTGTGGATATTAACCGGGGCATGGTTTCCAGTGCTTGAATCAAAGTCAACTGAGCTCCCCATCCGTAGGTTTCTATAATCACCATCATAAGGATACATTTGATATTTTATGGTGGTCCCATCTGTAATTTTTTGCACAAATAAACCTTGTCCAGCAGCAGGTCCATACAAATTGCATTGATGTAAACCAGGAGCTAAAAATGCAGGCCCATTATTATTACTTGTGATGTTAACTTGCAGTTCTGGTGTCTTGAACAAGCTGTTTGACGAGGTAAAACCTGCAACGGTCCCATCAAGTTGAGATATGTTGGCAAACCCAGCTTTGTGAAACGTAAATAGCGTTGAACCAATCAGATGCGACGAAATAAGTGACGTGTCTGTCATGTTCTCAAACACAGAGTCTGCGTGCGTATCACCTTCTAGTACAGGAATTTTTACACCTTCAGGTAAGACATCTCCCAGTACATAATCATCTGCAAATTTCATTTGAAGACTGCCTCCAGCAACTGATGTTACAACATACACCCCTTGAGCAAAAAAAGTACCATTTCCTGATTGAGCACCTACTTTACCTACACCTTGACCAAGATCAAATGTGCGGTTAATAAACAAAATTCGGTCATTGTCTGTCACCGTCACACCATCAATTATGTCGCTTACAAAATTGAGATGAATTTTGTTATCAGTTAAATCATTAAGCTCTCCTGATGAAGGTACCGCAGAAGACACAACACGTACAGGAGTCTTGAAATCAAATAGCTTGTCGTTTAAGCTATTAATTTTTGACTCTACTACTGCTATTTCATATTTTTCATCCAATGCACCAAATCCATTGTTATAAGCGCTTGCGTTGGTAATCAATTGAAGTCCACCAGGATCCATGCTTGTTTTGTAGACAAATGATAAATGAATGAGAATAAGTCATTATACAAAATATTCTGTAAAGTAAAACACTTTTCTTATTTCTCAACATGGAAAACCAGATTGAAGCAGCTCGTCATTCTTCTATCCTCATGGTAGCTCAGGACCAGGCTACTTCTAAGTTTCAGTACAATGTGGTGAAGACACTGGAATTTCCAGGTGTTCTTGGTCAGCAGCGTGTAATTAAAAAGATTGGGCAAGCCACAGTGTCTACGGGGCATGAAGACATTGTGGACATTCCCAAGTTTGGTCTATGGAAAGGGTGTACTGTACGCATCAAGGTTTCCTACAAAAATCCTAACCCTCTTGACGGTCAACACCAATGGGTTGTGTTTTCTCCAAACCCTATGGTAGTTGGAGGTTTTTCTGAAGCGAATAGAGAT
>Ga0181380_1001450_pt1 | contig 10369 bp, 11 predicted proteins | sample 3SPOviralmetaG_FD_130116 | JGI IMG/M metagenome (GOLD analysis project Ga0181380, IMG submission 130116) | Marine viral communities from the oligotrophic San Pedro Time Series (SPOT) site, San Pedro Channel, CA, USA - 3 SPOT_SRF_2009-08-19 | ecosystem: Environmental > Aquatic > Marine > Strait... | reverse complement strand
GCGCGTGCTCTTCCGATCTGGAGTGAGAAGATCTATTTGGAAGGATAATGATTACGCTTATATTTATAATAATAATTTATCTAAATGGATATCAATTGGAATAAATTCTAGCGCTGCAAATTTTAAAAAATATGGTATAGGATTTCTTCCGACATCAACAGGTCCCACAATTCCTTGGGGCTAGAAATAACGAATTAAAACATTTAAAATAAATTATGGCAATTCCAGAGATAACCCCTTCGTTTCCAACTCCTGCAACTGGCGTAGGAACTTTAGTTATAGAACCTCCATCAGACCCAACATCTCTTGGTGGAGGTTATGATGCAGGAAATTTAATTCTTGGTGGCGAAGCTAATGTGATACAAGATTCTAGAAGATGTACTATTATTAATGGAGCATCAAATTTTTTAGAAGGAAAATACAATACTCATATAATAGGAGATGCAGTTACACCTTTATCTCCTTTCGGGCCTGCTAATTCAATTGGCGTTTCAAGTATATTAAATAATGCTTTTTATGTCGGCTGCTATAATGGATTGCATGTAAATGGAGATGTTGTTGCATTTACTTCTTCCGACGAAAGACTAAAAGATGATATCGCATTGATAGAAAATCCTTTAAATAAAGTATTATCTTTGGATGCTGTAGAATTTAATTGGAACGATAATCAACAAGTTTATTCTGGTCACGATATAGGACTTATCGCTCAACAGGTTGAAGAGGTAGCTCCTGAAATAGTAACTACTAGAGAAAATGGATTTAAAGCAGTAAAATACGATCGAGTAACTTCGTTATTGGTAGGCGCAATAAAAGAACAACAAAAAATAATAGAATCTTTAGAGGAAAGAATATCTAAACTAGAAAATTAAACGCAATGATAGGCTGAATTAAGAATAAACTTAATGATACGGTGAACTGCGTTTGATTTTTAAATTTTATTCATTCATGACTTTCATTAGTATTCTTGCTTGCGTTGCAGGAATATCTGAATAATCATTCCAGTTTTTGACTTCATCATTTTTATATTTTCCTGAAGCCCACCAATCACGAAGTACTACTTTAAACTCTTCGAAATTTCCGCAATTTAATTTATCCTTAGCTAAGTTTTCGATCATTGAATAAGGAGTTAATGTGGCTGATATATTAACTTGAGCATTATTATTGTTGGATGATTTATCTATCTCATCATCACCTACAATATGGACATTGAGAAAATTTCTAACACAACGAACAAATGCACGGTTACATGCAATGGTCTCTAAAAATTTAGTTGCAAAACTACTTGTATTATTTAACGTTGCATTTGCCATGTCTTGAAAAGTAACTGCTTTACCTCCAGTTTCATAATTAGGTAAAAATGTAACCCTACAAATAACTGCAACGTGGTCCGCTTGACATTTTACGACTTCATAAGATACATCTGAGAAGCCTCTTAGCTTAGCGAGCTCTTTAATTCCTGAAAGCTTAATGAGTAACTGATGATCTTTTAGCCCATCAATTGTTCGCGGTACATCTTTTTTACGTAAATCAAACCATGACTTATTAGGAAATAAATGTTCATCTTTAATCATGGACCTCCAGTTTACCGAACCATCTTCATCAAATTCATAATCTACTTCATTTAGTAGTCCGAATTCATTTCTACAAAAACGACCTGGGCCATTTTTATATTTTTCGGGGATAGATTTTTTGGAAGATTTTATGGTTGCTTGAGATTCGTATGTAACTGAATTATCTGCGGTTGTTTTTGTTGACATATTATTTTTCGTTGTAAAGTTTAAATGATTTAATTTGTTCCCAGAATTCTGGTGTGTCGATAATTGTGTCGCTGTTTTGTTCATTTTCTTTCCATGCAGCTTTACTATTATATATTTTTGCGTTTGATATTACTTTAATTTGACTTTTATAACGAGTATTATCGCAGACTTTATCTATATTGTCAAGATCTTTTTTTGTTGTTTTTTTGTGGGCATGTATTTCCCAGTCGAAAAAATGTAATCTTAGTTCATTTAAATCGTTTTCATTTTCGCATAATAATTTAAATTTAACTCCACCTCGCTCTAGTGTTTTAAAGTATTTTGGGTCCGTGTCTTTATTTACGAAATAATTAATTTGATTTATATTATGTCTGATAACATCTAAATATTTTACCGACATTGGTTGATTAAGAAAAATATTACATTTTCTATTATATGCCCATTCTACTATATTTGATTCGTCAAAAAATTCGTGCCCCCAAATGTTTATCGGTTGACCTTGTGCGAATGTTGCCGGCATGACGTGGTTTGGGATAACAGATAGAGATGGGAGATGGTATTCTGAGCCTATATGAATTGTTTCTATATTATTTAAATTATGAGGTATATCTAATAAATCCAATACTCCTCTGGCAATATCTTCTGGTTTTATTAAGTTTACCATTTTAGGTAATTCTTTATTAGAAAAAGAAGGTTTTAAACCTTTTCTGTGAGACTCTAGTAGTATATGATTTTTCTTATCTCCCCAATAAGGCCCACAACATTCTTTATATAATATGCTGTATAGCGAAACTATTTTTTTATTAAAACCAGACGCTACGTGAGTAGAAAATGAATCGTTGCCAAAATGTAATAAGCTTTTTTCTATTATGTAAGCTGTTTGTCTTATTGTTGTCGCTCCATTTAAATGCTCGCAGTGATTCAATTTTATGTCGTCTTTTCCCCCTATCTGTACCAAATGTATATCTTCTTTTTGCAAAAAGGGTAATATCATTTCTATTACATCATTATAGTAGTCGTAATTTTTCGAATCCATTCCGCTACTAGCATGAATTGTAATATATTTATTAAATGGGGAGGGGAAAAAAGAAGTTTCGATAAAGGGTTTATCTATTTTAACCCCACATGAAAGTGCATATTGTTCTATTAAGTGCATAATTCGAATTGTATTTTATCTTTTCCATTGTGAATGTAATTTAACATTTTTTGAGTTCCAATAAAAGGAAGAAAAGCTATCTCAAAAAAACCTTTATGGTTGCCTTGTCCTTCCATAGCTGGTAAGCTATCTAAAGATTTACTGTAAGGAATTACTTTATGAATATAAGGGTTTCCGTCTAATATTTCAAAGTATTCAGGCTTTGTTGCATAATAAATATTATAGTTTGGGTATAGTTCTTTTATATTTTTTAATAAAGATGTAGACATGTAGATATCTCCTATACTTTGAGGCATTGAAAATAAAATTCTATTTCCTTCGTCTTCTTTATCTAAAATATCAGTAAAATCTATTTTTTCCTGCTTTTTGTTTTCTTTTTTAGCTACTTGTTGAAAATGTTGTAATACTCCGTCTCTATCCATATCGGTGGATAGTCTATTCTTCCAGTGTTTAAATCCATCATCTGATTCGTTTACGTCTAATTGTAATATATTTTTATATATATCTTTTATAAAGTCGTCGTCGTTTTTTATTTCAGGTGGAATATAGTTTGGGTTTTTTTCAATAGGTTTAAAATCATAATCCCAATTTACTTCAGGCATGTTATCTATGATAGATTCTAATTTTTTACCTATAGCCTCTATACTATAGTTTTTTATTACAAAGTCGCGAGCTTGTTCACCTAGAAGTTTGAGTTTAGAGTCTTTCATGCTGTAAACTTTTTTTAACTGACTTGCGATACTTTCTGGATTTGTACTAGCCTTGATAAACTGAGTGCCTGGCTCTCTATATTCTGACCAACTAAGAGGTAGTCCAGCACTATCCTCTGTGCAGCAATCTTCACCACAACTATAATTAGTTACTAAAGTTACAAGCTCTACAAGTTTCGCCTCCTGTATGGGTATTTCTTGACCTCCGCTGGTAAAAGGATGACAATAAACATTCATCAGGTTGTAAATCTCATTAAGCTGTTCTTCAGTAACTCCAAGCCTAGTGTTTGGGGTTACTTGGGTTTTCTCTGCACCACATAAACCGCAATCTTTCTTTTCTTCTTCGTAAGGTTTGATTTCAAAATTTTTGCAATGCGCACAAACATATGTTGTTAAAACGTTTTTAGGGTTTATACCCTTTTCTTTTATCAATCTAGGTATATCCCAACCTTCCTTCCAATGAGTATGTAATAATAATTTAGCCGAACATTCTGGATTTTTTTCGCAAAATATTTTGTAACCCTCTAGTAAATTTGGAACGCTTTTCCTTAACTGATTTCTAAAAACAAATCCAATAATAAAATCATCTTTATCTATTTTAAGTCTTGATCTTAATTTAAGTTTTTCATCGCTTTTAAATTTGAAAAAATTAGTGGTGTCTATAGCTCCATGTAATGTGTCTACATGTTTGTGTCCTAATCTATTTAATTCTTTAGATGCAAAAGATGACCAGGTGTAATAGTTTTTTATTTTGTTAGCATTCTTGACCGCTTCGGGTAATATAGGTAAACTGTCTAAAGTAGTCCATATCATACAGTTTATATTATTCCACCATTTTTTATCGGTATATCCAGAGAAAGCCCATATGTCTTCAATGCCTATGTAAGCATCAGGCTTTTCCCTTTCTATGATTTTATCAATAGTTTGACCTCCATAACCAGCATTTCTAGCTAGAGCTTGATCTTGATTCATTTTCTGTAAAGTGACTGGGTCACTCGGTAGAGAACCTTCGGTTTTCCATGGTAATAGTTTTAAGGAAGGATCTCCCCATCTCATTCCATTAGAGAACTCAACTAAATCATACTTACCTGTTTTATGTAAATGTAGTAATATATTTTTAGTATTTTTTCCAAAGCCTGTATAAGCTTTACAGTGATTACTATGAATTAATACCTTTTTCCTCTTCATTAAAAAGGCGCTTGTTCGCTATCTTCTGATGATTGATTTTGATTACCTCCACCCTTGGATTCTTTTAGTCTTTTAATCTCTTCTCTTCTTCTGTGTTTATATAGTTCAGAAAGGTAAAAAGAGAAAAATTCAAGAAGGTTTTCTACTTCTCCAGGCTCTAATGGTATCCTGAAAGTCTGATTCCCGTTTCTGGTAACATTAATTCCAAATGCCGGGATTACTATCCACTCCTCTTTATCTCCTTGTTTGACTTTAGTTTTTTTATCCCAGGGAGTACATTTAATTGATGTTTTGTTTTCTTCAAACGCGTGAAATGTAGAAAACTCATTTCTATTCTTAAAAGAACTAATTATTCCGCCGATTTCAAATTCTGTAAATTTAAGGTTAATTCTTTTATCTGGATCACTACCGTTTCCAGAGAAGTTGCCGGTTTTTTTTCTATCGTCCCAGCTGTATTGTTGAATTGCGCTAGCGTAAATTACCGGCTCTTTTACTTTGTTTACGCCAATTTTGAAATTAAAGGCGCATCCTGTGTTTTTACTGTTTGGTTTATAAAGTGAAATGCTCATGATAAAAGATTATATATCATGAATTATTTTTGTCTAGTATTTATTTCACCTAGTATTTATGTCTATAGAATTTATATCATGACACCAATCTTCTTCGCTGTATAACTCATCATATTTCCTATAGCTAGAGGTCCATATATGTTTAGGTAAATTTTTTATTCTAACTATATCGAAGTGTTTTTTCATTAACTCTATAGATTTATTATCCGTTGCTGATTCTTGTTTTTTTAGATAAGGATCCCAATAACTATTAATGATCGCTTTGCAAATAAGTTGCTCAGGGAATCTAGTTAATTCTTGTTGGCAATACGCTGTGGAAAGTTTGAAAGATTCAAGCATCCTGGATTTTATTCCTCCTATAATATGGTCTGATGGATGAAATTTATTTTGCCAATCATATCTAAAATAAATATTAGATGTAACTATTTTATAGTGATTGTATAAGCCTGTTTCGCTATTTTTAGTATCTCTATTATCTCTTAGCTTATTTAAAAATGGATCTAAGACTGGATAGCTTTCGTCCGAGCGAACTTTAATACAAAAGTATTTAGACGCAGCTTTTATTCCATTTAATGTAGTATAATTTTGATAAACCCAAGGAGCCTGACTGCCTGTTTTTCTTTTTTTTATATTTATATTGGAATATTTATTTATTACTAGTTTTATTTTATCTTTGTATTTTTCAAGCTTGGAAAGATCATCCGTTTCCCAGCAGCTAACTATGACTTCGCCATAGTTTAAATATTCTGGAATAGTATTAATTGATCGTTCATTTAAAGGCCCTTGTATTATAATAGAAAAGGTGTCTGTAAACTCCTCCATTGACCGAAGGTAGTTTTTTAAAAATTTATAACGTATTCTTTGCTCTAACGATAAATGTTCGTTATGGCTTAAGTAATTTAAAAAATGGTCATCAGATAATTTCACTTTAAATAATCAGAACACAAACCAAAACAAATCGGACCTGCATATTCTCTAGCGTCATCTACTACTAAAATACTTTTATTACAGACATGTTTTCCCGGGTAAGTCCATATAAAATTTTTAGAAGTTAGTGTGTGGTCGTCATTTTGATGCCAAAAATAATTCAAAACTTTAAACTCAGATAATGTATCTATAGCCATTAAGTTTTTGCAATGAATCCATAATTTTTGATAATTATTAATAAGGAAACTAACAGAGCATTTATATTGAGGTTTGTCATGACCAAGCCATAATTCTTTATCTCCCCATATATCCACCTCTACATCAAATCCTCGCGAAAGAGCTTCTGTTATGTAATCTGGGCGATTTTCGTTTTCTGGGTTTGGTCCAGAAATATTTCCTCTATGAGATACTAATATCATGTTTTAAAAATGTATCTAAATCTTCTGGAGTGCCTAATCCCCACATTTTATCAATATGAAATGTTTTTACTCTAGCACCTTCAAGTAAGGCTTCGTTGTAAACGGGGCATACATAAAATTCATTATTGACTCTAATATTTTTCTTAATCATACTTTCTGCGCATCTAATATAATCTGCACCCTTTTTAAAAAAATAAATTCCTACTGTTGCGTGTTCGCTAATAGGTTTCTTTTCTGCAACCTCTGTGACAAATCCATCTTCATTTAATTTTGCATAACTCCATTTTGGGTGAGTGGAATGAAATGTTAGTATAGATCCATCTATATCATCAGCCATAGATGAGTACATAAATTGATTACTATCCCATTTTACATATTGATCTGAATTTGCAAGAACAAGCGGTTCATTATTATCTATGAATTCTTTTGCTAGTAAAGTTGTACATGCAGCGCCTTCTGTCATACCCTCCACTTGTACTATTTCGCAATTTGGGGATATTAAATTTAAAGTGTGTCGCAATGAATATTTTTCGTAATGAGATTTTTGTACAATGAATATATGCCTTGCATCTATATTTAAGTTTTCAACAACTCTTTGAATCATAGGTTTTCCATTAACATCAATAAGAGGTTTGGGAAAGGTGTATCCTGCCTGCTCGAATCTTGAGCCAGCTCCTGCCATTGGTATTAGTACGTTCATTTTATCTCCTTGCCATTTTGGTGAAATTTTAGATCGCTGTTCTGCGCTAACTATAATATAATTTAGTTTGGTAAATGTCAAGTCTTTAGAGTTTTTAACAGCGCATAAATAACCTCCGCTCCTTATTGCGCCTTTCCTGCCTATATGAGAATCTTCAATTATTACTGTTTCATCTGGATTAACTCCGCACTTCAACATGCATCTCATGTAAATCTCGGCATTAGGTTTTGGGTTGTTTACATCTTCATTAGAATATAAAAAATCTATGTAATCAAAAAAACCTTTTCTTATTAACATTAATTTTGAGGTCTCTCTTATTGAATTTGTTGCGCATGCAATTTTGTAGTTTTGTGATTTTAATTTTTTAAGAATATCTATTATTCTGTAGTCGGGTTTATATTCATCTATTTCTTGTAGAGTTTTTTGTTGTTTGAGTTCCCATACCCTGTTGTGGTATTTTTCTGGAAGATTTTTTTCGGCGGTTAACTTTTTTAATTTTTGAGTTGTTGTTAATGCGTCATACTTACAAAGATGCTCTTCTTTGCTAATTGTATATTGATCACCTATTTCAGCGAGAGCTTTGTTTAGAGCAATGAAATGTAATTCGCGCGACTCAACTAATACTCCGTCTAGATCAAATATAATTAATTTAATCATGTCAAATATCTGAAACTAAAGTTAATCCTAAATATTTTTTTTCGTAACCCCCTATCTCTTTGTTGCCATAAAATTGATATTCAAAGTTTAAGTTATAAGGTTCTAGGTTTAAGTTGTGTTTGCACGCATTTTCATGTTTTGATTTTAAATGTTGGTTCGGAAGATTAAAGCTCGTAACTATTAACCATTTTTTTTTACTTTTTTTAAGTAAGTTGAAAAATTTTAATATATCGTCGTGATCTAGGTGGATTAATACATCTCTGCATATAAATAAATCAGAACGAGGTATATTATCGTGGCATATGTCTAATTGTTGAAATGTTATGTTAGTTGATTTCATAGAATTAGGTATAATATTTAGACAAAATTTACATACATCTACCCCTAAGTAATGCCCTTTATATTTTTCTAAAAATTTATGTTGCCATGCAAAATCTCCACAGACATCAACTATGGATTTTATTTTTTTCTCTGAGATTATTTTTGATATAAATTTAGAGTCATTATTAGTAAATGCATGACTAGAACCTCTTCCTGACAATGTATTTCCATGTCGACCCCATGCTCTTCTATCGTAAATATTTTCAAAATGACTTCTTATTTGATTTTTATCCATTTTACATTTCTATCCAATTATTATCTAAGTATATGTAGTCTTCTGTTTCAGGGAAAAGTTCTATATGCTCTTTGGTTTTTCCGATTGGTATATAGCCAGGCTGAGGTTCTGAATGTATCAGAATTTTTTTAGTATACTTAAGTATTTTGGGTACAAAATGATTAGTTAAAAAAAACTCATCCGCGCCGTATATTGTTTTATCCCCTTCGTACTCATTTATAAGTTCTGACGTTGAGAAAGGAGGTTTTTTTGACGATATACAACCAGCCATATAATATCTAGGTTCTTTTTTATTGTATAAAGCTAATCTATCGTGAGCAAACCATATACATTCTGACATATAATCTTTTTTCATCCAATCGTTAATACAAAAAATATCGTTTTCCTGCATTGGGAAATCTAGATCCCTGCAAACTGTTACATCTGCATCATCAAAAGCTAAAAACCTCCAAAAACAACCTTCTCTACCTTTAGAGGTCGGCATTTCTATAAGCTCAGTGTTTTGCATTAATTTTAAACGACTAATAATATCTTTTGGAGCTGTATTATCGTAATACATCCTAAACTTCCAGTCAGGCATGAAATCATAAACGAATCTAGCATTCCTTATTGAACCTAAAGCATATTTGCGATAAGATATAGCTCTATTACCAAAAAGACAGGTGGATATTACTTTTTTCATTATATATCTACGGATAAGAATCTTATATTATTTTTAATCGTCTCCGATTTAATTAACGAGTATTTTAGATTATTTAGTCCTGATTTTTTTATATGGTTTATTTTTAGATTTTCATTTTTTTTAGAAAATATGTAATTTTCTTCTTCTGAAATTTTTTTCTTCTCTCCTGTATAAATTTCGTTGGATTTTATGTGGGGTAATTCTTGTATTAGCCTCTTGTAGTCATCATGATTGTTTTGCGAAATAGAGAATTTATTAAAAATATATCTATTATACAGAGCTCTATCCTCTATCCCCCAACCCCATATGTGATTAGGAAAGCCATTGCATTTCAAGAAGCTTTCGCTGGAGAATTTACAAATACCTCCTAATGAAGAGTCGTGAGCACTAAATATTCTTAATGCGTCAAATTTCTCTACAGTATATACATTTTTAATTAATTCTTCTTCTGGTATTAGGTCTACATCATGGGTAAATATAAAATTAGAATTAAGTCTTTCTTTGAATCCTATATTTAGAAGCTTGCCTCTATTAAATTTTTTGTTATTCTCTTGATTAACTATTATGATTTCTACATTATTTAGATAAGTTTCAAATTGTTTCATACAATTATTCAATAGAAAATTAAGATGATCAAATCTATTTCTAAATGGTATTATTATCGATGTCTTCACTTTAAGTATTTATTTTTTGCGTGAGTTCTGATTTCATTAAATACGTTTTCGTTCCAAACGAATTTATTTTCGAATTTATCGTAAACTTCTTGATTCAGCCAACTGTCTAGCTTGAAGTTTTTAGGGTTACTATGTTCCCCTATTTCACCTATATACTTAAAGTTATTTGTCAAAGTAGATATTTTTATCATACCTCTTGCTGCAAAAGCCGCTGAAGTACAAGAGTCTTGACTTGATACTATTTTATTAGGGTCAGCTCCTATTGACGACATCAAATCCAAGATTTCTTTATGAGGTCTGAACCTATATTCTTC
>Ga0181380_1001449_pt1 | contig 10374 bp, 10 predicted proteins | sample 3SPOviralmetaG_FD_130116 | JGI IMG/M metagenome (GOLD analysis project Ga0181380, IMG submission 130116) | Marine viral communities from the oligotrophic San Pedro Time Series (SPOT) site, San Pedro Channel, CA, USA - 3 SPOT_SRF_2009-08-19 | ecosystem: Environmental > Aquatic > Marine > Strait... | reverse complement strand
TGTGCCTGTTTTTACAACTAATGCTGAAAGGCTTTTAATCTGCTCTGCTGTGTCGTTCTGCGTGTCAAACCTCCATATCTGAAGACCATCATCATATGTCGCATGATCATTGTATATCTGACCGAAAGCATAGACAAAACCCGGCTTTGCGTTTCGTACTCGGCACGATATAATAGCCTTGTAAATATTTGAATCTACTCCTGCATTATAAAAAGAATCTTTATCAAAGATTATCTGCTCAAAATTATCCTCTACTCTATCTTCAATGTCACTTCCAAGATTAGACCCTGATACTAAAAATTTTTTTGTACTCATTTTTTTTACTTTTTTTTATGTCCAAGATTCCGCTGGATACCACTTGCCATTATTATCCCATTCTCCGCCAGATTGTATCTGACTGATTATTCCGTTGCTCAATAAAAAGCTTTCAATCTCACTATATCCGCTTGTTGTCGTTCCTATTTTCGATCTCAATCTATAGCTGTAAGTCGTTCCAGTTGTCAATCCTGTATGCTCATGTGTTGTAACTCCTGCTGATTTTGTTACTAGAGTCGTCCAAGTAGTGCCGCTATCCGTTGAATACTCTATTTCTGTTTGATAAGAAGCGTCTGGAAGTGTCCAGCTTAGATTGATTTGTGTATCACTTTGAGGCGATAAAACCAAATCACTCGGCGGTGCGATCTCAATAAATGTATTCAATAGCGACTCGCCACCTTTTAAAACTGGTAGCACGTTGGAGGTGGTGAGGGTAGGCAAACTACCTTCGTAGACACTTACTTTAACGTTTGCAGGGACTTGTATCTCATCATAATCACGTGTGGGGTTTATGCTGCCCCAGCTCTCATCTGCCAGATCGTAAGCAAAACTTGCGGTCTGTGTGTCTGAGGCTAACCTAAATATCGTTACATTCCAAGGCGGTGAATCTTGGATAATTACATAATCTACCGTGTCGTCTAATGCGGTAATGTCTACATATCCCGTAGTTTCTGAAAATGCTTCAGCGTGCAACACTAGGTCTGCTGCATCATACTCATAAAAATCAACTTTGAAGCGGCGAACAACTTGTGTTTGCTCTTGATCGCTGAAAAAAGAGGGTAGATGATAATCAATATTATCATCCATGATATCGTTAAAGTAGAACGTGCAATCGCCCGAGCTGTCGGGTGTCGCCTCTAATTCTACGATAAAATTGTAAGTATCTGAAAATGGTGAAGACTCGATGAATAGTCGCCCTCTCACCTTCTTGCCAAGTGAGCTGTTGACTACATATTTGATGATGTTTTTGCTATATGCAATCCCTGAAGGCTGTGAAGAGATCGTAATTGCCATTAGTAAGCGTATTCAGTATGTCCGCAATTACATTTGAGCACATCTACAACAAGACCTGGGCAGGAAACAAAAACATGCTTATGCTTAGAGCTGCGCTCTGCTTGCTGCTGATTCTTTTTGCGCTCGATCTTTGATGCCTTCGTCCAATTCATTTCTACTAAAGTACGCCGGCACCCCATTTTTAAGTAGGACAGCCGCGTCGAGTATCATTTTGCCTGCCTCGCTCAAACTTTCGGTATTTGTCAAGTTTACGTCCATCGATGATGCTGGCATGGTCGATGATACATCTCCGGTCATACCAAATTTTTTGCGGCCTTCGAGATATCGCTCTGTGTTTGCATAATAAGGGTCTGTTCGCTGGGCTTTTGGCACCACGTATTCGTCAGTGTGTGTGAAGCCTGCAAAATCCCCATATTCATCACCAAAGCCTAAACCTTTCGATCCGGTGGGGCCACCGAAGTAGAAGGATGGAATTATTTTGTTAAAAATCCCCTGTGCTGCGATTCCTGCTGCGGCTGCTGTGAAAATGCCTATTGGACCAGTGCCTAACTGTCCGGCGATAGCAGAGGCAATCCCTTTTGCTATTTCCGCTTGAATAATGTCTTTTGCTGTCCCTAGAAGAGCTTTCCCATAGTCCTCAATACTTTCTGCGGACTCTACGGACTGCATACCCTGCATGACTGTTGCTTGAATTAATTGTTCTTTTAGTTCGAGTTCTCTTTGCTGTGCTTCTACTCTGGCAGCACTGTTTTCAAGTTCTGACTGTGTCCGTTGTATATCCGCGTCAATCATTTCTTGATTGGCGTCAGTGAAAGCTTCTTCAAATACGCTCACGCTTTCAGATAGACCTTCAAATGCATCGCCCCCGGCTTCTTCTAGCGAAGAAATAAAAGAAAAGTCCATATCATCCAAAGGACCATCGATTGCTTTTTCGACTGACTTTTTGGATATAGAACCGGGTGTTTTGCCTGATTCTTTTTCTGCAAGCTCAGGGATAACTATTCCTGACACCTGATCTGGGCCAAATGGAGTATTCGCTATATCTTCATTAACTACATTTTTAGCGAAATATTTATACGCTGATGCTGGGTTTGCTAAAGCGTTTAATCCTGCTAAAAATCCATTTTTATTAAATATATCAAGCAGGTTTAAACTGGCAGTCGTAGCGTCTTTTAGTCCAACTTCCATTTTCGTCAAAAGCCCATTTTCGTCTGCAAACATTTGATAAGCAAGCGCTAGTCTTTCATTTGCTGCGGCAAGCTTGGTGGTTGGTGTCACTGTTTTTTCTAGCTCTAATTGAATAGACCCGAGACTCTTAATGTATTCAAGCCCAGCGTCTTCACCCGCTCCTCCGAAAATGTCTGCGAGCGCTGTACCTACTTCTTTTGATTGCGGCGGTAGCTCGGCCATCTTATCCGATACCATTTGTATCGCTTCAAAATAAGTAATCGTCCCAGCTTTCAGTTTTTCTTCTAAATTAGTAGCGCTTAGCCCTATGCCTTTTATCGCATCCTTTGTCGCTTTTGTCATCTCTCTCAATCGCAAAGTGCCCTCCTTGATAGTGTCCGCACCTTTATCGCTGAATATCCCAGATTTCACCTGCTGAGTGATGATAGCAATGGATTGCTCGGCGCTTAGTCCTGCTGCCTTAAATTGTGCGGGATATTCTTTGATGATACTCAGAAACTCATCACTCTCATCTGCTCCAAGGGCAAAGCCGTCTTGCATCAGCTCTAAGGCATCAATTAACTCAATATTCATTTGCTTTGCAAAGCTATTTGCGCCGACCATCACCTCAGTGAAGTCTTTATCATAAGTGTCAACAATGCTTTGAATCTTTGATGAAACAATGTCAAGGTCACGGCCTGTCACGTCGGTAAGCCGGGTTATAGCTCTCCTGTTCTTCGTTAGGTCTTTAACAAATACAGCAAACTGTTTGCCCAAGTCCACCAACCCTGTAATCACTCGATCAACGCTCAATGCTCCAAACGTACCCACAAATGTTGATTTCGCTTTATCCCATGTTGATTTCTGTTTGTTCCAAGTCTTGCTTATTCCTTTTATTTTCCCATCAATCTTGTCAAGATCTTCACTGACTCTATTCAGTTTCATGGATTCTTTCGTGTACTCTTCAGTACCTTCTTCCATTCCTCTCAAGTTCTTGATGATCTGGCGCTGCGACTTCTTCAGCTCATTATAACTACCTGTAACTTGCTTGCCATCCACTATGAGCTTGACTACTTCTTCACGAACATTTGCTGCCATTGTATTTAATTTATAAACCAAAGAACTTCAATTGAATCGCGGCATGGTAGGACACCTCGATGCATATATCACAAAAAAATGAAACGGAAATTACCGAAAAGCGAAGCTACGTGGGATCGACTCTTTGCTGTGTTCCTTTTTTTGTAAGTTGTTGATATGTAACACTTTGACTGTTAAATAGTTGGTTTTGAAAACGTTTCCTAAACAGGATTTTTCATAAAAAAAGACACGATTATGTGCCTTTTTTTGATGTGAGATTTGTGTTTATGATGAAAAAACGCTGAAGTCTTGTGCGCTACTGATGCCGGTTGTTTCTTCCTGAAAGCTTGTGAGAACTTTTGGATATACGTAGTTGTCGAATGTATCTGAAAGGTGGGTGGCGTCTTCTTGTGGTAGCTCTGCGTCTGACTCGCTGGACTTGTCTTTGTGATAGTCTCCCTTGATCGGCGCGTGTAGCATGGACATGAAAGTTTCCTTGGCGTGCTGCTCGTTGATTTCGATGGCTGGCATTTCTGGATTTACTTCTCGTAATATGTTATTGACGACAAGGTGTTTTTGCTTGTGCGCAACATCTGCAAGCGAGATGTCGACCATGAGGTTTGCTGACCAGCCGCGCGACGTGAACTTGTACATGATGCGCTGGTACAATGTGAAATCATTGTGCAGCTTAAATTTTGAGAGACCATCTTTTCCGCCGTAGATGTTGACTTCTTTGGTGGGATGTGTTGCGTAGTGGTCGCAAATGATGTCGACTAAGTCCTCGATGGTTTGATATTTTACGAAAAAGTTTCTAAGTAGGCGCAGCTTGTTTTCTGCTTCTCTGAGGTCTTGCCAAATGGTGACGCTTGAAAATGCAGAGTTAAAATCAAAGCTTGGCTCTAATGGTAAGCTGGGATTGACATCTCGCTCACCAGACACGGACCACTTGCCATATTGATCGTCATAGTCATAGTCAAAGTCTGGGTCGTATAGGTGACGCTCATCGTCGAGGGATTGATAATATGCATTTGGTAGTTTGCTTATTGGTTTGTTTTCAATCTCTACGCTGTAGGTAATAGGGTCCATTTCTAGCTTTTGTCGCTCGAAATAGTCTGCGCCTAATACTGCTATGTTTTCAATCGCTGAAGATTCAGAATAAAAATATTTTGTTGGATGCTCAGCGGCCAGCTGTTTCATTGTTGTTTCTGTCCACTTCCCGGACGACTTCCATGCTCTAGACGTGAAGATCATTAAACCGAACCTTCTTGGATGATCGTTTCTGCTTACTTTACCCCTGAGCAATGGACGTATTGATTTTGTGAAGGAATCATAATTAATCAATGCGGCTTCATCTATCTTGCCACGGTCGTATGATCCACCACGCGATAAGTCTGGCCTGTCAAAGGATAATATTTCGATGGTGTAGCCATTCATGAACGTAACCACATTGTCGTATTTACGTGGTTGTGATCTTGGTTTTGCCCACCACGATGGTGGCTTTTTACATACTATGTAGTGCCCCGGATGCTTGGCGCCTAGATGCTCGCGTAATCCGTAGACTTTTAAGCGGTCGAGGATTTCAGGAAGCGTTTTTGTATAAGCTTGCCCAAAGGTTTTGTTTAGTAGAAACCCTTTCATACCAGCAAGCATTCTAAAATCATCATAGGTGTCATCACCCATGACCGTGGTTTTTCCTGTTCCACGACCCCAAACACCTGTCTTGGTTAATTGCGGTGCATAGATTATTTGATCTTGCTTTTTATTAGTGAAAACTTCCTTCAATCTACTTCCTCGTGCTGAGTGTCTAAGGTTTCTGGATTGGTTGATCTGGTGACATCTGGCAGGGTTAAAGCGTCGAGTATTTCTTCCATGGACATATCATCGTGGTTGTATGCGTCGCGCATCTTCTCGATCGCTGAGCGATTAAGATCGATGAGCTTGTACTTGTCTGATGAATCAAGATCTTCATCATCTTTGATTTCTTGAATTTCTGCTTCGCGCTGTGCTATGAATAAGGCTCTAGCGACATCCTTGCGTATTTTGTCGACGTTCCCGAACAGGTCAAAGGATTGATTGACAAGGTTGCGAGCTTGTCGATCACTGACACTGTAGTTTCCTTGGATAGTTTCAATGACTTCTGCTTTTGGTTTTTGAATTAATAGCCCCCAAATAAATGCTAAGCGCTCCCGTTTTTCTTCTTGTGAAGGCGTGAGCACAATCCTTTCATCATGTGGTAATAGGCTGCTCGATTCGGCTTGAAAATAATATAGCTTAATCTTGTCTATTTCGTTTTCAGGATGAGCAGTCGCCACCTTTCGCTCATACTTTTTTAGTTGACTATTTATGCTCATCTAATTTGGTTTTTAAAAACTTGACTACTTCATCAAAATGTTTCCATTCGCTCAATGCTTGCTGGTGCTGCGGGGAGTCTTTGCCGTGGGCTGCTTCGGCCTTGCTGGCCTTCGTTAGTCGCTTGCTGCGACGTGACATCATGTATGTGTACTTCTGATTAAGCTTCAAGATGTTTTCAGGTACCTCAAAATCGTTTTCCCCATCTGCTTCAAAGTAGGTGTTGATATAGTTGACTTTGTTTCCCTTCTGCAGTTGTCGTAGAAGGGCTTTGTTGCGCTCGATAGCATCATTGAGGCTGTTGGCTTCTTTGTATAATCCTTTGCGATCATGGTCACTGGTTGCCGCCTGTAGCTTGCGAGAAAAGAAACGCAGTTCTTTGATCATCCGCGAGATGTCCATATTGATACGGGCTTCTGTGGATAGATTGGTGTGGTCTTTTTCTTCGTCTGATGTTTGTGCTTCAGACGGGGGTTTCTCGTTGCGCTCGACGTGGCGCTGAGATGGTGCTATTGGCTGGGGACTTCTCGCTGCGCTCGAAGTGACGTCATTTTTTGTTTCGGTTAGTTGGTTTGTGCGAAGGTGATGGCCTAGTGTGGCGAGGAGTTCTTTTAAATTGTGCGGAGTGTACGAACTATTGACGAGGCGGTGCGTAGGGTTGAGCCTGCGAAGTATTGCAAGCCCGGAGCTGTACAATCGTGGCTTCTCGCTGCGCTCGAAGTGGCGGGAGGATAGTATATAGTCTATTACTTCACTTTTCATTATTGTAAAGCTGGAAATTTCCAAAAGGGGGCGGTAGGACAAGGGCAGGGAAAGGGTTTGGCGCTATTGGCTGGGGGTCTCTCTCTTCGTTCGAGATGACGCATAAAAAAAGCCCGTTACATTGTAGCGGGCTTTTCAGTATGATGTATGAAGATGTTTATTATTTCTCAATAAAGGGATGACCCTTTTTTGCGAGTATTTCGGCTTGGGTGTCTGTAATAGATGTCATGACTATTCTGTGCGTGGTTCCTTCATAGTTTGTCAATATTACATTCCCTGCTTTTACCGCTGCTGATCCTGCTTCTGAAAGATTAAACTTTTTCAAAGACATGATTAAGAGGTTGTTATTGTGCCGTCACTGTAATCGTATGGTAGATGGTTGTAGTCTTGGTTGCCTGTAAAATCCCAACCAGAAAGGTTTCCAGCTCTGCCGGATGTATTCTGCTTAAATTTCAAGACAATTCCAGATCCTACCTCTCCAAGTATTTCGTAGACGCCATCTTCTTTTCGCTTGCCGATGAAAACACACGGCACACCGATGTATGCATCAATGGCATTTTTGAGCGTGGCATTGTTGCCAGCTATATGCCCTTGCAAAGTCGTTCTAAACTGTCCATACTGGCCGTCTCCTTCTTGCTCTTCTGTCATAGAAAAGCAGCCGTTTTCGTGATCGAACTCGATTTTATTGAAAACTTTCCCTGTTACCATGGTGATGGCACTTGCTACATCGCCACTTGCGGCTGCAGGAATGGCGGACACATCCTTTTCGTAGGCAGCATATAACTCACTGTAACCAGGAGTGTTTTTGCTGTCAGATCTGCTGATATTTCCTAATGATACGGTCATTACTTAATAGTGATTAAAGTGTGATCGATATCAATGGCTTCTTGTTGCAACTTTTCATCCTTCATGAATGCGGCAATCTTTACCTTTTTATTTGGCAACCTGATTGCCGTGACATCAGCTACTACGGCCGTGACTTTTTTGTCTTTGCCCTGCTTGTCCTTCTTCTTGACTGTAAATGTGCGCGCTTCGTCTGAAAGCCGCTCGGCTGGAAGTTCTTCGCCAGTGGTGTCGCCCACCAGCCGCAACGCTTCGTTTTCTTTCTTCAACTCAGCGTTTTCTTCTTCTAGTTTTTTTAATATTTCGTCTGCCATAAGGCTTGTGTTTTTAATGTGTTGAAAATAGAGCACACCAAATGATGTGCTCCTGATTTTTTTACAAGTCGTTCATCCATACTTCATTTGGAAGGATGAAATCGAAACCGATCTTACCGTCCACATAGAAGTATAAATCTCTGCCTCTGGCTTCTGTCCAGAAGTTGCCCAGACGTGTCAATGCGTCTGTACCGATAACCAAGTTGCCCGGCGTAGTTGTGACAATACGATCACTCCCTGCAAGTCCTTGCATCGCCACTATTGGCCGGTTGGTGTCATCATCTACAAAGTTCTTTTTAAACTCCGTGTTGTACGGCAAAGAATTGTATGTAGAACGATAGTTCGTTCTGTACTTTTTGAGCGCTGAAGGTGAGCAATAAGTGAGAAGCTCCATGCCTTCATACACTGGTGCATTGTCAGTGATTAACTGATTGACGCCATTGAACTGCGCTAAGGCGTTGGTATTGGTCAGGGCTGTGCCTGTGAACTGCTGCGTAGCTGCTACAATGTCCGTGGCAGTGACTGCTGCGTCGAGGACTGTTTCCCAACCGTTGGCAATCGATGCGGTAGTTGTACCTGATGCATTGTAAACTCCACCCCATGCCAAATCTGTGACGATGTGATGCATGAACTTGTCTACCAATGCTGAGAAGAGTACCTCCTGAAATGGGATATCATAAGCCGTGCCTCTCGCTCCTGCCTCTCTTACTTGTCGCAAATGTGTGCGATACAATGCGTTGATCTCTTGCTGAGTGAATTTGACGGTGATCTCAGCGTCACGCACTTTTAACTTTCTATTCGCGAAAGCCAGCACATTAGACTTTGGGGCCTCTGTGCCTCTGTTTCCTGGCTGGCCCGGATCTGAGGTAGTGAGGTTGTACATTGGGGCTTCATCTTCCACGTCGTTCATGATCGTGATGCCTGCGGCTGAGAAGATCTCCTGTGTCTCTACCATTTTCGCTTGGTAGATTTCAGGGTTGTTTTTGTAGTGTACTTTTAAAGCACTATCTACATCTGATATTGATATTGCGGCCATCTCTTATTTTTTGATGTGTTTTGAAATTTTTTCTCCTTGCGCTCTTGCTGCCGCTTCGTCTTTTTGAATCTGCGTCATTTCTGCGCCACCACCATTGTAGTCGTCAGCGTCTTTTTCTACGCTTGTGTGTGTAGCTCCTGCTTCTCCTTTAAATGCTTCGAAAGATTCCGTGGTTGCCTTGTGGGCTGCTTGCTCAGTTGCAAGGGTTTCTTGTGAAGCTTTTAAAGCGTTTTCGGCGGCTACTTGTTTCTCTTGCGAAGTTTTCGCGGTAGCTTTTAGCGAATCAATCTCTGCTGTGAGGGTCGCTGTTTCAGCTTCCAAAGCATCGATTTTATTCACTGCTTCTTCGCTGGCAGTGCGTAGCTGTTCAAGCTCCTTGGCTTCAACTTCTACTGTGTTTTTCTCTGCTTTCGCTGTGCCAGAGAAAAAGGCTTTTAAATCCATTTTTTGTGATTTATTTGATTTAGAATAATGATTTACTATTTGGTCATAAGTCATATTGCTGACACCATCGGGCACGTCTGCGTCGAAATCTTCGAGCACATCGACCAGTCCGAGGCTGTGCGCTTTATCGCCGGTCATGAAATGGTCCTTGCCATCAAAAAATTGATTGCGCACTTCATCGTCTGACTTTTTTAAGCGACTGCTTATGGTTTTGATAATCGCCGACTCGTACACTTCGAGCATATCGGCATAGTCTCTTATTTCATCCTTATTGCCTACAACTCCGCCCATGGCACTATGTATCATGGTTATGGATGAGGCTGGCGCGTGGATCGTCTTTCCTGCGAGTAAAAGCACTGAACCCATACTAGCCGCCAAGCCTAGATTATAAGTGTGAATGTCTTTTTTGCTGGCCTTAATGGTGTTGTACATGGCCAGTCCATCGGTAATTACTCCCCCAGGCGAATTGATTTTGATGTTGATCCTATCATATTCACGCTCCAATTCTTTGAAAGCATTGATAAATTCATCATCGGTATTGATTAGGTCGTAAGTATTCCAATCAAGATCAGGTATTGCGCCTAATACGTATAAGTCGGCTTCTTTTGGATTCTCTGTGCTGGCACGAGAAAAGACCGCACACGGTGGGGTTTGTTTTGATTTACTCACGATACAATGATATCATGAGCACTTCAAGCATAGTAGGACAGTAGCAAGCGTTGCTTGTTTTGCTGGGAGGTCGTCACATCGAGCGCAGGGAGAAGTATCCTAGCTCATTTGGTGCTATTGGCTGGGGGCTTCTCAGTCGTGCCTCCTTCGAAGTGACGCACGGAATAGGTGCGGTGCTGTTGGCCGGGGTTCTCTCACTTCGTTCGAGATGACGCATAAAAAAAGCCCGTTACAATGTAACGGGCTTTTTATTTATTGAGCTTCTGAGTACTCGTTGGTGGCTATTACTTGAAATAGCGTGCTGAGTATCTCGGTGACTTTGTAAACGGTGAAAATCTTGTCGCTGACTTTCTCCAACAACTCCTCCTGCTCTATAGGATTGGT
>Ga0181380_1001448_pt1 | contig 10378 bp, 17 predicted proteins | sample 3SPOviralmetaG_FD_130116 | JGI IMG/M metagenome (GOLD analysis project Ga0181380, IMG submission 130116) | Marine viral communities from the oligotrophic San Pedro Time Series (SPOT) site, San Pedro Channel, CA, USA - 3 SPOT_SRF_2009-08-19 | ecosystem: Environmental > Aquatic > Marine > Strait... | reverse complement strand
GTAGCTTCACTAGACATTTGACAGTCAATCATTATAGCTGAAAGAACATTATAATTATTAATACTTTCTAAAAGATTCGATGAAGAATACCATTCTATTTTTTTAATACAACTCATAGCCGAAAGGTCAAGAACTAAAGGACTCATTACTTTACCAGTCCAATCACGATTAGTAGCAGTTTCTAAAGGATAAGTGGTAGTATTTACAATAGTAAATTTCAAGAAGGATTTAGCACAGTTTAAATAGGCTCCGGCCATTCCGGTAGATACACGAATTCTAGTAATATCGTCAGGTGAGGCGGTTCGTGAAGATTCAGGTAGGGAGACGACCATCTGAGAATTAGCAGCAACGGCCATTGGGTCTAAAGAAGAGAAATCTAAAGATTTAGGGTAAGAGCTCATTTTATAATTAAGGTAAAGAAAAAAAATTATTATCATTAATCATTAATGACTACTCAACCTCAAACTATTCCTGATTACTCGAATTATGATTATTTAGCTAATAATAGTTTTATTTATTTATCCGGTTCTGATGGATTTACTAGTAGAAACGAAGAAAGAGGAGGAGATATATATAATTTAACTACAAATAATAACAATCAACCGCCTACTAGTTCAGCTAATTATAATGATGATAGTCAAAAAAACTATAATTTTAATAGGGTTATAAATGTACCTCCTAATTTTGGTATCCTATTAGTACCGGTTAATTTTATATTAGATTATACCTTTTATAATATTCATACCAATCCAAGGGAAGCCAATAATCTAATAGTCATAGCAAATCTTACAACTTTAGTTACTTCTAATGTTTTTCTTAGAGTAGGTAATTACAACTCAGTAGATTTTGCTACAGAGGTACAAACTCAAATCAACGCGGCCGGATTTAATATTACAGTTACCTATTTTAAAAGTAGTAGAAGATATGGATTTACTAATAATGGCCCTAATCCAATATCGTTCATCACTCCTAGTAATCCTCTTTTACCACCGGAAAATTTAAATAGATTATGTCTTAAACCCTTAGGATTAATAGATAATGAAGATGGTAATTGGATAATTCCTATTGCTCCTAATAATGTTTTCCTTAGTCCAACTATTATAGATTTAAGGCGTACCAATGCTATAAAAGTCCTTATAAATTATGGAACTAATTCTATACAAACTGGAAACGATAGAAATCAGACTATAATGTGCGAGATTCAAATTCCTTATATAATAGATGAAGTTCCTAGTTTTTTATCATATCAAGCACCTACAGAACAACTTACACCTAAAATCTTAATTCCGGAACAAGCATTTAGTAATCTACAAATTACTATAACAGATTCTAATAATAGTCTTATTTTATTACAAGGTGGTTCATTTTCTAGTATTTTAAAGACGGAAATTATACCTTTACCACCTATTACTATATCTCAACAAATAGAAATTAAGGATACTATAGCTGGAACTATACCGAAACCTACTAAATATGATTTATTAATACAATTCTATAAAAAATTATTAAGAGAAGGAAAAATTAAACCAACCAAAAAATTAATTAAATTAATTACTGATAATAGTAAATGAGTTTTTGCCCTTTAGGTACAGTTTATAATCCTAATCTAAAAAAATGTGCTTTTCAAAGAACCGGTCAGTTCCCAGATAAAAAACCGCCTGTATCATCAAGAGAAGACCCTACGGAAAGTTTAGGTAGAAGTCTTATAAGACAAGCTAAACAGTTTCAATTTAATATAGCAGAAGGGGAGATAGGTCAAGGTATAAATAGAATTATAGCAAAAGATAGAGAAAATGTTAATAAAGCTAAATCTAAAGCAGAAGCATTAGGTAAAGAAAGGATAAGCGAATTAAGTATGATGGCGAGGAATACAGGTTTAGAAAGTCCTTTTATGATTTCCCCTGATATGGCCCCTGATAATTTACAGAGGGATAGATTACTAGCAAGGTTATATAGATACCACGATGAAGATATAGAAAAAAGATTAATGATTGGAAATAGAGGAGAAAGGAAACGAGCAAGGGAAAGAGTAGAAGAGATTAAAAAAGAATTTCCACTCATAACCTTTGCTGATAACTATGAGAGATTACGATTTTTTGCTAATATGCCGGCCACCAAAATTATTAGTCAGATTCCAGTAATAGGAGCAATTCCTAAAGCATTTATGAAAACCTCTAATATTATCTTAGAATCTGAGGATAGATTTAAAAAGACTGGAAAAAGAACTATAAGACCTTCTCAATTTAAGCAAATTTTTGAAACTGGTAGCGAGTTAGGCAGTACTCTAGCAGACCCATTAGGGGAAGTAGGAGACGCTCAAAAAAAACAACTAGCAAAAAAACTAGCAAAACAAGCCAAAGCCTTTAAAAAACTAGGAAAAATCCAGTTTATATAATTAATGATGATTAATGATTAATAATGATTAAAAATGATTAATAATGATTATTTATTATTAAACGTAGGCAAATTCGTTACCTGCTGTGTCAGCCAATTCTCTATCTGTTTCATCAAAACTATCGTCACTTGCTATTCTTTGAGTTGGTGGTAACCCTGCTCCAGCACCGAAAGCCAGATTTAATTCCTCATCTTTCGATCTTAATAAAGGTTCTCCTGTTCTACTTATTACCCTAGGTCTTCCTCGTCTCATAGATGGAGTAAGAGGGGTATCTAAGATTTCACTTGCTTTTTTAAGAGGAATTCCTAACTCTGTAGATAAACCCCTTATATTAGAACCGTAAGTATCCCTAATCGCTTGATAACTACCTAAATTAGTTACAATCTCATCGGCCGCCACTTCAACCCCTCTATTTTGTCTTAAATTCTGACCTTGATTTGATACCGCTTCCGCATTAAAACCTTGTAAATCTAACTCATTAGGTAAGTCTATAAAAGGATTAGGAGGGGTTTCTTTCCTAGAAAGTCTAGAAGGTGGTACTCGTCTAGGTGGGTTAGTTATTGGAAGATTTTGATTTGTCACTCCTCTGGCCTGAGAATCTCGTATAGTTCCTAATTTTCGTCCTTCATCTTGTTGAACTCTAACAGGTTGGTTGTTAAATTGATAGGTTCCAAAAGGTCGGCGGTTTGCTTCTACCCTTGGTAAAGGTATATTTAAAGGCATCATAGGAGAGGGCATTATATTCATTAGAGAACCTAAAGGCATTGGCATAGCACGAGATAGAGGGCGTGACCTACTAGCTAATTTCCTTCTTCTTTTTCGAGTGGAGGGTCTAGGGCATTCTATACAGCATCTAGTAGTTACGCAACCGGTATTATTTCTAGAGGTGCGTTTTCTTTTCTTATTATCCCTCATAGAAACTTTAGCCATTTTATTATATAATTATTATTTATAAAAAAAATGATTGGAAAATTCAGAAAAGGAACTAGGTCTAAGACTATGCGAGGCAAATTAGATTTTACAACAAAAAAGAGCTCTAAAATGTTTGATAGAGGAGGAAAAAGAAAACGCACCGCACAGGGAAGTAGAATAGTAAGGCGACCCTTTACAGGAAAATTAGAGAGGACAAGACCTAAAAAAAAAAATAGTTGTGGTTGTAAAATGTTCGTTTAGGATAATTTTATAATTTCTATAAATTTATTAAGGAAAAATGCTTAAGTCAGTTAATAGATTTAAGGGGTTTATTTATGAAGTGACTGGAGATTGTGGTAAAAAATATATAGGAAGTACTCTAAATTATAAAAATAGAAAATATTGTCATTTGAGTAATAGAGAGTTTAGCAATTCAAGACACCTAAAAAAACCCTTAACTTTTAGATTAATAAGAGAGGATTCGTATAAATTATTAAAAACAATGTATTTAGTAGAACAATTTTATATCGAAAACATAGAGGGAGTAATTAATAAAAAAAGGAGTTATGTCAGCGAATCTAAAAAAAAACAACTTTGTAGAGAAAGAAGTTTAAAATGGTATTATGCTAATAAAAATAAACCCTATGTCATTCAGGTCAGGAAAGCAAGAAACGAATTATATAGAGAAATGGAAGGAGGGGATTATATGAGAAAGGCAGCTAGAAAATGGTACAATAAAAACAAAGATACTAAGGTAATTTGTAAGTGTGGTAGTAAAGTCCAATTAATTAAATTAAGGGTTCATTGTGCTTCTATAAAGCATCAGAAATGGGAGAATGAAAATAAATTAGATATATTAATTAATTAATGATTAATAATGATTAATAATGATTAATAATGATTAATGAAGATAATGATTAATAAAGATAAGGATAAGACCTTATTATTTAATATTTATTTAAGATAGTTAATTATGGTAATAAACCTAGTTAATTTAAAAACCAAAAAAGATAGGATAAAAAAAAAACCAATTGTAAAATGGAAAAATGAAAAATTGAAATATGAAAGAGAATATAAATTATACTCTAAAAAGTGGTATTCAAAAAAACTTAGTTTATTACCATAAATAACTATTTAAAGATATTAATATATTCTATTATAGTAAATGGTAATAAAAATAACTAATGAGTTTAATAGGGTGTTTATTTGGTGGGATTCTAAAAGTGTTAAGAGTTACGCAACTAAACAAGGAGCAATCAGGGCAATAGAAAGAAAATATAATTTAAGTTATATAGATTCCTCTATAATTTATAATGATAAGTTAAATAGAGAAACTAGTAATAAAGATTTACTTTTTATAGAGGAAAGATTAAATAAATTAGAAAATAAGAAAGTAAATGTTATAAGTGCTAAAAAAAGAAGGTTATTTAAAAAGATAGGTAAAGACTTTGAAAAATACAGGGATTTATGCGGTGTTGATAGTATCAGATACTTTATCCATAAAAGAAAAGATGGGGGATTAGTAAAGCATCATTACCTTTATAAATATTGTGGATTAAGTATAGATCGAATAACTACCGGTAATGAATATATAGAAAGATTAAAAGAAGCAATAGAAAACCTCGAAAAAAACCCTGATTTAGAAAACGCCAAGAAAATTATTAAAAATAAAACAATAGAAGATATTAATGAGGATAGTATAGGTTGGAAAGTTTTTATTACTCATCTATATAAATTACTTTGCGTTGATGATGAAGATATTAAAACTAAAGAAGTATTAAATGAAGTTTAAGATTGCTATTATTTCTTTAGAAGATAGTCCAAGACGAAATTATATTAAGCTGATACCTGATTATTTTATTAACGCAGTGAACGGTCTGGATTACTCGCTGGATGTTTTACAGGCAAAAATTAAATTTCATACCGGAAAAGAATTTATCACTTGTCGGTCTGTCCCTTTTACAGATAAATGGAAAATAAGATTATCTATATTCCTCTCTCACTTGAAAAGTCTCAGGTGGGTTATACAGACTCACTATGAAAAAAATAATATAGTTGTCCCTCCTCTCTTAATATTAGAAGACGATTTTAAAATGGATTATGAAAGTCCTAGAGATATTCCTTTACCTCCTCTACCTGATGACTGGGAGATTTTATTTTTAGGTGGATTTTGGACTAATAAAAAAGGTCATACTGAAAAACCTATAAAGGGTTGGAATTTTATAGACCATACTAAAATTAAATTTTGGTGTTGTGTAAGTTATATAGTAAAAGACCCTACTAAACTCTTAAAAACAATAAGAGATTTTGGAGCTCTGACAACACTAGATAGTTATTATAATAGATGGGTATTTAAAAAAATGAAATCCTATTATCTTTTCCCTGCTGTGGTGGAACAAGATGATTTATTAGAATCCTCTTTTAAAGATAAAAAATATATTGAGGAACAGAAACAAAAACAATTAAGAATTAATTCATCTTTCTATATTGGTGATTAATGATTAATAATGATTAATAATGATTAATGATGATTAATAATAATTAAACTGTTGTTATTTCTCTTTCACAGACTAAACTACCGCACTTTATAGATTTACACCTACTTTTATTAATCCAAGAAAAACAAATAGCAAAAAATCCTCCTGCCGATAATAGAATAGATGAAATAAAAACCGATAAACTACCTAATTTATCACTTTCATATATTTTTATATATGGAGCTGGTGTAGGTTGAATAGAATTATTAAAATTAGTTGATTGGATCGAAAACATATTATATTATTTTTTTTTTTTATTTTTATTGGTAATTTTCCGTAAAGTCTTAGCAAATCTCGCCTGCTTCACTGTTAAAGGTGTATATCTACTCGGATTCTTTAACACTTTGTCTGTATAGGATTTCACGGTCATTTTCGCCTTCTTCGCTTTCCTCGTTAATGCCCCCTCCCTCTTCACTGCTTTTTGAATCACTAGCTCGTCTTTCATTAAGATACTCAAGGTTTTTTTTAAGATTTCCATCGGCTACCTGACCGTCCTTGGCTATTCCTTTTGCTATCGCTACCTCTTCATCGTATCTTTGCTTTAGATGAGACCAGTTAAGGGTATTTTTTCCGTTACAATCTTTTTTTATTCCTCCTAGTTTTTCTAATTGTTCCGGATTCAAACTAACTCTCCCTTTAATTAAATTTCCCTCTTTATCTATAGCAGGTCTAACAAAATCAGGGTTGGTATTCATAATTTCTAACATACTATAAGTTTCACATAGTTTAATCATAGTTCCCTCTTGTCGTTTATAAAATTCTATAATCTCGTCTTCGGTTAATGGATTTTCTTTATTTTGTCCTAGCATAATTTTCTCATTAAGGGTAAGTTGTAGAATTTTACAGTAACCGAATAGGTGAGCCGCACTAGTAGCCCTAGCAAATCCAAAACTATCAAATTCTCCATTTTCTAATTTAAAATTCTCCTCTTTTAATTCCGGTAGTTTTACCTCCCATTCATTAATTCTAGGAAATTCCTTAACTTTTTCATCAACTTTCATTTTTCCCATAGGGGGGTTAAAATCCTCTTCATCAATATCAATTACTTTAGCCATTTATTTATAGTTAAGATTTACTGAGGTAAATTTAAACGAGCTAAAACCATTCCAGTCTGTAAATTAGGATAAACTAAACCAATATCCCTTAAGTTTCTAGTTTGAGGCATCGAATTAGGAATTTCTAACCCTCTATAATAATTTTTAAGGTCTGAAGGTATTCCGGTTTGATAATATGCTATACCCTCTTTTTGAGTAGGTGTAATTGTAGAACCGTAAGGAATACCGTTTCTTTGTGGAAATTCCAAAAAATACCTATAAGACCCTTGAGGGTTTCGTAAAGGGACAGGGGTATTAACTGGATTAAAACTATATTTAAGAGGATTGACCGAGGGACTATAACTATCTAAAGTACTTCTGGCCCAACTATAATTGACTTGAGGTTTTAATACATTAGTCATTATTAATCATTAATAATAAAATAAATTAATCATTAATCATCTTTAATCATTATTCATTATCATTAATCAAATGATATTTTTTTATTAATATTTTTTTTTTCTATACCCTGACCTTTTCCTGTTTTCCTCTTTTTCTCTCTACAAATATACTTAATAACACTCTCTCGTGGATTTTTAGAATGACTAAATCTTTTTTTGAGAACTTTATATTTTTCTAGTGCGTTTATGGTTTCTATAGGAAAAGGATACTGATTAATAGGATTAGTTGGTATATCTATAAAATCTCCTAAAGAATGTAATGATAAATTATCAGGAATAGGCAGCATTATATAAATTATTAATATTTTTTTCTTGTATCCTTGTATATGGAAGAAAAACAGAAGGATTTAGAAGCAAATATAGAAGAAACACAAGAAACAGAACCGGTAGATGTTGAGGTTAAACCTAAAAGAGCAAAGAAACCTAGAACCCAAAAACAAATAGATGCCTTTGAAAGAGCAAGACTAAAAAGGTTAGAAAATATTAAAAATAAAAAAAAGACACCTATACCCACACCTAAACCCACTCCTAAACCGAAAGAAGAAGAACCCCCAATAGAAACCACACCACCGAAACCCCCAAACAGTCCAAAAGACGAGGATATTCCATATAAACTAACTATTAAAAAGAAAAAAAGAAAACCTAAAAAAGAAATAATTATAAGTGATTCTGATAGTGAAAGTGAAGACGACCAAACCTTTATTAGGAATTTCTATAAAGAGTATAAACTAAAAAAAGCAGGTAAAAAGAATAGAAAAAAACAAGTAAAAGAAAATTATTCTAGTAGTGAAGAAGATGAACCCCAACAACAACACCAGCAATTATATTTTGTATAATAATATATAGATGAGTTTAAGAGAGAAACCTAATAAAGATTTATTATTTTGTCCTCCTAAATTTAAGTGTGATACAGTTCTAAAAGATGTTCCTATGCCTCTCCCCCAAGTGGTTAGTTTTAATATGGTAATAGTAGGGAAGCCCGGTAGTGGAAAAAGTTCATTAGCTACTAATATAATCACCAATCCATTAAGGAAAAAATACCATAGTATATTTATTATAATACCCCCTAATTCTATGAATAGTTACGCAGTTAATCCTTTTCAATCAATAGATGAGGAACAAATCTATAATACTCTTTCCCTAGATAATCTATTAGATATATACGGCAAAGTTTCTGCTAATTCTGAAGAGGGTCTTAATTCCTTATTGTATATAGATGATATGGCGGCTAATCTTAAAAAAGCATCTATACAACAAACCTTTAAGGAATTACTATATAATAGAAGACATCTAAGATTAGGTATTATAAACTCAGTTCAAAGGTTAAGTACTATTCCAAAAGCACTTAGAGCAGTTACTCAATTATTAGTAATTTTTAAACCTTGTAATAAAGCAGAGGGAATGATTCTATTCGATGAAATGGTTAATTTAGAAAAAAAAGAGTTTATAAAGTTAATGAATTATACCTTTAGAGATAAACACGACCACCTTTTAATTATCCTACACGAAGACAAATATTATAGGAATTTTAACAGGATCGAAGGAGTAGATTTAAATATTAAATATTAACTATTTTTTTACACCTAAAAAAACTTAAGAAGAAATTAATTAATATAATTATGCCTTTATCTGTTATAAGTCCTGAAAAAGATTGGGAAATTATTTTAGGAGCATTGGAGTACTCTTTACCTCCTCCTATAGCTTGTATAAAAATGATGATGTCCCTTAAGGAATGGAGAGAACCTTATAGTTTAGCAGTGAAACTTTTTAAATCAACTACTCCCTATAAAGTTAAAAGTAGAATTTACACTATTAAATTGAACTCTATTAAATTTAAATTTTTAAGGGATTTTCTAGATGTAGAAATAAATAAGAAAAAGATAATTAGAAATAATATAATTATTACTGAGATTAGGAAATTTTGGATAGGACAACCTACAGAGAGTAAGGAAGAGGAATTTATTAGAATTAATAAAGAGTTAGATAGTTTATTATGGACTCCTAAATGTAATTGCCGAAATATCGGATTCGGTTTTTGCTTTTGTAGATAATAACCTTTATTAATACGCACTTAATTAATTCATTAATTACCATTCTACGTATAAATCTATATAAAAAATTATTCATTATCTTTAATATGAAAGATAAAAATATTAATTATGATAAAATAATCAGATACCCACCAAAGCATTTTTTAAAAATAGAAAAAAAATATATTGAATTAAGATTAGATTAATAATGATTATTAATCACTTTTTTTTATTAATGATAAATAATGGTTACCGCAAGAGATAGAGAACTATTAAGAAAAAAGATAATGGATATAAGAGATGAAACTAATAAAATTAAATCCTATCTAAAAAAGAATTTTGGATTAGATGAAGAGATAAAAATTAATAATCTTCGTAGAATTCTAAGAGGTCTTTCCGTAGAATTTGACCCTAAAGAATTGCCTACTATGGATTTAGTAAAAGAATATCTTAACCTAGTAGGAATTAAAAGTAATCCTACAAAAATACCAACTCGAAAAATTAGATATAAAATACCGAATTCAGAATTCAGAGAAATTAAAAATAAATTAATAATTCTAAATCAAACCAGTAGATTATCTAATTCTATCAATAGGGCGTTAAATCCTGATTCTTTTTTAGGTAGAAAAATGAGAAATAAAACTTTAACAGATTATATTAATTTTATCCTAAAAGGTGGAAAAGAAGAAAATACAACCAAAACCAAGGATAGAAAACCAGTAAAAGAAACTTCTATTAAATTAACAGCAGAAGAATGTAAAAAAGAAGCAGCTGATCGAAAATTAAAAAATAAAAATAAACCAAAAAATAAAAAACCTATTGATTATTGTTTTAAAAAAACGAATAAAAAGGGTTGTACTGTTACCATCTGTGTTCCCAAATATGTTTAATCATTATTAATCATTATTAATCATTATTAATCATCATTAATTATTAATGATAATTGGTAATTCATCATTAAAACCCCTTGAAATATCCCACGGATAAGTTTTATTTCTTGGTAATCTTG
>Ga0181380_1001447_pt1 | contig 10382 bp, 4 predicted proteins | sample 3SPOviralmetaG_FD_130116 | JGI IMG/M metagenome (GOLD analysis project Ga0181380, IMG submission 130116) | Marine viral communities from the oligotrophic San Pedro Time Series (SPOT) site, San Pedro Channel, CA, USA - 3 SPOT_SRF_2009-08-19 | ecosystem: Environmental > Aquatic > Marine > Strait... | reverse complement strand
GTTCTCTTACAACTACTGGTGTTAAAGGTTTCTTTGCAGAAACTATATTAGAGCACGAACCTGTTGGAAACAACAAATCATCTAACAAGAAAAAGCATGCTGAACTGTTTTCAGTAGGTTTTAATTACGAACAATCTTTATATTAATAAATTATGGCAATAGGAGTAATAGGAGGTTTATTATCTGGCGGGTTTAGCGCTGTGATGGGAGGAGCTTCTAGAAGAAGAGCTAGAAGAAGACAAAAACGTTTGCTAAAACAAATAGAAAAACTAGAAGGAGAAAGACAAGATATAATTGACCCGTTTGAAGGAGTTCAAGATATGCTTACTAATCCTTTTGCTAATTTAACAATTGCTACTCAAGCAGCTGAAATGCAAGCACAACAAACAGATGTATCATTAGCAAGCACGCTTGATACTCTTAGAGCTACAGGCGCAGGTGCTGGTGGTGCTACCGCTCTTGCTCAAGCAGCTTTAAAATCTAAACAAGGTATTGCAGCTAGTATAGCGCAGCAAGAAGCTCAAAATGAAAGACTTAGAGCGCAAGGCGAGGCTAGATTACAACAACAATTAGCTGAAGCTGAAGTTAAAGGTAAACAGTTTGTTTTTGGAGCTACTGAACGTAGAGAAATGCAACAATTAAATAGATTATCTGCATTAGCTGGAGCTGCATCACAACAAGCTGCGGCTGCTGAAACTCAAATGCTAGGTGGTATTGGTAGTGCTTTAGGCGCTATTGGAACTGGCGTTGGAAATGTTTTAGGTGATAAAAACTTTTTTACTGGAAATCAATAATTACATTTAAATAAAATGGCAATACAAAGAACAACAGGAATACAAAGAACAGCAATCCCGAGAGTACCTACTAGAACTGTGGCAGGTAGTTACGAGGCCCCGGTAGAAGGTATAGTAGATTATGGAGCTTTTCAAAGAGGTTTTGAAAGTACTTTTCAAATGCCTGAAGAAGATTTAGATATCGCTGGTCAGTTAAAAGAAGGTTTAAAAAAGTTTGACGCAACTGAATATGCTAAGTGGGTAGATACTAGAAAATCTGATATAGTTGACTGGGATGTAAACGAAGCTGTTTATACAAAGTTAAAAAATAATATAGGTCAACTTAGAAATCAATATATAGCAGATATAATATCAGGTAATAAAGAAAATCAAGATAAAATATTAAATAAATTAGGTGTTTATTCTTCTGGTATTGACAACTGGAATAATTTCTTAAAAAAAGCTAGTGAAACAGAGGTTTATGATATTGAAGCTAGTGATCTTATTTTACATGAATATAAAGACAAAAATAATGTTGTTCGCACTATAACTGCTCAAGACCTAGCAAAGTTAAATAAAGAAAACCCTAACGCATTTGAATATAAAATGCAAGAAAGTGAGTACGGTAATGATTATTTATCTTTAAATGTTAAGTATAATGGTCAAGATGTTAATATAAATCTTACTGACCTTACAGATGCAAAAGCAGAAGATTATTTTTCTATAAAAGTAGACACTGATCAGCTTAGATCTGATTTTAATAAAAAATCTCCAATGCCTAAGCAAGTTCCTATTGAAACTAAAACTACTTTTGACATTAATGGAAGACAAGTAACTAGAGAAGCTGGGGAAATAACTCCTGAAACAGATGCTGAAAATATTCAACAATCAAATAGTTTTGCTTCTGGTGTAATAAACAGCGCTTCTTATATAGAAGAAATGCCATCTTTACTTAATAAAGCTTTTAAACAACCAGATATGGCTGGTTTTAAAACTTCATTAGGTCAAAACCTAGACGAGTTAAAAAACATAATGACTCTTGTGCAAACAGACGAAGGTTTAAAACAATGGACAGACTATGTTAACTCAGGTTATGCTACAGCTGGATCAAGTTTTAGATTAAATAGTGATCAAGCTAAACAACTTTTAAAACAACAGTCTGATGAAGTTGTTTATAAAATGCTAACTAATGATTATAAAAGAAGTACTGGTAGCTATAAATATGACCCAAGAGATGGTGAATATAAAGTAGCTAGTGAGCTTTTAGGTGTTACAACTAAACCTATAGATGAAAAAAGTAAAGGTATAGTTTTTAATTTTGGCGGTAGTACTTACGATATACCACAAGATTTGTTACAAACAACTAAAAATCTATTGGCAAGAACAGCAAGTAATAACGCAGAAGATATAAAAAGATCTGCTATAGGTAGGGATTTATCTATACCCGGTATTGGTAAAGTTTCACTCACTGATAAAAACATAGATGTAACGTTTAATAAAGTTACTGATGGACCAGATAAAGGAAAAACTAAACCTCAAATAAATTTAAATTTTACAGTTGAAGATAATAGTGGTAACAAAACTAAAGTATCAGAAAGCTTTGATTTAAGAAAAGAAGAAGAAATAGAAAAGTACATGTCATATATATTTGGGTTTGGATCAGAAAAATCTAAAAAATGGAAAGATCTTTATAAGCCAACATTAGCTTATATAAAGCAAGAAAGAAGAGCAAAGGAAGAGCAAGTAAATAACGATTATAACTAATAAATTAAATCAAATGCCTGTAAAGCAATACGAAATAGAAGGACAACTTTATAATGTTTCTGAAGAACGCGAAGCTGACTTTTTAAACGATTTTAAAGACAAAGAAATAACTCTTGTAAGTAGTGGTGAACAAGAAGATGACATTGACCCACCAGTAAAGACAACAGACGGTGTAGCGGGTGCGGATGCGCCGTCGGTAAGTGCAGCACCACAAGATATGGACTTCAGCTTGGAAGATACTTTTTTGGAGCCACAAGAACAAGAGGTTGTTCTTCCTGCTAAAGACGAATCGCCTTTTCAACAATACAGAGATAAACTTACTAACTTAATCACCGAAGAAGATGAATTATCTTTTGACCAAGCAGCTAACGCTGGTCCAGAAACTATAGCTGAAAACGTAAGCTTTAGCGAGTTAAGAGCTTCTGGATTAATGAAGCCTGGAGATCCAGATTATTATCCAGGAGGAGGTACAAGAAAAATAGAAAAACAAGTTTATCCATATACACCTTTTTTAAAGCAAGCTAAATTAAATTCTAAAGAAGATGCTTCTGAAGAAGAAGTTATAGATTTAGCTAAACAATTTTTTATAGATAACGAAAGAAGAAAAACTATAGAAAAAAGAAGCGAGGAAGTATTAGAAGAGTTTGAAAAAGAATTTTACACTACAGGCGATAGAATATCTAAACTAGCGGGTATGGCAACAGGTGGTTTTCCATCGGTTTCAGATATAGAATATAAAGGTGTTAGAACTGCTTTAACTAAAGATTTAGGTAAAGAAGGTGAAAAACTGCAATTAGAAATAGATTCTGATAACAAAGCTATACAAAATCAAGCGTCTATATACGAAGCGGCGGTAGAAAGTTTATCTTGGTATCAAAAACTTAAAAATGATGGTATACAGCTGACAGACCAAGAGTTAGAAATAGCTAATAACAACGTTAAAATAGCTAATGAATCTTACAATATAATACAAGACAAGTTGTCTAATTTATCTACAAAGATAACAGAAGTAAAAGATATATCTACATTAACAAACTTAACAAATAGAACTTACAATAACTTAGACGTTGCTACTAACAGAATAGGCTCAACTGTTATGAATTTATTAGCTGGTTTAGGAACTGTTGCTGATGAATTTAGTGTAAAAAGTTTAATAGAAAATTTTGGTGATGTTGATCTTACTAACCCTGAAGATCTTAAATTTGTTCCAGAAAAACTACAACCTATTGTTTTTGGTTTAGCAAAAACTCAAGAAAAAGCTATTGAAATGACTGCAGGTCAGTTATATGAAAATGCTAGAAATTTAAACGAAAACACTAAGTTAAGACAAGAGATGGGTGAAATATCTTCTCTTGAAGATTTTTTAGAATTTGGTTTAGATTTATTTTCAGAACAAGCTGTAAATACCGCTGTAACAGCAAGTACAGGTGGTGTTGGTCTAGGTCTTGTTTCAGCAGCTGCTGGTGGTCAAAAAATGAATGAAATGAACATCGAATTAGAAAACGGTGTTAAAATATCTCCTTGGCAATTTTATGGAGCTGGACTAATGTACGCTGGTGGTGAGTTTATTAGCGAAAGAGTATCAATGCGGCAATTTAATAATATATTAAAAATTGGTACTAGAAAACAGTTTGATTTAGCTCAAGATTTAACTTTAGAAAACTTTACATACGATAAAGCATTTAAAAAGTATTTTAAAAATATAGCAAGAGAAGGTAACTCAGAATTATTTGCTCAATTAACTAATAATTTTGCAGATAAATTATTACTTGGTAAAGATGTAGCTTTAACAGATGGATTAGATGAAGCTTTTTTAAGTGGAGCTTTTATGTCTGCACTTGGTTTTGGAGCTCCAGTTCTCGCAACTGATTTACATAGAGCTTTTAGTTCTGATAAAGTATTACAAGAAAACAATGCTAGATTAAAAAATATAGTAGACATAACTAAAGAAATTAATAACCTTGCTCCATTAGCTGATACTGATGTCAATGCTAAAGAAGCTATAGTTGCTTTACAAAAACAACAAGACAAGCTACACAATGAAAACATAGCTTCAATGCAAAGTGTTCATAGTTTAATTGACAACTTAAGTAACGAAGATAAAAGACTACTACTTGATTTAGATTCTCAAATATATAAAAATAAAAGAGGTATTGATAAAATCAATGCTAACAAAAGACTTTCTGATGATCGTAAAAAAACATTAATTCAAGAGCTAGCTGATAATAACAAAACAATAAATGAGTACAAGCAAGAAATAATAAACAGCTCTGACTACTCAATAGACAAAGAGTTAGCAAGAAAAACTCAAAGCTCAATAAGAGCCAAAACTGGTCTTGAGCTTGAAATTATAGACGGCGAAAACACTCAAGATGCTTATCAAAAAGGTATTGAGTTTATTAACAACTCTAAGTTAGAACCAGAGGCTAAAGAAAGATTAAGAAATAAACTACAAGCCGCTATACTAGAGACTGATGAGTTTAGAGCTCATGGTTTTCAGTTTGGAGCAGAAGATGGTTTAGCAATGTCTTTTCAAATTAAAAATAATGCAACTGACGGTAAATTAGGTAATTCAACTGTTTTTTCACATGAACTTGCGCACGCTACTGTATTAAAAAAATTATTTGAAGGTAATTCTGATATAATGTCTTTAGTAGAAGATTTTCAAAAATACGTAAGCACAAGATATAAAGGTGCTAAAGAAGTTTTTGATACAGTTGAAAAAGTTTATGGTGATAGATCTGACGTAGTTATAGCCGAAGAAAAGTTTAACGCTATAAAAGACATGTTTAGAAAGTATAAGCTGCAGCCTGATAAAACTTTTAAAGGTAAAATATTAACTAAGTGGAATAAAATAACAAAAGGCGATAAAAAACCTCCTATAGCTGAAGTAAAAACAGGGCAAGATGTTTTTGATTTAATGGTTAGTTTTGCTTCTAGCTTTAATAAAGGTGAAATATCTGGCCTTGCAGCTGATTTTATTGAAGGCAAAGTAAAGATCATACAAAAACAACCTAAAAAAGCTAAAGATACAAAAGCAAAGCCTGTTGATAAAGATAAAGTTACTGTTTTTTCTAAAAACAAAAGTCAAGAAGACTCAAAAACAAAACAAACTTTAGACACTTTTACTGGTCCTGCGGAAAATAGAAAATACAAAACAAAAGCTGAGTTTGAAGCATCTCCAGATTATTTAAATGCTTATAATTATTTTACAGAACCAAATCCAAGCTTAGATGCTAGAATAAATAGCGTTGCAGCAGGATTTAAAGTAGATTTTATAGACGTACAAAAAGTAAAGGATAACTTATCGCTTAGATTTGTAAAAAACTTTGATATATCTAAAAATAGTTTGTTTGGTTGGATGTTAGGTAAAAATCCAGCTTTAGATTTTGCAGTACTAGACATTATAAAAGAAGATGCGCCTAGAAAAACAGTAAGTATGACTACAGCTGAAGGCGCTACTATTGATATTGCTGATGACGTTAGCATTGAAGATCAAATTGATACAGCAATGGAGCAGCAAATAGAAGCACCTAAATCAGCTTTAAAACAAGAGTTGCAAAAAGATAGTGAATCTTTTGTAGATCAAACATTAGAAGACGCTATAGAAACTAATACAATAGAGATATTTGAAGGTGCTAAACCAGAGTTTACAGATGCTTCATTAGTTCCGTTTTTAAAACAAGTTTCACAACAAAAATCTTTTAAAGAAATTAAAAGTAAAGTAGGTGATGCTATGACGTTTTTAAAAGACAACGATAACTATAAAACTTTGTTTCACTCCAAAAACTTACCAATATCTGTTTTAGTCGCTATGGAGCGTAATGTGCCTGTATCAGATAGAATATTTACAGGTGAGCCAACTAGGCTTACTACGCAAGATCAAATAAATAAAGCTGTAAACGAAGGTGATTTTTACGTAGAAAACGAAAAAACTGGACCTTCTAAATATCCTAGAAAAAAACCTACATTAGAGCAATTAGAAAAGTTTTTTAATATACCAGCTATAAATCCTGTAACAGGTAAAAGATCTGGTTTAAAAGGAACTAGAAAAGATGGTTTAGTCAATGCTATAAGCTTTGGCTTGTTTAGAGATATTACACCTAGTGTTATGCGTAAGCTTGATAAACCTCAAGCTGAAATAGCTAAAACAGCTGAAAAATTAATTGTAGATCCTGATATAAAGTTTAGTAAAAGCTATAATAAAAAAACTAAATTAAAACAAAAATCTGAAGCAACTTATTTAACTTTATTAGATATAGTTGGCGCTAAGTTTGAAATAAATGGTAACACTTTAGTTTACGAATTTGTTGACTCACCCTCTTATGAGTTTTTAGGAGGTGACGTTATTGATCCACTAGTATCAAGTGACGGCTCTATAATAGGTGCTTCTGGAGTTGAAATTGCTGAAGGAGCTAAAACAATGCTAGGAAACACTAGACAAAATTTTGTAGAAGCTAATGAAGTTGTCTCAAACTTTAAAGACCCTAGAGTTGTTAATTTAGAAAATATAGATTTTTGGAAAAATTACAATTTTATAAGCAAAGCTTCAACCAAAAAAGAAAAAATAAATCCTAAGCTTTCAATAGAAGAAAATGCTAATATTGTTAATGATAGAATAATAGATTATAGACTTAGACAAGAAGGAATTGATCCTAATACTTTAATTAAGTTTAGCAAAGGCCTGCCAGTTGATCAAGGTTTTGAATTACAAGAAAAATCTAATTTTATTTTTAATACTTCAGAAGAAGTTTTTAATTCAAAGGCAAACATAACTTTTAAAGAGTTTGAGGTCAAAATGAGATCATCTTTTATTTCTAATAATATAAAAAATCAATACTTAAAACAAAATTTAATATCTTTAACTAGAGCTAGTGCTAAAGGTACTTCTGGTAATTTATTTGAATATTATACTTGGCATAAACTTAACAATGTAGAAACTTTAAGAAATTTTGGTATTAAAAATTTATTACCAAAAACTTGGAATAGTCAAATAGATATAGAAGCTATAAATTTAAACGGAGACGCTATAGGTATAGAAGTTAAAAAAGATTTTAAAGATCGCATGGGTAGTTCTAGTCTTTTTATCCCAGGCGCATCTAACTATACAATACAGTCCGGTAAATATAAAAACAAAACTGTAAAAATAGCGGACAATATAATAGAACTTATAAATAAAAACAAAGATTTAGAAAAAGTTTTAACTGATTTTTTAAATAATTCTAAAAAAATTGACGGAGTAGTTTTTGATAAAGATTTAGGTTTTCCTTTTACAACAATAGCTAATTCAAAAAAAGAGTCTACAGATTTAAGGGATAAATTAAATAGACCTAATCTTGTTAGCATAGATATACCTATTAGTCAAGTTAAAAAACATTATTCTAACAAAGTTGGAAGTAAGGGTCAAGGTGTTAATTATATTATAATTGCAGACGAAATATTTAGCTTAAATAATGATAGTGACATTCAGGGTTTAAATTTAAATAATTTAGATGTAGAAGCTGAAATAAATTTAAGAATAAAACCTAGTAGTGCGAGAAATAGAAAGTCAGACAATAAATTTATTGAGTCTTTTAATTTAACAGCAGAGTATGGATTTAAAACAAAACCTGAAAATGGTATTAAGTTTTCTAAATCTATACAAACTAAATTTAGTAAATCATTAAACGCTGAATTTAATAGAATAATAGAAAGATCTACAGGTATTGGAGCTAGAAAGAAAATATCTAAAGCAAAAGCTTCTATGTTGGGCGCTAGAAAAGGTAAGTTTGATATATTTATTTCACCTTCAGCTGAAGATTTTGTAGGTTTACTTTATAAAACTTTAGGTAAAGGTAAACAAGGTGATGCTGACTTAGCATTTTATAAAAAAGCTTTAATAGATCCTTTTGCGAAAGCAAATAATCTTATAACATCAGAGCGTTTAGCTTTAATGAGGGATTATAGAAATATTAAAAAACAAATAGGTATTGTACCTAAAAATTTAAGAAAAGAAATACCTGGTGTAGGTTTTACAAGAGAACAAGCAGTAAGAGCTTATATCTGGTCTAAGCAAGGTATGGAAGTGCCTGGTATTAATAAAGGTGATTTAAAAGATTTATTAAATGAAGTTAAAAAATCACCAGAGCTTTTAAAGTTTGGTAATCAATTAATACAAATAAATAAAGGTGATGGCTATGCTAAACCATCAAATAACTGGTTAGCAGGTAGTATAACTACTGATTTGTTAGAAGGTATAAATACTATTAAAAGAGCTAAACATTTACAGCAGTGGCAAAAAAATGTTGATATTATATTCTCAAAAGATAATATGAATAAGCTAGAAGCTGCTTATGGAACTGAGTACCGTAAATCTTTAGAAAACATGCTTTTGCGTATGAAAACCGGTAGAAACAGAACCTACGGTACAGATAGTTTAACTGGCAAACTTACAGACTGGATAAATGGATCTGTTGGTGCTATAATGTTTTTTAATACAAGATCCGCTGTACTACAAACACTTTCTGCTACTAACTTTGTAAATTTTAAAGATAATAACATATTTGCAGCAAGTAAAGCTTTTGCTAATCAAAAACAATATTGGAAAGACTTTAAAGAGTTATTTAATTCTGAGTTTTTATTAGCTAGACGAGATGGTTTGCGTATGAATGTAAACGAGGCTGATATAGCTGAGATGGCTAAAAAAGGTGGTGTTAGAGGTATTATAAACGAACTTCTTAGATTAGGTTTTACACCTACACAGTTAGCTGATAGTTTTGCTATTGCTGCTGGTGGTGCTACTTTTTATCGTAATAGAATTAAAACTTACGAAAAAGAAGGTTTAACAAACGATCAAGCTAAGAAAAAAGCTTTTGAAGATTTTAGAGAAAACGCAGAAGAAAGTCAGCAGTCAAGTAGACCTGATAAAATCAGTCAACAACAAGCTGGTTCATTAGGTCGTTTAGTACTTGCTTTTGCAAATACACCGTCTCAGTATGCTAGAATAATAAAAAAAGCTACTCTAGATCTTAAAAACGGCCGAGGAGATGCAAAGACTAATATATCTAAGATTGTTTACTACACGTTTGCACAAAATATACTATTTAATGCTTTACAGCAAGGTCTTTTCGCTTTAGCATTTGGTGATGATGAGCAAGATGAAAATAAAAAAGAAAAAACAATAAGTTTAGCAAATGGTATGGCTAATTCTCTTCTTAGAGGTATGGGCTTTTACGGAGCTGCAGCTGCGGCTATCAAAGATGCTGCGCTTAGAATATACAAAGAATCTGAAAAAGACCAACCTAAGTATGAAAAAGCAGCTATTGACTTTTTAAATATAAGTCCACCTATATCTTCTAAATATAGAAAAATAGCTTCTGCAGGTAGAACAATACAGTTTGCTAAGTCTTCTGATATGGAAAATTTTGATATTAATAATCCAATATTAGAGTCAGGATCAAAACTCGTATCAGCCACAACAAACGTTCCTTTAGATAGGTTATTAATAAAAACTCAAAATATAAACGATGCTTTAGCACAAGATGTAGAGTATTGGGAAAGAGCTGCAATGTTACTTGGTTGGCAAGACTGGCAACTAGGTATTAAAGAAAAGAAAAAAGCTACTGGTGAATTTAAGCTTAAAAAATATAAAATAAAAACTTATAAAATAAAATAATTATGCCAAAAGACGCGTGTTACAAGAAAGTAAAAAAAAGATATAAAGTATTTCCGTCAGCATATGCAAGTGGTGCTATAGCTAAATGCCGTAAAGTCGGTGCTAAAAACTGGGGAAATAAAAGTAAAAAGAAAAAATAATGGCTGTCCGTAAGACTAAAAAAGGTTTAGCTCTTAAACGATGGTTTAAAG
>Ga0181380_1001445_pt1 | contig 10383 bp, 12 predicted proteins | sample 3SPOviralmetaG_FD_130116 | JGI IMG/M metagenome (GOLD analysis project Ga0181380, IMG submission 130116) | Marine viral communities from the oligotrophic San Pedro Time Series (SPOT) site, San Pedro Channel, CA, USA - 3 SPOT_SRF_2009-08-19 | ecosystem: Environmental > Aquatic > Marine > Strait... | reverse complement strand
TTTTGTCCATCAAAGGCTGGGTCATCTGGTCTGTCTATTCTTACTGATGGGTCATAACCGTTTACAATACCATTAGCTATTTCGGTAGCCTCTTCTTTAGTAATTTCTTTTACCTTTCCACCTTTATCTTTAACTGCTTCCTTGCTAATTGGGTTAGTCAAGTAATCTTCTACTGACTGTGACTCTGCTAGTAAGCCATTGTCTACCATATCTTTTCTTACAAGCTCTATTTTGTTTTTTATTGTTTGTATGTCACTAGCTAGCTGTACTGTGTCACCTTTAAATTCTGCTGGCAAGTTTGCTTTAGGTCTCTTTGGGTCTATCTTATGCAATATATACTTACTCATCTCTGGACTAATGTCTTTACCTATCTGACCAATAAACATCTTCTTGTCTGAGTACCTGTTAACTATGTTGATTACATCTTTGAGATACTGACCACTCTTTCTTTCTTTCAAGTTAAAGAAGTTATCTCTCACGCCTTGCTCACCAGTTCCAGTCTCTGTTGCCTGGAACATCTGTAATATTCTATTAGCACCTTGGTATACAGCACCAGACTTAGCTCTGTTTCTTAGCTTAAGTAGTGGGTCTGTTCCTTTAAATGCTATGGCACTTGTTAGCTGTTGTGCTGACTCTTTAACATCAACACCAGTAAGACTCTTGAGTGCCTTGTTTCCCTTGTCTGCAAGTAACTTAAACTCTGACTCATAGCCCTTACCTTCTGGTAGTTTAATCTGCCCCTTAACCGCATCTAAAGTGTCTGGTGCATTAGCTAGCAAATCTCTGTTGTAATTCTTAACCAACCTTCTTGCAGTAGACAAGTCTCTGTTCTGTTCTCTTGCCACACCAACTGCACCTGGAGTAGACACAGCACCAGCTATAGGACCAGCAATAACAGCTTCTTCCATTAGCTCTTGCAGTCCTTCAGACGTACTTAATTTTCCAGGGTCTTGGCTTGTTCCTATTTGCAGTGCTTTCTGGCCAGCTTCAGTAGCCATCTCTGTGCCCACAATACCAGCACCAAACTTAGCACCCTTGCCTATCTGTTTAGCCAGCTTGTCTCTATTTGTATTGACAAGTTTAACTAAAGAATCTTTTGTTGCATTAACACCACCCTTGCCAAAGGATTTAGCCAACAGCTTAGATGTTTCAGTAGCACCTCTTCTTGGAGCGATCAGGTCTAGATAAGTTACACCCATACCTACAGTTGCAGCCCAACTTTTTTCTGTTGGTGTCAGCTCTCTGCCAGCAGCTTGCTCGTGCTCTGCAAGTGTGTCTGCAAAATTCATATTGTATGTAGTGGCTGCAGTACCCCAGTTAATTGCAGTACCCAATAGTCTGGTTACTGGTGTGGGTATTGCTTTCATAGTGTTGCCTATAGCAAATCCAAGCATAGGAGCTATGGTATTCATAGAGTTTAGTGCAGCTTTTTCTTTCCACCATTCAACTGGTTTTTCTGACGCAAGCAATCTACCAGGATACCTAGATTCAAAGCCACCTAGTTTTCTTTCTTGCTCTGAGGCAAAGGCATCAATAGATGGTGTGTCTATACCAAGTATGTCACCAAATGCTGAAGCACCCTCGCCTTGCATTTGAAGATACTGAGGCATAGATGCTTGCATAGCACTAAGTCTTCTTAGTCTTTCCTCTTCTATCTCTTGTGTTATTGCCATTTATAATCCTAGTTCTTCACCCACTTGTTTAACAGCCTCGGCTCTTAGTTGCTCTTCTCCCAGTCCCATATAGTTGGGGTCTTGAGCTAACTCTGTCAATCTCACAGCAGCCAAGCTAGATATTCTTTCAAGCTCATCATCACTCTTATCATCAAACGGCAACCAAGTGCCACCATATGCATCCTTGACTAAGTCAAACATACCATCAGCTAAATTGTTTACAGTAGGCTTACCATACTGAGACTTTAAAGTAGCTTGTGCTTTTGCCAATGCTGCTTCATTGTCCATTACACCTTTTTCTATTGCTGCAAATCTATCCATAGGGTTTTTCATAGTGGCTCTTTGTTTAGGTGTTGAGCCATAGTAAGACATCAATTGACCTAGTCTATTAAGTCTAGTGTCTCCTTTCGCCCCACTCATAGATTCATTTAAAAACCCAGGAGTCTTTAAGTTCTCCATCATTCTTTCCATAGGGTTAAGACCAGCTACTCTGTCAGCCTCTGCTTTAGCAGCAGCCTCTTTAGATTTATTAGCATCAAATGCTTTTTGGCTAGCCATAACCTGATCAAGCTGTAGATTTTGAAGTTGCTGTTGCTGTTGAGCTCTTTCATCTGCACCACCAGCGTATCCCATTCCTAGGCCAGCTCCAATAACACCAACACCAGCAGCTCTTTTTCCAGGAACTAAGTCTTTCATTACCCTTCCTGCTGTCCTGTTGTATGGGGCATTGTATGCACCAAATTTTGGTTGCACTGGCAAACCCCCCTTGGTAGTTTGATTAAACATTTTAGGATTAAATTTTTGACCTCCTGGAATTACTCCACCACCAGGAACAGGTTCTTTAAATACAGTGCCACCTGGTTTTCTAAATAATCTATCCATTAATTTTCCAGTTCTAGATGACATAGCACCACCAGCAAGAAGTTTTTTACCTCCAAACATAGCTGCTCTAGCACCCAAGCCAAGTGGACCTCCAAAAAGAAGAGCATTGCTTCCTATGTCAAGAAGTTTTTTTCCAGTTGATTGGTCCATCCAATTTTCAGCCCATCCTTTTTTCTCTGGAAGTCCTCCTCCACCTTCAACCCAGGTTGTGTTAGGGTCTGCTTGGCAAACTTCTTTGCCTATTCCTACAGCTTTGCCATTTAAATAACAAGTACCTGCCATTATCTTTCTCCTTTAAAATTATTCATTATCTATTTCCCCTTCTGTAAGCACTCTGTCCTACACTGTAGCTACGAGAAGGTGATGAACTCTTTGGCTTGCTAGAAGAACCTCTGCTTCCTCTGCTACCTGTAGTTCTTGTTACTTTAACTGGCTGTGGCCCTCTTGGAGTAGGTTTAGTTTTCTTGACTGCTACAGGCTTGTTCTTATTGTAGTCTACTTTAACCCTAGGTGTTGATTTGACAACTGCTGGTTCTGACTTAACTGATTTTCTTGAAGGACCGCCAGCAAATATGCTGACAATTTCTGCTTCAGCTTTTTTCTTTTCTGGATTGCTTACTTTACTTCCTGTAAATACATTGCCAAGACCAATAGCCTCAAGCATTAATTCATTGCCTTCTGCTTCACCTCCAGATGCAACTCTAGATGCTATTTCTCTTTGCACGCTAGGCTCTATTTTAAAAAGAGACTCAACAGGAGCTGGCTCTTTAAACCCTGATCCATAGTTTTTCATATAACCACTAAAATCTGCTGTAGGATTGTTAACTTGAGTGTTGTACCTTTGTTTATCTAACGCAGCTTGGTTAACAACAGGAGCTGACTCTTTAAATCCACCACCATCTCCATAGTTTCTCATATACCCACTAAAATCTGCTGTTGGATTATTAATTTGTGTTTGATACCTCTCTTTATCTAAAGCTCTTTGGTAAGCATCAGCGTCAACGTCTTGAGTTTGGAATATATTTTCTGAGTCACCATCTGATATTATTGGCATCTCAACTGGTATTCCTCCTCTGCCCGAACTGATTTCACCATCTTGAGCTAGTATTTTTTTATACGCATTTGTATCACCATCCATAGCATCTACAAAATCAGTAATTTGTTTTGCCCCAGGGTATTCTAAATCTATAGCAGCTTCTAAAGCACTGCCATCAAATAAAGGTGCTTTATACTCGGCTTGATTTCTATCAAATTGCTGGTCTAAAACTCTATCTTTTGTTTGTATTCTTTCTTGTGCATCATACCTGTCTTGAAGTGCTTGTCCTTTAGCCATAAGCTCTGTAAGACCATCATTCATACCAGCAGCCACATCTCTTGCAAGCAGTCTTTCAGAATCTTGGTATCCAGCTCTGTCTCCCATAGCCATATCAGCTTGTGCTTGATTGTTTGCCATACTAAAGTCTTGTATCTTTACAGCATCTTTGTTTAACTCAGCTTCACCACCTCTAGGGTCACTTGAGTCAAGCTGGTTCATTAGCTGGTTGTCCATCATAAGAGACTGGTTCAACATATCTTGATACTCTTTGTCACTGGCAGTCATATTCTGGGTCAGTCCAGTGTTATCCCCAGGACTAGGGAATGTAGTGCTAGGAGGAGGATTGTCTGGCCCAAAGATTCCCATCGAATCTATTGTTTGTTGATAAGTTAGGTCAGTAGGTAAACTGCCACCTATAACTTGATTACCACCACCAACAAATCCAGGCATACTGACATCGGCACTTACTTCTATTTGAGGCAAGTCACTAGGCAGTTGTACTGGATTCATACCAATAGCACCATCTGCTGGGCCTGTTGGTTTTGGAGCAAACTGTCCTTCATAATATGGGTTAGCTATGTCTGCTGGGCTACCAAATATACTATAGTCAGCACCACCCGTTCTTAGTCCTTGTCCATAGGTATACTCATCAACCCCGCCTGGGCCTGTGTAATTAAATAAAGATGAGTCATTGTAGGCTGAAAGATCAGGTGCATATATGTTGCCAGTCTGTGGTCTTTGTGTTAAGTCTTGTGATATAAGGACTTGTGGTATAGGAGCTGGTCCAGTGCTTTGTGCTCTAGAGCCACCACCTGTCGGGCTTGTTGTTGGGCTTGTGTTAGGTGTTCTGTTTACACTGGCATTTCTATCCGCCATAAAATCTCTATACTCTTCATTAGCTCCTACATTACCTCTACCACCTCTGCTTCCAGCAGTTGGATTTCCAAGATATTTATCATATCCTGACGCATCATTCATTGGGCTGTAATAAGAACTGGGACTATTAACTAATGACTGTTGATATGAATTTATAGGTAGTTTATCTACATCAGCTTGACTGTAGCTAAGATTGCTGTTGTTAAAAGGTGTGCTGTCATCAGCAGCACCAGAAGAAACCACAGGTTGTAGCATATAATTGCTAGCGTTGTATGTTAGTCCAGGAGTGTTTATGGGAGTTGCTGTGCTAGGTTTTCCAAACAATCCGTAATCTTTAGCTGGCATCTATGTTTCTCCTATGATAAAAGTGAATATGCTTGTGCAACACCGCCTAGATTACTCATAAGACTGGCTCCAGGTGTCGTGCCTATTGTCTGACCAGCATTGCCAACCAGAGGACTAAACCCTGTAATACCAGCTTGGAATTTAGCTAGCTTGTCGTATGGTAAGTTCTGCTCGAACTGTTGCTGTGACATAGCATCTTGTATTAGTGCTTGCTCTCTAGCTTGCTGTTGACCACCAGAAGTACCTAATGCACTGTACGGACTAAAGCCAGCACTCATAAGACCTCCAGTCATACCAAGTGTAGCTCTTTGTTGTCCTAATCCTTGCCCGTATGCATCACTGTATATCTGTGCCGCTGCTTGGTTAGCTGAATCTGCAGCACCAGCAATTGCTTGGCCCTCTGCAATACCTTGTCTGCCACCACCATAACCTCCAGATGCAATAGCACTGTGTCCTATGTTTGATAAGCTGTCATAGACACCACCCATTGCCCTGTCTGCTGCAGATTGTGCCATATTATTAACATATGGATTGTTAGCCACATCAGTCATATTAGAGCCCACACCTTGTTGATATGCACTTATAGCTGGGTTCATAATACTTGGTGCACCTTGCACCGCAAAATCTCTTATGCCTTGCTGTGCTGTCATTTGATCAGGCGTAAATCCAGCCTGCGTCTGACCACTGTAATACTGTGGTGTGTATTCATTATATAATTTAGCAGACTCCTCGAAGCCACCCTTCATATATGGAATGGCTACATCCCACGGGTCTCTGTCGACTGTTTCTGTATCTGGACTCTTTGACATTATCTTATCTCCTTTGCGAATAGTCTTGTTACTTCTTTATAATCTATATCTTTGAGCATCTTTCCCCAGCCTTTGCGACCAAACAGTTCTACATACTCACAGTTATTTTGTTTTCCAAATGCGTTTAAGAGTGCATCTGCTTCATCTCTCCATTCCTGGAACTCATCGCCACCTAATAATATGACTATGAGCAAATTCTTTTGTGGGTATTTTGCTATCTTTGTAACAAAAGCACCCTTGGCTTGTTTACCTACTTTTACCCAAAGCTGCATATTCTTTGATATGCAAGCGTTCTTTATGTCATCTATACTATACTCGCCCAAACTATATTCGAGGGCTGTATTCAAGTATTCTTCAACGAGAGGCCACCAGACCTCTACACTTTCTCCCTTTATCCCTTCAATCAAAGTTTACTCCACGCTCCTGTACTTAAATAAAGATACAATCCTTCACCACTCCCAGGATTCCAGTTTGTACCATCAGCATATCTAACATCACCAGCTCTTGGCTTAGATGGAACAACATTTGATTTATCAAAATGTCCTTCAGCTATGTTGCTTACAATTGCAGATATCTTATCTAGTTCTGATTGCAAGTAAGCTGGTATATCTTCTGGATTACTAGGTACTGGTGACTTAGCATATCTTATACTCATACACCAACACCTCTGCTCCCAGTTGGTTTCCAGTGTATCTCTACGTTATCTATAGCCCAAGTCTTGTCATCTGTAGATTCAGCCCTGATCCCTATGTAATTTCCAGTAGCTCTAACTGGTATTTCTGAGTGTGTCCCAGGTGTAAACGCATAAGGTCCTTTCCAAGTTGTGCCTTCGTGTGCTCTCATTTCTGTGCCTACATAAAAATCTACAGCACCAGTACCACTTAACCTAGGAACAATTTTCATTACAGACTTAGTGTCGCTAGTACCTAGATGCATATTGTCTTTTTCTACAAATGCTCTAAAGTTACTGCCAGCATTCTGATTACTTCCTAAGATGTATAATTTAGTTGCTGATGCCGCTGCAATTAATAGAGTTGGTTTAAGTGGAGAGTTCCAAGACTCACTGTCTGTATCCCACTCACCAGATTCAGACCAGTCTGTAGTAGAATCAAACTCAACAATACCCCAGTCAACATAACTTGCATATGGCAAATCTCTTTTAGACCAGCTATTGTTTCTCCAATTATATACATAGGCTGTGTCTGCAAATGCGTTGGTGTCATTTGTGTTAGATACAAAACACACCCACATTTCATTCTTTTCTCTGTTAGCAGCAACAAATGTTCTTGTCTTGTAATCTGGATGCATAGAGTTAAATAGCTCATCTCTAATTTGGGTATCTACAATAGATTGTTTTGTTTGTCCATCGTGTATGTAAACATCATCTTCAGATACAACAAAGTGCTGGTTGTTAAAACTTTTTGCACAGTGCCTTCCTAAAATACCAACGTCATCAAAGAGCTGTCTAAATCCAAATATAGATTGACCACCTTCAAATGCCATAGACCAAATAGAATCTTCTTTGTAAATAATATTAACGTCACCTAGAGGTACACAATCAACTACAAATCCTTTTGTTTGTGACAAGTCCACATAGCCCGCATCTTTAGTGCCATCAGCTGGATTCCAAGTAGTGGGTATAGTACCACCTTCTGCTGGATGTGACCACTTAACTCTAAATGGGTAACGCGTGCTTGATTCTGTTATGTCTAGTGCTACTAAAAATCTTTTAAAAGGTCTTATGACTGTGCACGTTGTATTGCTAGGCCAGTTAGTTAAATCAGCAAACTTAGCGTTGTTGGCCGTGCCCATAAACTGTGGGTTATCTACACCATTATTAATAATAGCAACACCACCCAGCACACCACCGTTCCATCCTGTGCCAGCAGTAGCTGAGTAATCACCGCCAGAAGTTCTAGTTATATCTGTGTGCGTAGTAGTTGAACCAGATGTATGCACTCTAAATATTTTAGTTAAACTAGGATAAATCCAAGAGTTAGTGCTTATGGTATCAAAAGGCATTAACCAATAGGGTGCTTGCGTAGGTGTGCCAAACACTTGTTGGTTTCCTAAAACTTTAGCTGTTTTATTATTATCAAACTCTATGTTGTTACCATCAGACCACTTGTCTTTAGGTGACTCATAAGGACTCATATCCTTGTTAATACCATTAGGGTTTAATACTGTTATCTGTGATTGTGCCATATTAGCTCATATTCAAACCATTAACAACCGCGTACCAATTAGTGCCAGCGTCAATAGTTTCAAAAGTTAAAATGTCTATCCCACTTGTTGTTAAAGTAGGTGTTGTACCACCAACAAACTTAACGCTTGAAGGCCAAGGGTCTGTTACTGTACCACCGTTAGTTAATATCAATCTAAACTTACCATATATACCAGAGCTTGGTGCGTTGCTTATTGTAAAAGCACCACCGCTTGCAAGCACCGCAGTAACCACATTACCTAGTGCAAAATTAATTGCAGTAGAAGTGCTTACTGTGCCTACAGCATTAACAATTTCTGTTTGTTTTTTTGTCTTTAAATTAGTTGTTGTTCCTACAGCATCAGCAGTCACAGTTCTTGATGCCTCTACCGTACCTAATGTTGGTACGTCATTGTAGTTTAGCTCTGCTGTTGTGCCAGTGTATCCATCGATCAGGTTTATTTCTGTATGTGTAGCTGTTACAGCACCAGCAATATTAGGAAAAGTAGCAGCTACTGCTGACTTAACCAGTCTTATGTGGTCATCACCTTGACTTCTTGGGTCTGTGCCTGTTGGGTTTGTTGCTACTAGCCCATCTATATATGTTGTTGATTCTAATGCCATATTATTTTCCTTTAGCCAACTGAGCTCCAAAATAGAACTCTATTATCATCGTAGCCCAGCCAAAGATTTCATCCATCTTTAATACTGAACCAGCCTGTATTTCTATGTACTCTACTATGTCTGGTGTAAACTGTATACCAAAGAAACTAAAACCCTCTGTTACTGTAGGTATAACTGTAGGTACATCAAACCACACTGGAGCTACTTGTGTAAATATTATTAATGCTAGTATTACAAATATAATAACTCGCCTGTTAAGGGCAGCCATTGGGCTTTCTTTATCTGCTCTATCCCTAGCCTGGTTTATTGAATCGTTGCGAGCCTGTAAATTTTGTATCATTAGTTTTTGCTGCTCTTGTGCTGCTTGACTTTTAAGTGCAAACAACTTGGCTACAAAACCCAGTGCTATTGGTGCTACGTTAGTTAAAAATGCTATCATATTGCTAACCTCATTGCTTCTATAATCCCTACTTGCCCTATTATGTACCAAGCGAATGCACCAAACACACCCCATTTAATTTGCATCAAAGAAGTGTTAATTTTTTGTATGCACAAATTAGTGTCATCAATCTTGCTAAACAGCTTTGCTATTTGTCCAGAGTGTTTGTCTAATTGTAATTGCATTCTACTAAGCTCATCATTCATTTCTTTTTAAATCCTTTCTTCATATTTGCATAGGCTTTTTTACTGATAGTAGATTTTTTTTTGCTTCTACTTGTACCAGCTTTTTTTCTAGCATTTATGTTTGCATACAATCCACGTTTTGCCATTACCATTTCACCTTGTTAGCCCAATAAGCTGCACTCATTTTGCCTTTAGCTATGTTTTTTCCGTGCCTAGCTTTAAATGATTTAGCCCTTGCGGTATTAGTTTTGTCACCAGTTTTTCCTTGTTGCCCAAACCTGATCGTTTTAACTTCACTACCAGATTTAGCAACTACAACGTGACTCTTAGTTTTGTGGCTAGGCGTACGCTTTGGTTTATTGTATCCAGAAACTCCGGCCCTAGTTAGTCTTGAATCTTTAGCCATTACTTTTTACCTTTCTTTTTTACTGGTGGCCTGCCTCTTTTTTTTCCGTATGTTCCTGGTCCCTGTGGCATATTATTCTCCTAGTTTGCTAATGGGTTATCTAATGCTCTTTGTAGTTTACTACTGAGCCTTTCTTCTAACTCCTTAATCTTTCTATCTGTATCAGAATAAAGAGCATCTCTTCTGGCATCAAACCTTTCGCCAGCTACGTCAATAGTCTCATCTATTTCATCTTGTGAGTTATTAACTTTGTCTTCTAATCTTTCCATCAAGGCTTCTTGCCTAGCTAAGTCATCTTTCAAATCATTCTTTATGGACCTAGTGTAATCTTTAGCTTGTTCAACTGAATCACTTACACTTACTAAAGTCTCTTCTATAACAGCTATGTCTTGTTGTATACCAGTAATGTCGGGTGGTTGGTATTCCATTACAGTAGCTTTAAGAACTCTGAACTCGTTGTACAATTCAAACCCAGCCCAAGCACCACCACCAATCATACTTAATAATGGTATAACAAGAAGCAATTTACTACCACCTACTTTAACTCCTTGATATTCTATTTCTGCCATTGTAAGTCCATTAGTTTATTGTGTAGTATTTCATTAGCCAAACCGTTTCTTAATCCT
>Ga0181380_1001440_pt1 | contig 10403 bp, 5 predicted proteins | sample 3SPOviralmetaG_FD_130116 | JGI IMG/M metagenome (GOLD analysis project Ga0181380, IMG submission 130116) | Marine viral communities from the oligotrophic San Pedro Time Series (SPOT) site, San Pedro Channel, CA, USA - 3 SPOT_SRF_2009-08-19 | ecosystem: Environmental > Aquatic > Marine > Strait... | reverse complement strand
TTCTTTTATTCTATTAGCATTTTCACCTATTATTTGAACTGATTGTCTGCTTCTAAAAGGAGCTATTATAGACTTACCTATTACAGGAGCTCTCATTACTAAACCCGAAGTCCAAGCTGTACTTATTGCAGTATCTTTAAATCCGTCAAATAAATTTACATCTTTTTTCTTAAGTATATATTTATCAGTTATATTACCTATCATTTGATCTAGAAGTTCACTAGAAACTTCTTCTGCTTGATCTATACCCCAATTTGATGCTCCAGTAATAAGGTTTTTAAGACCATCTTTAAAAGATGAGTTAAAAGCAGAATTAGCACTAAATGCCCCGCTAAGTCTTCCAAGCATACCTTGAGTTACGTATTCTGTTGCGACAGCAGATGTACCTGTTAAAGTTGCAGCTGTGTACATTTCAAATAAACTATAATTAGCACCATTAAGGTCTATTTCTTTTTGCATTTCTCTAAACTTACTTCCAGCTGTAGCTGCTCCTATTATAGGTAATCCAGCTCCACCAGATAGCAATAAAGTAGTCATTATAGGCACTTGATTTCCTGTTGCTTCTGCAAAATAGGCTAATTTATCTTGCCATGTTTTTGTTTGATCCCAAGCTTGAGATTCAGCTAATTGACCTTCTATTGTGTCAGATAAGTAATCAACACTTGCTAACGCAGTGTCTGTAAGTTCTCTTCCAACTGATTTTCCGTCTTTTTTTAAAACAAACTTATCAAATAGATTTTTACTTTGAAAAATTTTTCCAATAGGATTAACAGCAAGAGCGGTGTCTGTAATACCATATCTTTGACTAGATTCTAATACTCCAGCAGCTATGGTATTTAAAAAACCTTGCGATGTTCTACCAAGCATTTTTGCTGCGATTCCGTAGTTTCTATTTAATACATCTGTAAATAAAGCTGCTTCTTCGTCTGTTTTTACTTTAGAATCTAGCTCACTTATATTGTCTTGAATAATTTCTAAATTAGCTTTACTATTTATATTTAATTGTCTTAAATTATATTGAGCTTTGTCAACATCTTCTTGTGTTAAATACTGTTGATTAATTAAAATGGAAGACTGTAATTGATTATTATATATGTTTTGTTCAGCAATATTCATACTTACGTAAGTATTTGCTAAATCTAATTCAGCTGCTGCAGATCCTAATTTACTAGCTATTTCTTCATCTGTTTCTCCAATAACATCTTTCCAACTTTTAGATCCACTAAACAATCCTAATAAAGCTCTACTAACAGCACCACCCTCAACTTTTACCTCATATTTAGCATATTCAGTATAAAGTCTTTTTAACTCATCTTTTTCAAGCTTTGTTTGATACATGTCAATAACATCATCTCTCACCATTTCATTAGTGACATTAGCTACATTTACTTTATTTCTTTTAGCATAGTTAATCTTTGCTTGATTATAAAAATCTTGTTGCAATAAAACATCTTCATCAACCCCTGGGTCTAAAACGTCTCCAGTAAGTGTTAAAAGACCTCTAGCTAAAGCACCTGTAGCAGTGTTAGGTTGAGTTTGTGCTTGAGTTTTAATAATTTTTCCAGCTATATTTAACATAGATGGCTCTTCGACAGGCTGTATTATAGAAAGCTGTCTAGCTTGTCTTTTTATATCTGGAAGTATTTTTTTAAATTTATCATCAACCCATGCTTTTCCTGTAAGACTTAAATAAAGATTAACATCAGAATATTCTTTTTCTAATTGTTTTTTTTCTTCTTCTAAAGCAGCTATTTTACCAGTCTCGACTGGAGAAAGATTGTTTATTTTTTTATCTATTTCTGCCTTTTTAGTTACAAGTTCTTTTTTCTTTTCTTTAACTTTTTCTACTATATCTTCACCTCCATACTCTTCAAGTAAAGAATTAAACTCTCTTCTTTGAGCTTCCTGATTTATTTTTGATATATTAACACTTCTATCTACAGATTCTAATTTACTAGAAATCTCATTTTGTTCCATATTACCAATTAGCATATCATCAAAAGACTGTGTGCCTTCTCTATTTGGATCAAAATCTTGTTGACTTGAAACTTGTAATTTCTGATTTGCCTGCTTTTTTACCTCAGATGGTAAAAAACCTAATTGAGACTGTATAGCTGCTTCTTGGTTTTGTAAAGCTATATTTTTAGGATTGCTTTTAGCACGTTCTGAAGCATTAACAAACTCTTCGTCATCTTTACTTTTGTAAAAAACTTGTAAATCTAAATTACCATCTTCATCTACTTCTGATTGATATTTATATGTAAAATCACCATCTACAACTTCTTCACCTGAGTTTACTATTTCAACGTCAGAGTTTACATCTTTATAAGCATTTTTTACAGCATCATCTATAGCTTTTCTTCTACCAGTTTCATTTTTTTGTTTTTGAACTGTATCAAAAAATCTTTAACGAATTACTTGTTAACTTTCTTCTTCAGGTTTTTGTAATTCCGATGAACAATCTTCCGACGGAGATTCCGTATCTTCTTCCTCGGATGCATTTTCCGGTGTAGTTGTTACAGTCGCATCCTGTTCCTCCGCAACAACTTCTTGATTTCCCTCTTCTTCAATTACCTCTTCTTTTTCTACAACTTCTTCTTCAACCGGTTTTTGATTTTCAACAACTTCAGGTGTTTCTTTTGTAGTTAAAACACCTTCAGTTTCTTGCATTGATTGATCTGCTTGCCATTTTCCAAGTTCAGCAATTATCTGATTTCTAGTCAGCGGTGGACTAACAGACTGAAGTTCTATAGTTTTTTGTTCTAATGTCATTTAATTTAACTTAATTTATTATCTTGTAAAAATTTTTGAGCCTTAGCAGTTCTGCCTTCTGATAAATCAAACACAGCTGCGTCTTCTTGAACAGTAGGTAATCTATCTGTAATGAATTGTTTTAAATAGTTATTCATAAAATATTCTACAAATTTATTTTCAAATAAAACTTTTTTATCTTGAGAAAGAGGTAAATCTTCTTCATAACTCCAGCTTTTGCTAGCTGCATTTGCGTTTTGTACCATTTGGTCGTCTTCTTCAACGCTAGTTTGCATTGCTAAATAAACATTCCAAAGTGCAATTGCTTCTTGTTCTTGAGATAAAATACCAGCAATTTCAGCATTAATAAAAGGCATTGATTTTCTAGTTATTTTATCTATATCAAACTTAAGTATGTTTCTACCTTTACCACCACCTATTTCTATTATTTCATAATCAAAAGAACCATCTGGATTTTTCATTACAAACTCGTCAGTTATTCTAGCAACAGGAGATAATTCACCATTTTCTTGTATAGAATTATCTTCAAATAAACCTGTTTGAGGAAGTATAGCCATCATTAGTTTATTTATATCTGGAGTCTCTGTGACTATACTAGTACCAGCTTCTGACAAAGTATTAAGAGCAACGCTATTTATAACTAAAGGTTCTTCAAACATAGGTCCAATAAACACTAACTCTAAAGATCCAGTTTCAAGTATATTCATAAATACATTATAGCCTTGTGATTTAGAAAATCCTGGTTTTTCAGTTATTACAGAATTAGCTACTGTATATTTGTAGTTGTTATTAGGATCAAAATTAGAATCTTCTGTTGTTTCTAATTGAGATATAACTTCAGTTAAAAACTCAATTGCATTTTGTGGAGCATTTTTTAAAAACTCTAGCTGCTTATATTCATATTCACAATTTGGAGAACTACATTTATTGTTTTCAATATTAGACATTAATTTAGCGTATATTTTACCCGTAGGTCTAAAAGCCTTACCTAATATATCAAAATCTAAATCAAAATTAGATGCTATAAATCTTTTATCAAAACCTAAAGCATTGCTTTCATTAAGCTGTTTTAGATATAAATTCGTTTGTATATTTTTATTTTCCATATGTTATATCTTATCCTCCTAGTGCTCCTGCAGCAAAAGACATCACTGAATCCCCAAGACCACCAACAGCTCCTGTAAGAGCATTAGAAGCAGCGGCTTGAGCTGATTGTTTTGCGCCTGTTAAAGCAGCTATTTTATTTCTTTGATAATTTATGTTGTCTTGCTCTCTATTTTCTTGAGCTTGCATACGTATGTTTTCACCCATACCTATAAGCTGTTGAGTTCTACCAGCTTCAGAAACTTGAATTGATTGTATTCTTTGTGCGTCAGCTAGTTGCTGTTGCTCCATCATTTGTTGGCCTTGAGCTCTTAGTTTCTCATTAGCAGCTTCTTGGCTTTCAATACTAGCAGCAACATTTTGTTTACTTTGTAAAGCAGCTTGAGCTAAAGCAGTAGCGCCACCTGCTCCCGCACCTGTAGCTCTTAACGTATCTAAAGTATTAGCTAGTGCAATATCAGATTGTTCCATTTGTATTTCAGCTGCTTTTGTAGCCACGCCTAGATTAGCAAAAGGATTAGTAACTTTACTAGAAAGATCCGTAGCTAGCGCTGACACATCTGTAACACCGCTATAAGGATTTGTTATTTGCTGTCTACTAGCTTCTAAACTATTAAGCTTAGCTGTTTCTTTTTTTAAGGCTCTGCGCAAAGCTCTTGCTCTTTTTTTAGCAGCGCTTGATCCGAATATTCCAGATGCTACTTTTAAGCCTGCACCTAATGCAAATAGTCCCATATTTTTAATTTTTATTAATAACCACTTGAAAAAGTGTAGTTAGATGACACTGCAAATAATTCTTTAAAACCTCCAATATCTGTCACGCTATCAGTCTGCATTGTAACAACTCCAAAAAATCCTTTTATTCCAGATATTTGGTTTCCAAATACAACTTCACCTTGTATTGTACCTTGTGCAGCAAAGTTCGCTTGAGTATTGTTAATTATATTTGCACAATATTTGTTTTCTTTTCTATCAAACCCAGCTCTAAATATAGGTTGAACTGTAGCTGATATTCCCGTGTTTGGTGGATTTGCAGAATCATATGCTCCTTGTACAAAACTTAAAACTGAATTAGCTTGATCAAAAGCAAATGAAGAACTATTAAGCGATGTTCCTGCTCCAGTTCTATCAGATTCAAGTTGTGTAACCTCCCAACCATTAGATCCTTCGTAATTAATTGTGTTAAACACTTTTTCGTTACTTGGATTAGGGTTAAATATAAATTTAACTGATGATGGATAATCTACTCCGTAAAAAGATCCATAATTAACAGTAGCAGAATCATGTATGTATAAACTACTACCAGTAGTCGTGTAATGTCTATTTTTTACACTAAAAGATTGACTTGGTTTAAAATTATAAAAACTAATCCAACCTTGTGCTCTTTCGTCATATGAAAGAGTTTTAAATTCTGTATTATCACTAGAAGGTTGTATAGATAAATTATATTCTTTATTATACATATCCCAACTACCTATGAGTTTACCTTTACCAAACGAAGGTGAATCTACTCTTACTATTTGTCTTCTAAAAAATGAAGTCATACCAGTAGATGATATTTCCTCTATACCATTACCGCTTAATCTTAGTACAACAGACTGATTTGGATCTACAAAATATTTGTTATATCCATAAACTGCAAAACTCTCTGGATGTGTTCCTATGCCGTAATTGCCCGCAAAAGGAACTGTTTGGCCTATAACAACTTTTAATGAGCTAACAGGTAATCCACCACCTTCAGCACTATATATAGCATCTTTGTCTATTAAAGCTTTACTTACTTTTATTTCTTGGAATATAATTAAATTAGTGTCTTCAGCGTATAGCTTTTGTATAGAACCGTTTGCAGGTTCTAAACTTTTAGTTATTTCTTCAGCAACACTAAATACGTTAGTTTGGTTTATATTGGTTCTAGAATTATATATACCAGAGTATATCATAGAATTAAATCTTATACTAGCGTTTGGTTCTTCTTCAACTAAATAAGCTCTAACTCCGTAATCAGTAGATGTATTGTTATATCCGCCTCTTATTCTAGCTTCTTCTATAATCCAAGCTTTATCTTCGTTTATATTACTGTTTCTTCTAAAACCAGGACCATATACACCTAAATCACCGGGTATACCTAATGATCCGTTCCAAATTAAATCATTTGTTCCGTTTTCTGGCTGTTTTTTTAAAACAAAGCTGTTAAAATATTTAACTTCTACTATGGCTGCCATTTATATTATCACTTATTTTATTATTAAATTCCTAAACACTTATTACTGTTGCTTTTGCATTAAAATCTTGACCAGGAAGTCCTACTGTTGGATTAGTAACAACAGTTAATCTATAAAAATATTCTCCTTCAGATTTTGTAATAAATGCTGGAGATGTTTGTTCTGGTTCAATACCAGCAACTACTTCTGAAGCAGAAGTAAAAGGAGGTGTAAGAACAGCAGGTATGCCAGATCCACTACTATTATTATATATTTCTAAAGTAGCCGTACAGCTAACCAATGCTCCTGCTGAACTACCATTTAATTGAGTTTTTACAGTTATATTTTTATCTTCACCTTGAACAATTACTAAGCCTTCTAATGTTTGTAAACCGTTAAGCGCTGCTCCTGCTACACAATTAGAAGTCACATTATTAGTGCTAGGATTAAAATCTAAAGGTGGTGAAAACTGAGCAAAAATATACTTCATAGTACAAACTCCTAATCCAATTGGTTCTTCTCCTTCAAAATCATATATTTTAACAGTAACATTATAAGCTGAAGGTCTGTCTACTTCTTGAGCATATGTAAGTTTTCCATTTATTGCACCTGTAGATGTTAAGTCATCTACTATTGTAAATAAATTATCTTGTGTTACATCAGCACCAGTGTTTGCATCTGTAACTAGAGATATTTCATATGTTAAACCTAGTTGGTTTAAACTTGTAGTGCTAGAGCCATTTACACCTGTATATGTATACATTGTACCAAAAAGTGGAAAACTTGGAACTATAGTAACAGGTCCAGCACAATTAGTAATTTCAGGTAAATCATTAGACAATGGGCATCTAAAACCTTCTTGCACTAAAGTAGTTTCTTCAGCTGAAGGGTGATTAAACTTCATTTCAATAATATATTGATTTGGATCTAATTCGCCAACCTCGTTATATACTAATCCTACATTACCACCTGGTGCATTTAAAGTAATATTAAAAGTACCGTTACCGTTATTTACTATATTAAATATTCCATTTGCAGGCGTAACAGCATCATAATATAAAACACCAGGATTTTCTGGATTAGATTCATTTCCAGCACCATCTATTATACTTAATATTTCTCCAGTTGTAGTTGCTGGTGGCGCAAATGATGTACCATCAAATTTAACAGGTATAAATGAATTAACTGCTGTTGTCCCCGTATTATCTTCTCTTAAATACCAATTCCACTCTTCTATTCTATGAAAAGAATTAGCACCTGCACCTGCATTAACTGCTTGATTTAAGTCATCTATAACACCACTTGTAGTTGTTTCATAGTAAATATCTAACAAAGAAACTGTAGGTTCTACTTCATAAACATTTAAAAATGGACCATTTTTATATTTACCTGCTGTACTTCCAGTCTGAGGAACTTGAGCTCCAAATTGTTTTTGTGTATTTATTCTAGCTACAAAAGCACTTGCGTCTGGAAAAGCACTGCTAGCTGTAGTACCACCGACCTCATAATCAAAATTATAAAACACATATTCATTAGCTGATAAATTTATATCTTCAAAAGCTTGATAATCAAATAAATCTTTTATAGTAGCTATTGTGTTACTTATATCAGCCAAAGATTCAGGATAAAATTGTTGATTAGTATCTAAATTTTCTGGCGCAGAAACACTTAAAAAATTTGTTACTCTTCCAAAAAGTCTTACATTACTTCTGTATTCCTTATCTGTTGGTCCTACTTCTTTTAAATCTCTAGGTATTTTATTTATATTATCATTATATAAAACAACGTGAGAAGTTGCTCCAAGCTCTTTAATGTCATTTAATGGATATGCAGCCATAGCTGTTGGCACGTAAGCATTGTAATAATCTTGCTCAGTTTGCTTAACTACAACTTTATAAGAATACCAACCTAATGGATTGTAATCTTGTGATGCAGGATCTCCATTATATAAGCCAGGACTACCTTGATAACTACCGTTTATAGTAGCATTAAATTGAACTTTAATTGAGTTACCATCAAAAGAAGACATAACAGGTGTATCAAACTGATTTCTATAAGGAGAATAAACTGTTGAATCTAAAAAACTAGGACTTCCTGCTAAATTAGTTCTTGAAAAAACAGGTGTTGATTGTCTACCAAATCTATCAGATAAAACTACGCCAACTTCATATGTTCTATTTTGTTTTAAAGTAGCGTTAGGATATTCTACAGAGCTTGATTTTGTAATACTTTCATATTGACTAGTAAAAAAAGGATTTTTAGCACTAGCTGTTAATGAATAATTTAAAAATGAAGGAGGTGTATGCTTGTTTTGAAAATTACCATAAACAATTCTATTGCTTGTAACCTCTTGAGCTAAAGCTTTTACAGGAACTTTATCAAAAACTCTTGTTACTTCGTTTTGTGGTAATGTTTTAAAAGGTGGTTTAGACCCATATTCATACTGGTAATATTGATCATTACCTGTAACATTGTCAATAATAGGTATTGTTTCAACAACTTTGATGCTAGTTTGATCAGATTGTTTATAAAGTATGTCTATTTCTGTAGCTTTTAAATCTGATGTTATATTTTGTGCTTTATATGGAAGAGGTATGTTTAAAAGTATTTTATTTACTTTATTTTCCATGAAATCAACTTCTGTGCTTTGATAAGCTCTATCTTCGTCATCTACAGTTTCTGTACCTATTTGTTGTCTTAAAAAATAACCGTCTTGTTGCGGTATAAAACAAGGTTGAGTAAATGGCGCTATTAGTGAATATTCACCGTCATCAAACTTGTATCTATATGAAAATCTAACAAATTTATCTCTTAAAAAATCTACATTAGCTTTAGTTGCAAAATTAACATCATAATAAGGATTTGTTATAGCAAATTTAACAACATCTCCTAATGCTAAAGTAACATTTCCACTAGCTGTTATAGTAAAATTAGTACCGCTTGAAGCAAAATTTGATACTGTTACCCCTAAACTTGAATAAGCACCACTTGAAGGATTCTGTAAAAATATTGTTTGACCATCAATAGGTATATTACCTAAAAAACTAGCTTGTGTAACATCAAAAACTGTTACACCAGTAACAGCTCCAGCAACGGTAGCTGTAGCAGAAGGTCCTATATCTTCATTTATAGCCTCTTGCATTGTTGTTTCAGGCTTTACAAATTGTAGAGCAGTTCCTGCTGAAAGCGTTTGTGGTATATTAACCTCTATGCTTGTTGGTAGATTAGTTACGTCTGTAACAAAAACGTTTTGACCAACCTCTGCTCCAATTAAACCTTGGTTTATACCAATAGCTGCAGAACCAGTAGTTAAAGGTATTGTTGTAGAATTACTTACAGCTGCTGAAGTTGTATCATTAGCTATAACAGCTGTGGTTAATTGGCTAGGCTGATAAAGCTGTATAGTATCATAAGGATAATATTTAGCTACAGAAATTTGATCTTCTTTTGTATAATACCCTTCTGGATTATTTACATTTACTTTTCTTGGTTGATTTCTATTGTCAGTAAAAAACAATAGCTCTTCTAATAAATTAACTCCAATTACAGGATATAACGTAGAAAAATTAAGCCATTCACCTTGTGCTATTACTTTTGTTGTTAAGCTTTTAGTATTAAAAGAAACTATAGCTCCCCAACTAGGTAACAATGTGTCGACGCTTATAACTGCATCAGCATTACCACCTAATATTCTTACAGTATCATTTAAAGCATAGCCATTACCAAATCTTATAATTCTAACATTTGTTATAACACCACCTGTTTCATCAACATCAACTACCATACCGCTTCCACTTCCTGTTATTGCAGTTGTTTCACCTGTTGCAGGAGTTGTATTATAACCTGTACCACCAGCGTCTAATGTTATAGGTCCACCAGTAGATAATGTATCTTGAGAACTAGGATATGTTGTGTTTTTACCTACAGCACCAGCAGGTACATAAGGCTCTATAATATTATTAGTTAAAAACAAATATATAAAATCTGTAACATTATCTGCATAAAAGCCAATAACTTCTAATCCAGGTTTAGCTATAGTATTAAAAAAATTTTCAACTAAATTATTTCCTAAAACAGTTTGAAGTGTTCCAACGTTCTCTCCAATAGATTTATTAATAGAAACATTAAAAGCTTCTCTATATTCACCATTAGGTATTAATCTATCATCAAGGTCTTGATTCATTTTAGACCTAATGAAACTATTTTTAACTTCTGCCATTAAATTTTAGTGTTTTATCCATTTAGATTTACCTCTCATAACTTGAGCTATTTCATCAAGTTTTATGTTAGATAATCTTATTTTGGCATTTCTTAATTTAGCGCTTC
>Ga0181380_1001438_pt1 | contig 10413 bp, 24 predicted proteins | sample 3SPOviralmetaG_FD_130116 | JGI IMG/M metagenome (GOLD analysis project Ga0181380, IMG submission 130116) | Marine viral communities from the oligotrophic San Pedro Time Series (SPOT) site, San Pedro Channel, CA, USA - 3 SPOT_SRF_2009-08-19 | ecosystem: Environmental > Aquatic > Marine > Strait... | reverse complement strand
TTTACCTCGGGTATATAAAGTATCTGAACTTTTAAGCCAGAAGTTGCTGGATAGATGTCTATGTTCAGCTTCTCCTTCGAGTGATTGAAGACACCAAGCAACCGTAGCTCTCCTAAGGTTATTAAGCGTTTTGTCTGACTTAAGTCCAAGCGCTTCACAGACAAGCGTGTTAGCCGCGACGTGGGTTTGTTCGTCTCGGCTAATATCGGCGCTTGTCGTGCGTAATCCTGTATCTCCGAGGAAGCGGAAGATAGGAAGCAAGACGAAGAAAACCGATCTTTCAAGTACCACAGCTTTAAGAACTGGGTGACGGTCCAACTCAAGCCAGGTCTTGCAAATGTGTGCAGCTTCCTTCTCAAACCGGGAGGAAACTCCATGTGCAGCAGCTGCATAGTTAAGGGCAATATCATGATTTTCTTCATCTACAACATTAGAAGCAAGTAGCTCCTTGCAGCCTTTGACGTCTGGCAGGTCGCCTTTCATAGCATCGCTAATGAAATCACCTACAGGAATTTCAAGACAACGGAGTGCAAGTGCACGTTTAATTACATCTTCACCTCCAATTAATAACTGACCAGCAGATACTTGGACAGGAGTCCAGGTCCGCTTGCGCTGATGAAGGTGAATGTAAGGAGTTTCTGCTTTCATTTGTATAAATAATTAGGTTTACTCTGCGCACCCTACGCAAGATGCGGGATCATTAAAGACATCAAAAATGTCATCATCGGCATCATCATCATTGAAACCAAACATTTCACCAAAGTTTCCATCTAAAGCAGCAAGAGCATCGTCTTTTGCTTGTGTGTTCTGCATAACCTGCAATGAATAATACATAGAGGTTTGCGGAGAACTTAACCAGGATTCAATGAAGGTATCATCGTATTGAACTACGTCTGACCAACTATTGAAACTATATCCGTGGTTGAGGCCAGTCTTAGACAACATTGTCATGATGCCATTCACTACTCGGTAGTAAGTGTCCCACCCAACAGATTCAGCTGTTTCAACATCACCGTAGTCAAATGTTTCGACACCGAATGTAGAGCTGTCCCTATCAACTGTACGCCCGATTGGCGGTGCAAGTTCGGGGGTAGTTGTATAGCCTGCTCTGTCTTTGTAGCGATAGGAACAAGACGCCGTAGGTGCAATAGCAAAACAACGATCCATATTGGCTCGGCTTGCAATTGCAGCAGCGGAATCAATTCCTAATTGAAGTGCTTTACCAATATTACGTGCTTCAGGAGTCACAATGTAGTCACCTAATGGGTAGAGGTGTTCATTCAATGCTTCTCCGAACTGAGCGTACGTAACTCCTTCCAGTGCAAGCAAATTGGCGAGACCAAGCATTCCCAAGCCGACTTGGCGATCTTCTTCTTGAGAAAGATACTCGCCAGTTTTCTCAACACCAGTTTTACCATGTAAATCAATCAATTCTTCCATGCCACAGATAAATGCAGCAGGCAAATCTTCAGGACGGCAAGCACCTAAATTAATATGCTCCAAAAGACAAGTGCCCCTGCTACGCAGGAAGACTTCAAGGCAAACGTTCGCGAAAATCCTTTCACCGTGTTGATCGTGTCTAATTTTGGCTAGCCAAATATCACCACGAGCAATACCTTTAATGATTGCATCCTTTACTGCAGGTATAGCCATATCCCACATTACGTTCGATAGGTTGACGCAACGCTTTGCCCAAGGAATTTCATGCCTAGGCATGTTTACAAATTCAAGGATATCTTTGTGGTTTAAATCTAGGTGAAGGACTACTGCTCCATTTTTGTATACACCACCTCTGCGTAGCTGTTCATTCAAACAACTATAAATTTTGCCAAAGGAACAAGGTCCAGAACTTACTAGTCCCTTCCCGTTGTCATGGCCTGCAGGACGCAGATTGGATAGGTGTACAGCAACTCCTGCTCCGAAGCGCAATCCGTGACTCACGTAACGCCAGCTAGCTTCAATTCCGTTTTCACCGGTCATGCTGTCATCGACCACAAAAACTGTGCAGCTGACAGGGAGGCGACTAGTGGGATCGTCAATCCAATTTTGCACTCGACCTGTGCGAGCAATAACGTTATTTTCCATTTGTATCGTAGTAGTTAAGTTGTGGACGTGGTAGACAATCAGCTAAATCAGGTGGCACATAGTTAGGTCCTTTAAGCACCTTGCCATCTTCACGATAAATTGGCTTTCCTTGTTCATCTAGTTTACTGAGATTAGATTCAAAGACGAGGGTCATTGCCTTATCTAATTCAATGCCATAAGTAGCAGCAAACTGATAACAAACAAAGACAAGATCTGATAATTCTTTGACTAGTTCTTCACGAGCTTTAGGATTTTCAGGATCAGCGAAACACTCTTCAGCTGCTGCTAAGAACTCATTAGATTCTTCTCTGATAAGACGAATCTGCATATCCCATAGCTTCTTTTTAATGAAGCCATAGCGTGAGATGTTAGGCAAGATTTCCTGACTAAAGATTTCACGAAACTTAGATGCTTGTTCTAGTAGTGACATTTATTTTTCTCTGAGTGTGATACGTCCACGTCCTAAGTCATATGGACTTAGCTCAACATGTACACGATCTCCAACTAGCAGTTGGATTTTGCGTGTAATTAATTTACCTGAAGCTCGGCATAGACACTTATGTTCTGGTGGTTCATCCAATTCAACATTGAAATAACCGTTACCGCTTTCTTTGAAGATTACACCTTTGGCTTCAACAATATTCGTTTTTTTGCTCATATGCTTTTACCGTTTTAAAATATAATTTGTTGTACTTGACAATCATTTCTTGAATAACTTCACGGTCACGAGTTTGACCAACAGTTTGTAGATGTTGTGAGCAACCGTGAAGTTCACCTATAAGTAATAGATACATTTCAGGAGGCATTAAAATCCTTTAACTTTTTTATGTTTCTTTTTGTTCTTCTTGTAAAGGTTATGGGGGCCAATTTTGCAAAGATGCTCGTCACTTTCCCTGGCAAGTATAGTGCACATTTGGTCTACTGCCATTGCAAATATACCAGCATGGGATAGCTGACTTACCATGTGATTAGAAAGGTCAAAGATAAACTCTTCACGCTCATTTTCTGTCATTTGAATACAGTCTCAGAATGTGTATGTTCAAAAAAGTATTTGGTAAGTACTTGTATACGTTCTTCTTCGTGAGCAATAACATCTAGTTGATCCTGTACGGCGGCTAACACATCAGGGTGCTCGCCAATTCCGACAGGGCTATGTAAATACACTTCGGTATTAACTCGTGCTTTTTGTATCTTACCCTCGCTTTCAGCGACAAGGGCATTAAGGATATCTTCGCGCAGTGATTGGCAGGACATTTGTTAATAATTAAATAACATCGATGGATTCATAGTCTAGAAGATCTTTGTCTTCAGGAATAAAGTCAGGCATATAATTTAGAGGGTCTTCTTCAAGCCATTCTTGGTATTCTTTGTCAGTCATTCTGAATGTGCGTAAGTGTATGCATCTAATGTTGCTTGAAGGTGCTCAATAATTGAGTTAGCACCTACAAAGCGTTCTACTGATTTTTCGACATAGTCACAATCTTCATCTCCATCAGCATCTATCTGACAGGAGACTTCCTCGTGGACAACAACGAGCGTTGGTGACAGTTCCACCGATAACTCCTCCGCAAGCGCTGTAAGGCTGCCTGAGGGTGCTTTAAGAGGGACAAAGTCCAACTCAGCTGCTTCGTCTTTCGTGAGAGTTTTGACGTGTTCTTTGAGACGATTGCAAGGAGCACACCCGTCTTGGGTAAAAACATAAAGCTTGTAGTTTTTCATCATTATTTAGCGAGGTAAGCAGAAAGTAATCGTTCAAACTGATAGTACATATCAGAACAATCAAAGTTCATCCACATGTATTCAGTGACAACAGGTATGTCGTCAGTAGATAAAGGACAATCTGGATTGTCTGCTAGGTAATCAAGTAAGAAACTTTCTATGAAAGTTTTCATGCTTCTGTACCATCGGTGTAATAGAAACCTCCGATACAGTTATCATTATTTGATATTACTAAATGCCTTGCGTGTTGATAACACCTCATACCCATATGATAGGAAATCATGACAGGATTGCCAGGAACAACTGTATCTAATCGATCACAAAGAATCAAACGAGCAGCAGGAGCCTTACGCTTGTATTGGATCTCTGCCATGTAGGCGTAATGAGGATCTTGTTCCTTAGTATCAGGATTGAATACCGTCATCATTGTGGGAGCAGTCTCGACGATTGCTTCCATCTCAGACATCATTTTGAACATTAGTCGTTAAACATGGATTTGGGTGCACAGCGAATCACACGACGGCAATCAGGGCAAAGCTCAATTGTGTTTGCAATCGCTGTGTTTACGTCAATAGCAGTAACTACAAAATCTTGTTTGTCACCTATTTTGTCAATATAAACAACATCGTAATCTTTCATCAGGTGTTAGGTAGGTGTAGTTTCAAAGGTGGCAGATACTTTTTTTCAGCAAGGTACACTTCGACTTCCTTGCGCTGATCGCTAGTGAGATAACCAAACATGATGTTGAGTATCTGGTTGAGATAGACCGTAGGAAACTCTGGTGAGTCTTGGGCCAATGCTGCGTGACACAGCAATACGACATCGAGGACGTCATAATCAGGAACTTTTTCTAGTTGTGAATTCGTTGTCATTGAGAAGCTCTAGGTATTCATCGGGATAGGCAGAAAAATGATCAAGCATCACAAGGAAAGTTGCAATGCTTGTCTCAGTTGATTGGATTGGAAGGTTAAGCAACATTGAAGTTACATACCTGCGTGTTGCTCGAAGATGAGCAATTGAATCCATTGTCATTTGGTAGTTTCTTCTTCTGAGATTTCTTCAAGTTCATCATCATATTGACCATCATTGTAATTAGATACAATTTGGTCAATTTGCTCATAGACACTTGAGTAATCAAATTTATAAGTAATTAGTTCGATAAGGTAAGGAATCTCATTTTCTTCCATATCTTCATAGTTGTCCTGAAGATATTCTTCTATGTCTACACAAACTAATGCCTCAACTGTATCGTCATCCTCATCCTCATCCTCATCCTCATCGTCGTCATCATAATCATCATCTATATCGGAAGGATCAAATAAAACAACATCAGGATTTGTTTCCGCATACTCATATACTTTGTCATCGATTTGATCATGGATTGAATCATAATCAAATTCTTCATCGTTTTGGCATAGATGCCAAACAGATTGTCGATGTTTAGCAGTTAAAGTGGGAAACTCCTCAATTAAATATTCGTTGATATCTATAGTAAGGAATGGATTATAGTCATCATCCGCTTCTAGTAGCAACGCACGGCGTTCAGATGCAGCACCCATTAGAAGTCACCTCCAACAGTTTCTTCAACTTGAACATCAACTGCTTCAACTGAAGTGTCATCAACAACAGTAGTGTTCAGCTCTTTTTTCAATGTCTCAACAATAGAAGAAACATTTGATTCATATGAATCCCACGCTTTGTCTGTACGATCAGACTTGAGAATTGCATAAAGGCTCTGATCAGAATAAACCTGACCTGAACGAATAGAGGCAAAGATAGGCTTACGACCAAGATTGCCACGATATGAATCGAGGTTGAATGGTGTAGTAATCAAACCATTTTGAAGCAGGCCGAAGAGACCAGCAATTACACAGGTAGTCCACCAGGTTTGAATACCTGAAGTAACTAAGATTCTGTTGCCATGGTTCGACTCAAGAATGACATTGAGTTTGGTGGCATTTTCTGTACCAATACCAGTAACAATATCGATATCGACAAGCTTGACATTTCCAAGACGAGTCAAAGGCTTACCAGCTTTAGTCATCAGAGCAGCAGGCTTTTCATCATTACCGATGTAATGAAATAGAACAGCTTCGCTTTCTTTGACTACACCGATACCGATCATCATATTGATTTCAGGTGCTTCACCACCTGATACGAGATCAGCAACAATTGCGGAACTATCTACGAGCATGGTCATGTGATTTAGTAAGTAAGTAAGTGAACGCCCAAAAGGGCATAGAAAGATACAGCCGCTGATAAGCGGCAGTATTGTTATTTGTTTCGTGCAGTATCTAAAGACTCAAGCCTATTAGCATTGCGTTGACATAAGTCAGCACAAGTTTGATAGACAGCCTGGGGATCTTTAGCTTCATGCTGAATTATTAGCTGTTCAAGGAAATGCATAAATAACCCTGAAAGCACTTTTGTATTATTCATCAAACAGGTGCAAGCTCACCTCTTAGTTCAGCAAGCTTTGCTGCAGCTTGACATTCGACAAGTATCCAAGCGAGTTCGCCGGATACAACATGCTGATCACAGAAGTACTGAACAGTATCTTCAATGACCTCTTGGATCTCACTGCTTTGTTCTCTGGATATTTCCATTGATAAATATATAAACTACGGAGCTCTGCTCCACTCCATAAATATAGCCGCCAATCGGCGGCTATGGTTGCTTTATTAGATTTACTTAACTAATTAAAAGTAATCACTTATTCCTTCTACTCTTTCTACGCCTCGACTTAATTCTCCTAGTAAGACGCTTTACCCTTTTACTGTTTCCAGAAGCTTTGGCCTTCTTTTTCCTGGCCCTAAGGGCTTTAATTTTAGTTGATCGGGTTTTGTTCTCAGACTTACGTTTACGAGCTGATTTAATTTTCTTGTTAAGGCGCATTGTCCTTTTTGTGTTTCCAGAAGCTTTGGCCTTCTTTTTCTTGGCCCTTAGTCTCTTGATTTTAGCCCTTGCTGCGCTTAACATTTTTTTAGGTTCAGCTGCTTGTGTAGGTTTTGCAGCTTTCTTTGCTTGACGCTTAGCTTTGACATTTTTTAGCTTGGCACGTATAGCTTTCTTTTCATCAGAACCTTTTGCAGCAGCCATCAACTTCTTACGAAGGCGCATTTGCCTCATCGCAAGATTGGTCATCATCTTTTTGTCTTTAGCCGTAGTTGCAGCTGTAGTTGCAGGCTTTGCAGACGTAGTCGTAGCTTTTGCATCTTTCTTTGCTTGACGCTTAGCTTTGACATTTTTTAGCTTGGCACGTATAGCTTTCTTTTCATCAGAACCTTTTTCAGCAGCCATTAACTTCTTGCGGAGGTTCATTTGCCTCATCGCAAGATTTCTCATCATATTTTTATTTTTATCTGAAGCTTTTGTCGTGCCTGCTGCTTTATCAGTAGTAGTTGCTTTAGCGTTATCTTTAGCTTTACTAGTCTGTTTTTTGGTTTCACCATCACTAGTTGCTTTAGCTTTAGCTTTAGAGTCACTTTTACTCTTTGCCTTAGCTGAATCAGATTTAGTGGTGGATTTAGAATTAGAATCGGATGAGGATTTCGATGAAGAATTACCAAAATTACTAAGGGTAATATTCTGACTGGTTGAACCAGCGGTTCTTGAACCACTCTTTCGGGTATTCTCGTCTGCAGCTGACATAATGTAAATCTAATACTACATTTAGTTTAACAATCAAAAAATTAATTAATTAATAACTAATCTTTTTTCTCTGCCTCTTTTGCAGGCGATGCTGGTGGCTGTGGAGGCGTGGGAGTACGTTGATCAGAACGAGTATTCCGTGCTGCTGCTTCATCACCTAGTGTCATTGGTTTGTTCTCAATACTTATTTGTATGATAGCTGGTATTTACCACAAACCTGGGATGATTTGACCTGTGAGTGCATATGCACCCAGAGCAGCAATTACTCCTAGCATTGCAAAACGTCCGTTTAACATTTCAGCTTTTTCGTTGTGTGTCACAGTGATCTCCATTACGTTGATTGGGGGTTCTTTGGCAAAGACGTTTTGACGTCCATGATCTTCATTAGTTACGGTCATATTAATTATTAAGTCTTGTTAAAGTTTAGCTCTTTGCATTCAATTTGTGCGAGATCTTTTCTAAAGATTTCTAATCCAGCATCAGTGAGTATGTGTTTATACATACCTTCAAATACTGAGGACGGCATAGTCACAATATCTGCTCCATTATAAAAAGAACGTACTGCTCTATGCACACTTCGGATAGAAGCTGCAAGTACTTGAGTTTCTACACCTTTGGATGCATACAATCCTTTGATTCCACGGACAACTTCTAGTCCTGAGACTTGTTGATCGTCGAGTCTGCCTACAAATGGAGATACATAAGTAGCTCCAGCTTTAGCAGCAAGGATAGCTTGCGGAATAGTAAAAACTAAAGTGACATTAGTTCTAATGTGCTTTCTAGAAAGTTCTTTGCAAGCAAGAAGTCCACATCTAGTCATTGGTAATTTTATAGTTGCTACACCACAGAATTCTTTAGCAAGTTTGTGACCTTCTTCGAACATCTCTTGTGCACTGCCAGTTACTTCCATACTGATGTCTCTTACACCAATATCAGATAACTCTTTGTAGACAGCAAGTGGATCCTTGCCAGACTTTCGAATTAATGTGGGGTTGGTAGTAACACCATCAATTAAACCAGTTAGAAAGTGTTTAGCTACATCTTCGACGTTTGCGGTATCAAGAAAGATTCGCATTATGTTTTTCTTTTGCAAGTAGTTTTAATATATTTGAATATTCCTCATAGCGAGGATTGTTAATGCTTACATGGTGGTATTGATAATACCTAATAGCATGCATCACATCTTGTAGTTGTTCAACTGACAAGTCCATTATCGAGATCCTGCTGAGGCATATTTTTCTGTTGCAACTTTAACAAAAGCTTTGATGAAATTACAGATGGATCTTTGGTTAATGCGCGTACACGCATATGGACAGATCTAGTCTTCCACATACCAAGTGACATGGCAAGGCATTTGACTTCTGGCATTAATTAAATAATTACGATTGTGTTTGTTGAAGTGATTCAACGGTGCTTGTTAATTTACTAATGTCCCTCATTCCTTCTACAGAGAACCAAGGTGCATTAGCCCAGCTAAATCCTTCACCCATAGTGCTATCAGGTGCAGTGATATACCAGTGACAAGCTACGTCTGGTACATCAACCGCACATTTACTCCAGTCATCACTCCACTGTGGGACTTGCACCCACATAAGTGCAGCGAACATAAGACTGAAGAATGATTTAATCATTTGATAACACTAGATAAAACTTAGTTTGATCAGATGGTGAGTTCTCATAGGCAGAGATATCACCGTATTGTTTGTGATCTTTGTATCCAACCATCCTACCTTTTGTGTTTTGCAGTGCAGGCATAAAGGCGATGAATAGGAATACAGATGGAGCACCGATTAGTAGTGCACCACCGATCACGTAGTAGGTGAGTAGTTCAATCATTATTTATACTTTGGTTATGTTTACTGTGCTTAAGCACATATTCCGAAAGACGGTGTAAGTGCTCTGGACTATCTTTGACAAATCCTAATACTAGATTGCAATTTGTGCAAAGAAGCTCTCTAACAGTTCCGTTTACATGGTCGTGATCCACACACCAGTTTTTGAGTTTTCCTCCAGGTTTTGAAGCACCGCAGCAGGCACACTTGGAGCCTTGAGCAAGCACCATCCGATTGAAATCAGCAAGAGTGATGCCGTAAGTACGCCGATAGTGTAAATCTCTATTTCGCTCTGTGTTTCGGGTAGCAGTAATCCTGTTTTTAGTACACTCTTTACATTCATATTGAAGTCATTTCTTGTTTTTATAATACTCAGTTAAAGGTTTTATTTTTTTACAGTTCCAGCATTTACGTTCCATATAAAAAGGCCCACACTTGTGAGCCTATCGAAACGAATTGTATCTTGTGGATTAACCGATAGAAGGTGCAGTTAAGGCTACAGAAGTAGTCTCAGCAGCTGCCAAGTCTAACGGAAAATTATGAGCATTACGTTCGTGCATCACTTCCATTCCAAGACCTGCGCGGTTCAGAATGTCAGCCCAGGTATTGATAACACGCTTGTTGCTATCAAGGATTGACTGGTTGAAGTTGAAGCCGTTCAAGTTGAAGGCCATGGTTGACACGCCAAGGGCGGTGAACCAGATACCAACGACCGGCCACGCAGCTAAGAAGAAGTGCAGTGAACGGGAGTTGTTGAATGAAGCGTATTGGAAGATCAGACGACCGAAGTAGCCGTGAGCAGCCACGATGTTGTACGTCTCTTCTTCTTGACCAAATTTGTAGCCTTGGTTCTGTGACACTTGCTCTGTGGTTTCACGCACGAGAGATGATGTAACAAGAGAACCATGCATAGCAGAAAATAAACTTCCGCCGAAGACACCAGCCACACCAAGCATGTGGAACGGATGCATGAGGATATTATGTTCTGCCTGGAACACCAACATATAGTTGAATGTACCGGAGATGCCCAAAGGCATTGCGTCAGAGAAGGATCCTTGTCCAAAGGGATAGACAAGAAACACGGCAGATGCTGCTGCTACAGGTGCGCTATATGCGACGAAGATCC
>Ga0181380_1001434_pt1 | contig 10428 bp, 13 predicted proteins | sample 3SPOviralmetaG_FD_130116 | JGI IMG/M metagenome (GOLD analysis project Ga0181380, IMG submission 130116) | Marine viral communities from the oligotrophic San Pedro Time Series (SPOT) site, San Pedro Channel, CA, USA - 3 SPOT_SRF_2009-08-19 | ecosystem: Environmental > Aquatic > Marine > Strait... | reverse complement strand
TATGCTCGTCGAAAATATCTTCTTTACCTGCTTGTATAGCAATCCATTGTAGCGGTTCTGATGCTATATTTTTACCCAGTCCAGACTTAATCTTTGCCTTCGGATCAGTACCACGGAATGCAATGATTGCTTTACCATCAGGTTTCTTAATAACAGCGTAGTGGTCGGTTGTTAAATCTGTATCTAATGTATAATTTTTATCGAATGCATTTAGTCTTGCCTTTGCTTTATCAAGACCCTGCTTGTGGAATGTAGATGATATCTGTACCATCTCAGCATATTCCTTCATCTTTGGATTTAATGTTTTAAGTGATGCTTCCATTGGGTTGGATATAGCACCAGCAATTTTAACACCACTGGATTTATCGAATGAGAATACTGGTTGTTTCGCTTTTGATATGACATCGGAGAGAGATTTTCCTACCGTTGCGAAATTTGCTTTACCTTCTTCTTCGTCTTCCTTTTTAACTTCTTGTTGTGTACTGTTTCGGTTGTAATAGTCTCGTGCTTGTTGCCCCATTCGAGCATACTGCTGTATCTCTTGCATTTATTACTACTAAATATTTTATTATAATTTCATAAAAGTTTACATTCCCCTATCAAATCGATAGCGTAGATTCATGTCGTGGAAATAATATATTTTCGTTAATTTATCTAGTTCTTCATTTATTTTAAGCATATTATCTTTTGCTCTATTTCCAATAATATAATTAATTCGAGCAGCATTTAGTGTTGCTCTGTGATAAATAGCGCCTTGTTCAAATTGTTCCACTGCTTCATTGTTTAGGAGCATTGCTTCATTAATCCTCTGATTATATTCGATTCTTTCTTCCTCTCGTTTGTCTCTTTTTTTTAAAATTGTTTCTTTTTGTTCTTCGAGTCCGCCGAATGTTTCCTCAAAAATTCTTGCTTTAAGGTCGCTGGGCAGATTGTCGAATTTTACTCGGTTGTCTTCATCTAAATTAACATTTTCCATTTGGTCTGCTAGTTGCTCCGTCATTTATAATTAGTAAATAAAATAATTCGTAATTATAAATGGCGACAAATAAACAGGAGTACTTAAAGAGGCATAAATTGCCTGATGAACCACTGAGTAAAAAAGATATATCAAAAATATCAGGGATATCAATTAAAATACTTGATGAAGTGTACGACAGAGGCATTGGCGCGTATAAATCTAACCCAGAGAGCGTACGAACCAAATCGGGGAAAAAAGATCCAAACGCCCCGTTAAGTAAAAAAATGAGTAAAGAACAATGGGCGATGGCGAGGGTATATTCGTTTGTAAATAAGATAGAAGGAAAACGTAAGTTAAATCACGACCTCGACCTTGCTGATAAAATTAAGAAGTAATAGACCGTTTTTTACGGCGATGATTTCTATTGTATTCTCTTTTATCTTCGGCAGACCTATATGGGTTGACACTATTCATATTGGGTTCGTGCTTTTCTATTAGGTCATTTTCGTATTTAAAACATTCTTGTCTAGTCATTTCACCAGAATGAATGCATATCATCGACCATTCATCCCACCCTCCACACTCTCTCATCGTTTTATATATTTTATAATTGTAGTGCCTACGTGTAGGCGTATTGCAGTTATATTTATGACAAGACTTTCGCATTTTTAGATTGTTAGTTGACCCTATGTATAGATGCTCAGGATAATCAGGGTGTAAAAATATGTAAAAGTAATATAGTGTTTTAAACATTTAATTTATAACAATATATTAATTTTAAAAAAAACACGAATTAAATTATTTAAGTACTTTAACTCATAGCACCTGCATTATAAAAATACGGTCGACCGAAAAAATTAGTTTGTTGTGGTGCAAAACGTGGGTCGGTCGGTGGGACAGGTTCTTTTGGTTTTGCCTTCTTTTTAACAAAAATTACGTGTGGGTCATCTGATTCTAACTCAGATTCACTTTCTTCCTGTACTACTACAACAGGTTTTTTCTTCCGAACTTTTTTAACTACAATAGTAGGTTCTGGTTCGACTTCTGGTACTTCATTTACATCTGGTACAACGGTATCTTCTGGTACTTCGGGCATCACGGTAGTCCGCTCACTTAATATCTTTTTCTGTTTTTCATATCGAGCAACTGCTTTTTTGCATTTATTCTCAACCTCTTGCTCCGCTTTCTTTGCAACACGCTCTTTTTTTGTATCTACCTGCTCTTTTAGACTTTGCAGTTTATTCTCCTCCCGTTTAACAATACGTTCTGCTTGGTTAGACTTCCAAACCTCACGTGCCTTTAATAGTGCGTCTATCTGCGCTTGACTACGAGGTTTTTTGATCCGTCCAGATTTAGTGTACTCTACCTTGGGTTCATCTGCTACAGTTTCATCAATTTCGTTGCCGTTTATTTCAGGGATTTCTTCAGACATTCTTACTAAATATCATATATTTTTATTTTAATTTTTAAACTTTATTAGAATTTGCACCAGTCTTGGAAACTTGGCGGAGGAGATTGCCCTAATTGATCATCTGTATCATACCACACCGATACAAACCACTTATATGAATTTATCCTGCGTTGCCTCATATACTCTCGTTGTGCCTCTAACAGTTCCTCCAATTCCATTTGCTCTTTCATCTCGATAATTTTTTCTTGCAGACTATCAGGTAGGTCATAGAAGTAATTCATATTTACTTAAAACATAAGATATTATTTTTGGTTTTTTAACTAACTACCACCCCTCCACCCTCCACCCACGTTTTGAGTTCCATTATATATAATATTTTTTTTCTCTTTTTGGATAATTATTTTTTTATTTTCAGATGAACTGAAATCAAGGGTGGAGGGTGGAGGGTGGAGGGTAAATAAGAATTTCCAAATTAGGAAATATTATTCTATATCTATAAATTCTACGGGTGGAACTATACCGAAATGTTGTTTTAACTGTGGTATATTTAACGACCATACCCTATCCATCTTACTTTTATACCAAATTTTCCCCAAATTTTCCATCCCATTTATTTTCCGCATACCGATACGGGTACTGAACTGCTGTTTAGTCATTTTACACTCACAATTACTATCTACACAGAATAATCTAAATAAGTCCCATACTTCATTTGACGAAATTTTAACTTCGGTTTCATTGTAATTATTGGTAACGATGTCCTCTATAAAACTATCCATTGTATCTTTTGATGCCTCGCGGATTTTAGTATGAAATTCTGTCTTTGGAATATCGGTTTCTGAGATAATCGGTTTAGTAGGATATTCCATTAAAAAATCGTAGAATGTCCGCTGTACTATGGGACAGTGAGTACATTTGCGTAAAGTATTAAAATAATCAATATCCCCCTTTTTCTCATCACTGCATTCTATTAGTAAAATCTGCGACCACCTGATGTATCAAATATAGGATAATCGCTGTTTGTGCTACCAAGAAATCTGTGATACGAATCCACGGTATATTGGTTTTTACCCTTTTCGTTGATCGTAACTGTTTTATCTGTGATTAAATTATATATAGAACTTTTATCAGCACATCTTTTATAATCAATCTCGGTAAGGTGAACTAAAAATGCATCTTTCATTTTACCATTAAAATCACCCCAAACATCTTTATCAGGTTTTGCTGTCTCAAATAATTTATTTTCACCAAGCAATGCACCTATAAATTCTATTAGTGTATTCTTTCCAGTGCCTTCCCCTGATTTGTAAATAATACACATAGATTTATGCTCGGGATACTGTACCATCTGTGCTAACCACATTAAGTTAAAATCATAGACTTCTTTCTGGTGATTACATAGAATATCAATATGATTTAAAATTGTATTAAGACCAACTGTATCTTTTTGATAATCATCGGTAATTCCTTCGTAAGTAAATTTAGACCATAGGTTGTATTCATTGCACGGACAAATACCTTTTTTGGGATAAATACCGAATTTATCATATACAGTCATATCATCTGTTATATTTGTAATCCACGAATTAATAAAGACCTTTCTTTCTCCGTCCCCATTATCATAACCGATATGTAAAAATGCATCTTTTAGTTCTTGTGATTTATACACCTGATTAGTAATGGTATTTACATACATACCACCAACTTTTGCCATATATTGGTTAAATTCATTTTTAACGGTTTCATAATTTTTTAATATATTTTTAAAATTAAAATCTTGCGGTATATTAAGGGTGTCGTGTGATTTAAAAACAAACTTAAAGTTGTAATTCCATTTATCATATATACACTGGTTTAACTGTGTTAGTAGATCCTCTGTGTGAGTACCATAAATCATTAACCCATCAAAAAACAAACCAAGTATTTCTATATTTTTATTCTTCATAAAATCCACTGTATCATTAAGTATTAAATTTTCATAATAACACATAACATTATTTATAAATGAACCCTGCTGGTTTCTCTCTTTTGTTTCGCTGTATGGTAAAACAAATGCATACTGCTTAACATCCATTAACTTTTTCTGAATTTTCTTTAATTCTTTATCGTAGTCTCTTAGAAACTCAAACTGTGTCTTGATAACTTTGCAATCATTAGTAGATTTTAAGAAGTATTCTTTTGCTTGGTCTCTGGAGACGCCAACCTCGTCGACCATAGCACTTAGAATAGTATCTCTATTTTGCACATAATAAGATAAATTGGGACACGGTATATTACACTTTTCACATACGTACTTTAAAATATTAGGATGTGCGTTTGTTATATCAATATCGGTTGCTATACCATTTAACAAACTACCTCGTACTATTTTCGGTAAAGACTGTACACCTTTATCTGCAAATAATCTACCAAATGATTTACCGCCACTATGATTATAATGTATTTCCGTTGTATAGTCATTATTTACCATTTTAGATAAATACGATTTTATCTGCTTGACTGTACCAACTATATCTGTCTTTTTTAAGAATTTTTTATACTCGTCAGTCTTTAATTGGTATAGATATTTTGCAGCATCCGTATTTACGGTTTCTATAAATTTTACTTCCTCCATTTCTCTTTTATTATTACCCAACATTTTTTTTTAAAATTTAATTAAAATTAATTCTTTAAACCAATTTTTGTTTTATTTATTTTTAATTATTTACCGAATTTACAAAAAATAAACCAATTTAAAGATTTAATTTAAATTAAAATTAAAATATTTTGATAATATAAATGGTGCAAACAAAAGACTTTGATATTGAGTTTAACGATTTTATCTCTAAACTGGATAGACCCCCGACTGAATCCACACTAAAATCATATAAGTCCCAGTATTTAACTATTCGGGCAAACTTCGATAAACCAATTAAAAATATCGACAACAAAGACTTACTTTCGTTTATCGATAATAGTAAAACAAAAGGCGGTAAAGACACCACTGTGAATACAAAAAAGAATTTATTAAATATTATGGTTATGGTAAAGAAACAGATAGACCAAAAACAATACAAAGAACTTTATGATGCTCGTGAGAAACTACGGGGTGATGTTGATACACAAATAAAAGATAAACACGAAAAGATGGATTTAGACTCTATGGCGAGTTATGATGACCTTTTAAAATATCTCAGCGTACAGTCTAATACAAGTTATATAATTAATTATCTATTGATTCATTATTGCACACGCAATAGAGATTTAGATTTAACCATTGGGGAGTACGAAGATGAAATACCTGATAGTGGAAATCATTTGTTAATTGACGGTGATAAGGTAATATATGTTCGGAATGATTATAAAACCTTTACCACTCACGGGCAATTGGTATTTAATATAGAACAGAAACTTTTTGTAAAGACCGTAAAGCAGATGTATAAGAAGGGTGAAACTAAACTGCTAAAAACTAAGGCAGTTGACAAAGAAGTACGACAGTATACATTAGGTGGTATGTCAGAGACCGAAATATGCAAAATAGTTGTACATCACTTCCTAATGAATAATAAGTACAGTGAAGTATTCGAGATATCAAAACGTAGAGGGACATCAATTGATACACTGTTGCAAAACTACAATTTTAAATATATCAATGCTGATCAATGAATGAAACCTGAATTGCAATAAATAACTGCTTTAATTCTTTCAGAAATACAAAATTTTTTAAATCTACACTGGTTTTTTTGGACAATTTATATAACTGATTTCTATGAATAGATATTAACTTGATTATACGAGGTATCATCAATTTAATTTCTTCGAACCGTTTCCGTTTTAATAATTTCATTACGTGTATGCCTTTGGTATAAATCTTTGCTCTAGTGCATAATACCGTACATATAATAATATCATCTTTATTTGCGTTCTTTAAATCAGCAACACTACTAAATAAAGGATCAAGTGCCTGAGGTAGTTGCTGGGTGATATATTTATATATTTTACTCATTATATTTATATATTATATATTATATTTTTTTTTAAATTCTTTTATATTTTGTAATCGTGATTTACTATCACCCCACAGAATATGGTACGATAGTGCATTGGGTGTGTCCGGTTTTGCATTCTTCCCTGATGCGTGTCTTGCTCTATAAGATTCTCTCTGTTCGTCAGTAGCACCTATGGTATAATCTGTATAACCCTCGGCACCGAAGTGTACAATTTTGCGGTCTTCTTTTTTGCAACAGGACTCACCTGTACACATACAGAATTCCGCTGACCACTTCTTCGATTTGCGTGTACTCGGTTTAACACTAATGAGTTTCATTCTTAATCAAATGTAATTATATTTTTATTTTTGGTTAAATTAGGAGTCTTACCCTGGTTCATCTTAATAAATTGTTCGTTGTAGATTTTAACAGAATGTGCTTTTGCTTCATTGTATGTTTCGAATTCCTGTGTATCAATTTTATAATAACTGTAATCCGTATTCTGAATATAGTACCACGCTGGTCTATATAAACCACCACCTGATTTTTGATGCTTTAACATCTGTGATTTTAATATTTGCATTCGTAAGGTCACAGATACCATAGTAGTTATATCTATAAAAAAATCCTGTGATGAATTATGATTATTGGATATTTTGATGAAATTATATTTTTTCATTATATTATTATTAAAATATTTTATTTATATTAAAAATGCCGAAAACACGTTTAGTTTGCGTTAACGAAGAATTCCAACATTACTTCATAGAGGATATACCGGAAGAACCTAAGAAACCAAAGAAATCTCTTTTAAAATATTTATTTAAAATGTTAGGTATTTAATAAATGAGTATACCATATTCTAATATTGGTAGAGGTGTCAATATACATAAAATCCGTGGTCTCAATTTCGAAGAATTCCATAATAATGAAATTGGTAAGAAAACAATCAAAGATACTATGGGTCGTACTAATATCAGAGCAAACGAAACATCAAACAATAATATACTCAGTTTGAGTGTGGGTGATGAAAGTTGTGGTAATATTAATGCAGAATTAAATGGATCATCCGAAAAACGTTTACATATAAATTGTAATAATGTTCTTACAGATGGGTTAACGATAACACAAGATGGAAACGTGGGTATTGGTAAAACTGATCCGACTGCTAAATTACATATTAACGGATCAGTAACAGCAGGAGCAACAACACTAGATAGTTTAACAACAACAGGTGATATAGAAATTAAACATGATTTTGGATCAACTGCCACATCATGGGGCGCCCCCGTGGGAATACAAACAACAGCAAAAATAGAACCAAAATTAGGAGGAACTAACGGAAACGGTGGGGAAATAGCATTTTACACAAAAGCAGACAATGGACCACTTAATGAAAGGTTAAAAATCTATGATACAGGGACAAGTAGTAGTTACGCAGACTTTAACAATAAAGCAGTTCTAGAAATGGACGGATCAATTTTAATGGGAAATAACGATAGGCGAACATCTATATTTAATAGAGCATTAGGAACCGCAAACGATGAAGACCTAATAATTTCTGCTAACAGTAACACGAGAGATATGGGAATTAGTTTTGACACAAACGGAGATACAAAGATGCGGATAAAAAAGAATGGAGACGTAGGTATAGGAATATCACCTACTGCTAAATTAGATGTTAATGGGTCAATAAAAGGAGGAGCAACAACTGTCTCCAGTTTAACAACTAACGCAATTAATTCAGAGGGAAACCAAACAATACAAGTTAATGGGAATATACAGTGTAATTCATCATTCACAACTGGAAAAATTGGTGCTAGAACGGGAACAGGGATATTCGTTGATGCTGGATTAGATGTTAATGGGTCAATAAAAGCAGGAGCAACAACAGTAAGTCAATTAGAGATATCAACAAGTTCTTATGGTAAAACGTCGTTTAATGATGCTGGCAATGGATACAATTATATTAGTGGAGCAACTACACGTTGCGAATCAAATTTTAGAATGCAAGAAGACAAAGTTATAGAGTTTGGAGACTTACAATGGTGGTTTTTACAATCAGGTGTAATATGGTTTAATTTATTATACGCTTACACCCACAACGGTAGTCAGCAGGTTCAAAATGAATTAAACTTTGGATTTAATAAACCAATATCCAATGGGTCGTGGGCAAAATTATTTACTATTACAGGTGATAAAATACATTACAGAAGACCGCTACAAAATTCAAGTGATGACCGCCTTAAACACAATGAAACAAACATTGTAAAAGGATTAAATATTATTAGACAATTACAACCAGAAAAATATCAAAAAACCGTAGAAATGTATGAAGCAGACTATAAAGGTGTTATTGATGAACCATCAGTATGGGAGGCAGGACTCATAGCACAAAAAGTATTACAAATACCAGAACTAACTGATTATGTAGCAGGTGGTGATAAAATCGGTGAATCGGGTGAAAAAATAGAGAACGCATATTCATTAGATTACAACAGTATTTCTATGTATAGTTTAGCTGCAATAAAAGAATTAGACGCCATAGTTCAAGCTCAACAGAGTAAAATAGATAGTTTAGAAGCAAGACTAGCATTCTTGGAAAAATGAGAAGTTAATATGGGGGGTATATGAGAAAAAGAAATAATTAATATTATAATAAAAAAATATTAGGCATTAAATAAATGAGCGATATACCTTATTCGGTTAGAGACAAAAATATTAGAGTAAATGCTATCAAAGGTTTTAATTTTGCAGATATTGATACAAATGAAATGTTTAAAAAAGTAGATGAAAATAATGTTGGCGGCACTAATATACTTTCTACGCAAACATCTACTGTTAATAAATTAAGGATGCTTGTGGGTTCAGGAATCGCTAAAGTTAGCACTGGTGTTTTAGAAGGAATATCAACTCTAGCAAATCGTACGCTTCATATTAATGTAACCGGCATCCCAGCGCGTGGTATAAGTATACTTGATAATGGTGAAACTTCACGTGTAGGTATTGGAGTAATCGCACCAGAGGAAGACTTACAAGTGGATGGTAATATACAGATTGACGGAGCAAATAATCCAAGATTAAAGTATCAGCGAACGGGCGGTACTCCACACGCATTAAGCGAAATCGGTTCAGAATTAGACGGAACTAATGGCGGAGATTTACAATTTAGTACAAAAGTCGTAGGTGGAAGTGTAACAGAAAAATTAAGAATTAATAATGTCGGTGCTATTGGGATTGCGGGTGCTACTTACGGTAATGTGGGGGCAGTATTAACTTCTAATGGTCCGAGTGCTGCTGTTAGTTGGAATAGACCTTATTTTATGAAAGCGTACCTAGCAGTGAATATTGGTGCAAACCCAACACCCACTGGGACAAAAAGGGTGCTTGGTATGGTAGAAAATGATTGGGGTGCTTCCTTTGGTGGTGCTACTAATGATTGGTCGGAGACAAATGATGTATGGACTTGTCCTCAAACTGGAATATATAGAATAACATTACAGATAATAATAGTTTCATCCAATGATAATATTACGTTTGCGTTGGGGACTGTATCGCGGAACGGAACTCTTATATTAAGAAGTGAAAATTATTTAGGCGGTAGTACTACGGAAGAGTTAGAACGTGCTACGGTCAACGCAACTGGTATTTTTGGGATTACCGCTGATCAAACGATCCAATTAGATTTTGGTTTAATAACTAAGTTTAATAACTATACGACTACACAATTACAGGGGGTACGTCCCACCACCGCCTCCGGCGCCCCAATACTTGGAGACTCTACATTTCTTCTGATAGAAAGAATACTTTAATCTTTGGTTAATAAAAGTCATAGAAGAACAGATGAATAAGATAAAGGCAAAACAAAATAGAAAGATATTAAAAAAGATTATCAAGTAATCACAACCCTTCATATTTTACCCAACCCTTCATCAACCCTTCATCATTAAACTAAATCATTATTTATATCATATATTTATTAGTATAATATAAGTATATAATAAATAAAATAAGTAGAGTAAAATAAATAAACCCAGAAGGTGAAGGGATGAAGGGTATGAAGGGTTAAAATAGATTTACGTGATCTTGAT
>Ga0181380_1001433_pt1 | contig 10433 bp, 16 predicted proteins | sample 3SPOviralmetaG_FD_130116 | JGI IMG/M metagenome (GOLD analysis project Ga0181380, IMG submission 130116) | Marine viral communities from the oligotrophic San Pedro Time Series (SPOT) site, San Pedro Channel, CA, USA - 3 SPOT_SRF_2009-08-19 | ecosystem: Environmental > Aquatic > Marine > Strait... | reverse complement strand
CCAAACTATATCAAGTATAGAACCAATTACATTTCCTGTAAGGAAGGCTACCTTTTGTCCAAAGATAATCTGTAATACAATTGATAAGCTAATCAACTTAATACCTACATCTATAGCACCATCAGCACCATTCTTTATTTTCTCTAACATAACTTACTCCTTTATTAGTCTAACATTTTTATAATGATTAGTTGAAGTGCTAAGATAAGTAATGCTGTTTCTATCATTCTACATCCCTCTCTTCTTCAACTAAGTCAACAAGTTCGCAGACACTACCAGTACATGCCAATGACTTAGTACCTACTGTCATATCTGTTAACTCGTACTGGCTAATCAAATCCCAGTCTACTGACTTAGGCATCTTCTTAGCTAGTTTGGTGTATTCTGCTTTAGTACAATCTTCATAAGGTGCTTGTTGGTAGGAGTGGTCGGAGTGTGGTAAGAAACTAACACCACTGACTTCATCAAAGTGCTTGTATACCCACGCACCTACTTCCATCCACTCATGCTCTCTTACACTTACGGTTACACTAGGCTTATGCTCACAGTAATATCTTTGATATGTAAGCCATAACTCTAACTGTTCTATAGCAGTTCTTTCGTTCCTCAGTATAGCACCATCAGGTGCTTTCATTGGGAAAGTAAATACTTTGACACTGTTGGGCTTCATTACATCAGCTTCACAAGGTATGCCTTGGTCTTCCATGAGTTGAGCGATAGGGTCTTTAGCATCTGCTCTTACTCTACGGAAATAGTAGTCGTTGTGCCTAGTGTGTATACCACTTGCACTGTCTACTAATTGGCTGACTGTACCACTAGGTTTAATTGCTGTTGTTGCAGTTGCTTGGCTAATGCCTAGTAGTTCTGACCATTCTTTATTTGTCTTAACTGTTTCCTTCTTTAAGTCAGAAAGGAAGTCGGGTAAGTTCCGTTTACCGTAGTAACCTCTATCAGTATTACTACCATTCATGAAACTGTTGTCCATTATACCAGTTAATGACACTCCAAGCAAGGCTTCTTCTTCTGTATTTTTAACCCATTTCGGTCTAAGTCTCTTAATGTTAGTAAGACTTGCCTGAAATGTGCCTAGTATGGTGGCTAATCTTACCTTACGGAGCATATCTCTCTGTGTGTCTGTTGCTCGTATCACTACCTCTGTTAAGTTGCAAAATTGACCATCTCTTAGGATGATTTCGCTACATGGATTACAACCAAAGTCATGGTCAGTGTCACGCCTACCAATAGAAGCTACCTGTTTAATTGCCGCTTCTCTGTTAAATATACCACGCTCACCTGACTTAGACTCATATAAAGAAGTCCATTCTTTCATAAAAATACCAATGTCTGGCTTCTCTGTATAGCATACGCTGTTGTTACTGAGTGCCATTTCTGGTGTGTCTGACCACCACTGACCTGACTTAGCGTTACGCATACGCTCATCAGTTAAGTTCGATAGAGATATAAGTGCTGACCTACGCACACCACCTACAACCACAACCTCTGCTATCTTACACATCATTCTATGACACTCATAACTTGTTAGCTTACGACCTACTGCATCTTTAAATAAGTTAGTAGCGAAGTTAAATAAGTCAAGCAATGGCTCTGGTCCACTTGCTCTGCCACCAAAGGTAGCTAACCTAGAACCCTTGGGTCTAATCTTAGAGAAATCCCACTTAGGCATCTCACCATCATATAGGTAGTTAATTAGTTTACGGAATGCAGACTGCCATCCTTCCTTGCTATCCTGTACAACTACTATGTCCTCAACATCAATCATTTCTTCAGGTACTTCTGGAAGTTTGTTGACTGACTGTCTTTCTACACTAAAGCCTACACCAGTACCATGCATGAGTACATAGAGGCACTCATCAAATGCTTTTGGGTGGTCAACACTAAGGTAAGCACAGTTGTAACCAGCTATATTGTTATCTTTTAGTGCTTTACCTGATGTCATCAAGGCTCTCATGCTTGGCATAACATCTAAGTTAAGCACTGCTTCTTCTAGTATCTTCCTAGTCTTAGGTACTAGTTCTTGATTAGTGTTTTCTTTTAAATGTTCTTCCATAAAATCAAAGTACCTAGCAACTGTCTCTTGCCATGTCTCTCTTCTATTCTTTTCGGGTAGCCATCTGGCATATCTGCTGAGTGCTATAAAGTTTTGGTAGTCGTTGGGTAGTGTGTTCATTCTTCATCCTCTAGTGGGTCGATTTCAATGTTGACCATCTTCTCTCCATTGTCATCTAAATATGTATTGTAATGTAATCTTCCATTTCTATGCAACAATATTGCAGTTGTTATTCCTTTGTCATACGCTCTCCTGTATGTGAAGTATATAGCAATAGCACCTAGTAACATAAAAGCTAGACTTATCTCTATGTATTCCATTCGTTCTCCTCGAAATCCTCTAAAAATCTATCTTTCTTTTGAATAAGTTTACTTTCAAATGCATCAAGTAACTCCTCTGGCTCTATCTCTAACTCATCACAAATTAAACATGTGTCATAAGTTGCAGAGATAAAAGCCTTCAGTTCTGGTAGTAGTTTCAAAAACTTGCTCCTTGTTTGTCAACAAAATAATTAGTTATCTTACCAGATGGAATAGGTCTAGCATCTAAACTACCATAACAATCATTCTTAAAGCCACAGAAAGCACAAGTCATACATAACTTTTCTTCCCCACTTTTTGTCATAGTAGTAGCGTTAGCTACTCTCATTGGTGGTGTATCTGATTCCATTTTATCTTTTAAGTCAACAATAAAAGTATCAACATCTTGTTCTAGTTCTTGTTTACACAACTTAAGAGTTGATTTGTTTTTATTTAAAGCAAGGAAGTAACCATGCTTTCTTTTGTCTCCCTTACCATACGCAGATAGTTGTTTGATGTAGCCAAAGCCATCATCCTTAATACCTGTGTCAGTAAACTTGTTATCCCAAGACCACGCACTAGCAGTCTTAATGTCTACAAGTTCGCCATCTATGTCACAATCTTGAGAGCCATTAACTCCCTCAACAGTATGTTTCTTTTGTTGGTTCTGTAGATTGTGACCAGACAGTTTAACCAAAGCTACAAGCATAGCTTCTAACACATGTCCTTGTAGAAAGGTAAGGTACACACTCCCTTCAATCTCCTCTGGTGTGTACCCTTTCACAGTATACCACTGTGCCCTTTCACAACGACCAATGCTAGACATTCTTAGCCCTGTCTTTGGTTCGTAAGGTTCAAAGGCATTCTTAATTGCCTGTTCAACCTCTCTTCCACATTGCATAGCAATAGTGTCTAAATCTCCAGTATAGTTCTTAGACTTCATTGTCTCATAAATATCTGGTATTACTGTATTGATTGTCTTTTCCACTTTCTTACTCCTCTCTTGTTGTAATTTCTATTAGCCGATTTAAATACCATTGTGCTTTTTTTAAATCTTCTAATCCATTCTTCATCTTATAGCGTGTCACATATTTTATCACATTGCCTTCCAGAAAACTCATGTTTTTTGAGGTAATATAATCAATGCACTCTATCCCTTGTGTGTAGTGTTCTGGATTGATGTTATCTTTCTCTCTGTTCTCATTCCATTGCACTTCAATCTCATTAGTGGGTGTCATTCCAACTCCTCCCTATTTTAAAATCTCCTGTGATTGGGCAGTTAAGTTTATAGTATTCTGTTGTCATTTCCATAGCATCTACAATCAAGTATCCAATTGCCTCTGCATCATTTGGGCTACACTCAATCTGTATCTCATCATGGATGACACCCAGTTGCTTATACTTAAAGCCCTCATATTCTGCCATATTATTAAATAGTTCCCATGCTCTTTTACTTATTATAGCACCGGCACTCTGTAGTAGGAAGTTAAGTGAGGCATGTTGACTCCTTACTCTTATCACTCTGCCATCTAATCCTTTTAGGTATCCCTTGTCTGATGCCTTGGCTACCCTTTCTCTAAGTTTCTTAAGTGAGGGTGTGTTGTTAAGAAAGTTCTCCTTAAGTTTCTTGCCTTCTTCAACACCACCACCTGCTATACTACCTATCTTCTTGTCTCCTGCACCGTAGAGAAATGCATAGATAAATGTCTTAGCCTTATCCCTTGTGTCTAATCCTGCTGACTTTTGGTTGGCAGTGTGTATGTCTCCTGTGAGTAGTTCCTTAGTATAGTTCTCATCTTTCATGTAGTGGGCGAGGCATCTAAGTTCTAACCCTGAAAGGTCAGCACCCACTAAGACCTTATCCTCTGGCACAGTAAACAATGCTCTCATTTCTGAGCCATACTCCTTGCCACTTGCAGTTACTTGTTGTAGGTTTGGGTTGCTACTGCTCATCCTATGTGTAACAGTTCCCATAGTGTGTACTCTACTATGTATCCTACCTGTTGTCTCATCTAAAGCATCAAGCCACGAGTTAATCTGTCCTTGTCTTTTCTGTAACATAAGATAGCGACCAATCAGCTTTGCCTCTGGTATTTCTACATCCTTCAATGTGGACTCATCAACTTTAGGTCTGCCAGTTTCAGTAAATACTTCTGGCTTCCAACCATAGTGCATGAGATGTCTGCCTACCTGTTGCCTACTACCTAAGTTAAGTTCGGGGTAGTGCCAGTAGCCATAGTCTCCTTCCTCGTTTGTATGGCACTGAAGTTCTACCTCTGCTTGGTAGCCTTTAGTCCTAGTAAAGTCTTTCTTAAATCTATTCTTAACTGGTGTCTTACTTTTCCATAGGGGTAGAGGCTTGAATGTCTTATGTACTTCTTCCTCTGCATTTCGTAGGTCATCATTCACCTGTTGTAATATCTTTATTGCACCTAGCTCATCAAAGAGCCAACCATTCTTCTCTTGGATAGTGCATTGTCTCTTGATTGCATACTCTAATTCTTTAGCATCTTGGCTTAGTCCTTTCTGTCTTAGTATTTTATACACCTTGCTAGTTATCTCAGTGTCTCTAATACAATACTCTACCATCTCTGTGCTTAGCTTTGACCAGTCCTCATGGTCTCCCTTATGATAGCCTAGGTACTCACCCCAGTTAGCTAGTGAGTGACCACCTTCTCTGCGTGGACTGTCAAGCTGACTCATTATAAGAGTATCCTCTACAGTTACATTGTTAAAGCATATGCTATGTAACTCCTCTAACACAGGCACATCAAAAGCTATACCATTATGAAATACTATAGAGTCTACTTCACCTGAGTCTAACCAGTCTTGGAATGAGCCATTCTCGTTTATATCCCAGCCTTGTTCTGGATACCATACCTTAGTTTCCTCAGTGTATACATCTTGCACTGCAATACACCACACCTTAGTGGCTTCTATCCCATCAGTTTCTATGTCACAACTAAAAGTCTGCATCGTTATTCCATCCACCCACATCAGGGTTAACACCTTTCTCTAGCCTAGCTGTCTCAGGATTAAAGTATGTCCAACCAGCCTCTCCTGTCTGACCTGTCCTTCTTAGCTTGGGTACTCTAATGCGTGTTGAGTTCTTAGTGTAATCATCCTCTGCTAACTTGTCTCTTGAAAATAGTATGTTGGTGTGACAAGCCTGTGGTATTGCACCACTACCTTTAACATCATACTCACTAATCTTATGAGGATGTGAGCCATCATCAGGCTTCCTTGTGTGTGTACTTAGTATGACTGCACACTTAGTTTCTTTACATAATTTAATAAACCTGTCCATAACTTCCTCAATGTTCTCATTGCTTAGATTTTTTATAGCAGTATGCAATGGGTCTACCAAAATTATACCACAACCTAAACCTTTTACAAAGTATCTTATCTTAGAAAACATCTCATCAATGTCAATACTACCACCACCATCATTATGTAGTTGTATCTTTGTGCCGAATCCTATCTTAATAGCCTTGTCCATGATGTTGTCTACATTTAGTTCTGTTGGCTTCACAAGTTGTAAGTTCTCTGCTGTGTGTACACTAACTACCTTCCTAATTGTCTCATCAATATTATCTTCTACCATGAAACAACCTATCTTTTCCTCTGTTTCTGTAGCAAAGTGGTAGATAAGTTCGTTAAGTATAGTAGTCTTACCAATACTGGTGTGTGCTATGATAGATACAAGTTCACCTTTAGCTACTCCACCCCTCATCATATGATTTAGGTCACCAAAGGATTCAGGTAATGGTACAAGTTCTGTGTTCTTATAGTCAAGCATAGCTTCTCGCATATCCTCAACTGTAGCAACACCACTAACTGTGTAGTCTTTTGAATAACTCCACCACTCCTCTAAAAATTCTTTACCATCACCATGCTTCAAGTAATCACTGGCATCCTTGTGCTTAGCTAGTGTTAGTATCTTACATTTGTTTGGACCAATGATAGGTGCTACCTTTTCAACTGAGTCTCTACCTGCTTGGTCGTTGTCAAAGCATAGGACTACGGTTTCAAATGAGTCAAGCCATTCAAGATTAGCTTTAACATTGGCAATAGCATGTACACCATTGTTAACTGATACAGAAGCATAACGCATACCAAACATTTCATACACTGACATAGCATCCAACTCTCCCTCACATACTGTGACAAACTTACCACCACCTTGAAACAAACTCTGTCCAAATAGCATGTTCTGATTAGTGGTATCTCCCTTGCCAAAGAAAGACTTACTTGCCACCATCCTAGTTTTCATACCAACCATGTTGTTCTTCTGGTTGTAGAAAGGGTAGTGGTGTTTAATCACTCTACCTTTTTCATCTTTCTCACACTTAACTTTGTATCTCTCTAAGGTTTCGGCTCTTAGCTTTCTGTCATGTAATGTGTAATACCCACCCCTATACTCATGCTTCCAAGAGTCATCCTCTTTCTCTGTAATCTGTATAGGTTTGTTAGTATGTTCAACAAAGCCATGCTCACCACATGCATAGCAATGAGTTTGTCCATCTGAATATACTGCTAAATTATCTTTGCTCTTATCTTTGCCTAGCTTGGCACAGTTAGGGCATTGTTCTTTCTTTACTAATGTATTCTTTTCCATCTTTCTCCTCATTAAATTAAAAGGGCAACCGAAGTTGCCCCATATTATAACCTACTTTTTTAAGAAGTACAGTTAAAATTCAGAAGGGTCATACTCATCTACCCCATCCGCCTTCTCCTCTACCCTTACACGCTCTAAGTAAGTGTATCCATCGTAAGGTTCTTTACCTTTTTTAACAAGCATAGTTACCTTATCTCCAAACAAAGACAAGTGAGTAGCATCTACCTCATCCTTATCTACATTGTAAATCTTAGGTTGTCCGAAGTCTACCTTACGCTTAGAAGTAATCTGAGTCTTGCCTTCATACTCCTTAGTTACTAAGCCATTCTTCTCTGCTTGTTCGATACCTGACTTGTCCAAAGATATTGTTAAAGTGTACTTACTTTGGTTTTTGTATACATCAGGCTGTGTTATCTTGTTAAACACAACTTCACCTGTCAATGATATATAATCACTCATCTTTACATCTCCTAATAGTTAACATTTAATTTTACATCTAGCAGTAATAATACTACTAAAAGTGCAGTAGAAAAAATGGAAGTAAAAACTACTACACTCTTAGTAATACTAAGCATTAACATTGACTCATCTTAACATTTGGAATGTTGTTGGTGGTGGGTTCAATGTATTTCTTTCTTAGAATGGGGTTATTGTAGCATGTATAAAATGGTTTGTCAATGCTAATAGTCAGTAAATTTATAAATATTATTTAAGAAAACAACAGACAAAAAAATGGGGGATTCGAACCCCCTCTCAAATCGTCATCTGAGTGCCTAGTTTTTTAAATCTTTGTGCTTTTGTACTAGGTAGCCTAGCTTGTGCATCATACCATACAAGGAGTCCTCATCAGCCTCGCTTAAAGCTACTTTTAAGGCTTGTTCTCTCTGTTCCCTTTCAAACTCCTTACTCTTTAGGTATTCGTCTACATAATCCATGCTCTCGACCTCACCAGCCTCATTAACATGCCCATTATCTTCACACCAACTAATATATCTTTTAATTCCACTCATACTTTCTCCCTTCTTATTAAAATTGTGGCTCATGTTCAATGCCCTTATCTACTAAAGACTTGAAATGCTCTGCCTTACTTTTGTAAAACAAAGCATCACTAAGTCTATCTTCAAAGTCAGCATCTAAGTATAGATTGTATAACCTTTTATGTTCCATTGCACAGTCTAACAAAGCATGTCCAACTTCCCAATTTCTACCAGTCATATCAATCATTGAGTCTATTATACATCAAATCAAACTCTACATCTTCTCTCGTTGGTGAGTTAGCACCTAAGTATTTCTTAAGTATCAACTCTGTATCTTCCTCAATAAGTCTTAGCCTTTCAATACGCTCATCAATCTCTCTCTTGAGTTTCTTCTTAGCCTTATTCTTACGAGTCAACTCTATTTCCAACTCCTTTACCCAACCTTGACTAGTTGCTCCCTTAATGTTCATTGTGTGTACTCCTTGTCTATGAAATCACCACGACTCATGCCTTTGTCAGCATACTCATCATCTTTGTTGTTAAATTCTGTAGCACTTAGGTATTTAGCTAATTGCTTTTCAACTTCAGAGATGTCAGCCCAAAGACTTTTAATCTCTAGTTTGAGTGCATCATTTTCTTTCTTAAGCATTCTATTAATTCTTAATGCTTCATCATTAAAGTGCTTATTGTTATTTGGGTTGCTCATTCTAATACTCCAAAAAAATATAACCATATAAGTATGTTGACACTTAGATAACACATTGTACTAAATGTCAACACCGTTTCTTCTACCTTTAGCTTTGTATTCTCATTCAAAATTTAACCTCTTGGTACGGCAATAGGTTCTTCATTCCAACAACATTCATACATTTCTTGTACTTCTGCTTGGTCATTAGTTTGCAAGTGTGCTTCTGCTTCAACATGTGCATCATCTAAGCTACCTTGACCACCACCACCATAAAAACTACTAAGTGCTAATTCCTCTGCTTCTTCTTGACTGTATGCAAAGGTATCTTCAAATGTTACTGATTTAGTTAAGGTTACATTATAAAAACCTAAACCTTTGGGTGCTAATTTTACATTTTCTGTATACATCATCTACCCCCTTGTGGTATGACTTCCATCTCAGAGGAAGAAGTAAAGAACGCACCACCATAATTTCCCTCATCATCACTACTGGTTAATATCCATGAGCCATCAGTAAAGAAAATTACTGGTGTTGCCGTATCCCAGCCAAGACTTTCAAGCTCATCTTCTGCCGTATATCTAATTTTATCAACAGTCTTACCTTTGAAGATTTTTGTGGCATCTCCCGACCAGTTTCGCATTGTCATATTATGACTCCTAGTTATAAAGAGTTAGGACACTCCGAAGAATGCCCTAAGTTTTTACCACCAACTATCATAAACTACTTTGTAGCCATCTTTAATTGCTTGTAGTCCATTCTTTACAAACAAAAGGTCATAAGTATCTTGTTCCTTAACTTCTTCTGTGTCATAGTCATAACTATCTTGACCAAAGAAGAAGCCTTGAGTATCGGGTAAGTTCTTCTCTTTAATGTACTTCTGTAATCTATTGAGGTCAATTTCGTCCAACTCAATAGGAACACAATTAAATACTTGGGGAATATCGCCATTTGGATTTGGGCAACCCTGTTCTTCCCAAAGCATTTGCATAAACCCATGCAGTCTATTATGTTTTCTCCAGTTGGCAAGGTCAACATCATTTTCATTCTCTCGCCTTAAATCTTCCGATTTAGTTTTCCACGCATACATATCTAATCCCATATTTTTTCCTTTTCTTAGTTAATAGGAGTATAGACTATCGCCCTCATGAGTTAATAGCAATAGCCTATATTTCTAACAACTAACATGGATTGTACAAACTCATGGTTAGTTTCTTACTCGCAGATTTTAAGGACTTCCACCTTTGGCACTGTAGCCAGTGAGATGTAGTAAGGTACTCTTAATGTTATACTACAAATTTGGGAGCAGTTTAGTAAGTCATACTCAGGACTCGGAGATATTCTATATCAACCTTGAAAAGAAATTGAATTGGTTGTTCAACTGTATAAATACCTGTACTTGCCATATCAATATAGCACTGTTTAGTATTATACCTAAAAGCCCAATCCAAACCATTATCCTAGCAAATAACTCTTTTTGGTCGTTGCTAAGCCAACCTCGTTTAGTATTTCTCATTTATTCTTCTCCTATTAATCTAACTTCACCAGCTTGTTCGTAACCACTTGAGCCAGTTTTACTGAGTTCAATATCACATATCCAATAATTAGTATCTTCATCAGTCCAGTTTCTACTCTCAAGTTTAACATTAAGTGTCTTATCTTTTATTAATTCTAACCTTTTTATTAACTTATCAACTGTCATTATATCTCTCCCCAAACTGCTGAAGTCAGCCAATCATTATTTGCTTTGACATTTGACTCATGGTTTCTAATACTTCTTATCTTT
>Ga0181380_1001431_pt1 | contig 10449 bp, 10 predicted proteins | sample 3SPOviralmetaG_FD_130116 | JGI IMG/M metagenome (GOLD analysis project Ga0181380, IMG submission 130116) | Marine viral communities from the oligotrophic San Pedro Time Series (SPOT) site, San Pedro Channel, CA, USA - 3 SPOT_SRF_2009-08-19 | ecosystem: Environmental > Aquatic > Marine > Strait... | reverse complement strand
ATAATTACTTGTACAACTAGTTTAGTTAAATTTAAAAAATATCAAGAACAAATGGAAGAAATATATATTGTAATCGATAAATGTATTACAATGATTTCTCGTTTAAAAAGTAAAAAAGACGCAATTAATATTTTAATTGAAACTGAAAAAAAATTTAAACTTGATAAATCATCAACAGGTTTAACTTGTCCTGATAGTAGTGTTGATAAATGTGAAGAAATAAAAACATTTAAAACTCAAGTTAAAACACTATGTGAATCATTTAATAATGATATAATACAAGAATTTTCTACTGTTTATATTGAAACAGAGCGATATATCAATTATTTAGATTATTATAAATATTTGAAAGTTATTAATGCAGTTGAATATAGACGTCATATATTACGAGAGGATAAACAACACTTTTATGAAAAATACGCACATGAAATTGATAATGATAGAATGGAAGATTTGAAAAAAGACGCAATACGTGGTTGTAATCGTGTGAGTCGTTGTTGTTGTTAAATAGTCAAATCGCTTTTTCTCACTATATCATCATATTTCGTTATTTGCGGTATATTTTCTATAATATTTATTCTTTCTATACTTACTAAACCGTCTCGTTTTCTAAAATTAATTAAATAACCATTCATTATTTCTGGTTCAGTATCCATTAAATAACGTATTAATTGATAACGATGTTCATCTTTTAATGAATCTACATTTTTTAATTCTATAATGTTTATGTCATTCACAACTACATCTAATCTATTGTATTTTCCACCATCCATTACCTCATTTTTATATTTTTTTGGTATACATGTTTCTGATTTTACTTTATATTGTAATTCTGTAAATTCTCTTATTAATGCCATTTGATAATCACATTCAGATGAATAAGGTAATAAATTATTAGTTGTTTCAAAACACACATGAACTAAATCGGATTCGTAATCCATTTTATATTATTATATAGTTAAACAGTTAAGTTTAAATATTTTACAGATACTCTTAAAGAAATAGGGCACTTCAGGGAATCGAACCCTGGACCTCTTGCACCCAAAGCAAGAATCATACCACTAGACCAAAGTGCCTATTAGATTCCACTGGGAATTGAACCCAGGACTACAGATTCAAAGTCTGCCGTGATAACCGTACTTCACCATGGAATCATTTATTATTACAAAAGAAAAAAAAATTTATTATATCCGTGACGAGATTCGAACTCGCAACCTTCAGATTAGAAGTCTGACGCGCTATCCAGTTGCGCTACACGGACGATTTATATAAAATACATATAAAGTAGAAATTATGCATGGTGTGGGGTTCGAACCCACGCGGACTATGTCCAGCAGATCTTAAGTCTGCCGCCTTAACCACTCGGCCAACCATGCTTGTGCTCCGAAGAGCTTTGTCCACTGAGGGGCTTGAACCCTCGGCCACAAGCTTAAAAGGCTTGCGCTCTACCAACTGAGCTAAGTGGACTTGTGCTTTCCTAAAAAAGACTTTCTCCTTCTGCTGGGTTCGAACCAGCGACCTATCGGTTAACAGCCGAGCGCTCTGCCAACTGAGCTAAGAAGGAAAATGGTCCTGGAGGGACTTGAACCCACGACTTCCGGCTCATAAGACCGACACTCTAACCAACTGAGTTACAGGACCTGATAAAAAATAAACTTATTTTTCATATATATCTATATTTGATTGTCTTTATATATTTTAATTCCTTATATCTAACAGAGAAAATTATAATGAATAATATACGAACATGAAACTTATGATTCCTAATATAACCATTAAATCTCTAACTATTTCTATAATTTTTATATTTAAATCCAAAATCAGTTCTTCCATTGTAGCGTCTTGTGTCATCTTATTTTGTTTTGTGATTTTTAAATGATTATATTTTCAAATTTATAATAATTTAAATAATATATGGCTGTATTTAATTTGAAAAAAAAAATTAATAAAAACATAACACTATTGACAATATTAATAATATTAGTAATATTATTTTTAACAATATCAATAATAGGAATATATTATTTAAAAAATCGTTCAAGAAATATATTTGATTTAGATGATACTATAATTTACTATATAAATTTAGATAGATCAGTAAAAAGAAAAATCAATGCAGAAAAAATGTTAAAAAATAATGATTTAATTGGCAATAGAATAACTGGAGTTGATGGTAAAAAAATAAATATAGATGATGAAAAGTATAAAAAATATTTTAAAAAAAGTAAAGTAGCATATAATAACTATAAAGAAGATTATGATTCTGATAAAGTAAATATAGGACATTTTGGATGTTTTCTTAGTCATATGAAAACATATGAAACATTTTTAAAAACAAACTACAAATATGCAATTATATTTGAAGATGATATGGAAATTCACGATTTTAAACATAAATTGAATAAAAATATTAAAAATATTCCAAAAGATTGGGATATTATATTAATGCAATATAATATTCGAGAAGATCAAAGCAATAATAGCAAGTTTGAATTAAATAATAATATTTTGAAAATTAATGGTAATTTTACAGGAACAGCCGGATATATAATAAATCGTAATAGTGCAAAAATATTATTAAAAGAATTAGAAGATCATTCTTGGTATATAGATTATAAAATAGGAGATTTAAGTAAAGATAATAAATTAGAAATTTATGGTATATATCCACCATTTGTTTGTCAACCGGCTGAGGGTGGTATTAATATACCCAGTTTAAATTTAAAGTTAGAAAATAATTGCGATACATCTATGGGATCAGTTACATGGGGTTTAGGTGATGGAAATGAATAATTTAAAAGTTTATATAAACATAAATAGACTATATCACAATGACATACAATATTTCTTCAACTTTATCACTTCTATTTTTTAAATTACGACTCCCTTTGTATGCATCATATTTAATAGTTTTTTTTGTATATTCATATTCACTTAATATGGATTTCCAATCATCTTCACCTATAATCCCTTCATTATTATATGATATGATTATATATTGAGTTTTTACAATAGTTTGTTGGATTAAATCTTTCATTGATTTTATTGCTCTTTTTTTATAATTATATTCTGATCTGTTCCAGTCACTTGGTATTCCAGATACACGACTCGGATTTTCTGGTGGTTTATTAGACAATATGAGATTCAACATAAAATAATTTGATGAATAAGGATGTTGATTATATGGTGGATCAAAATAAACTACATCAATATCATCTGGTAATTCTTTTATAGATTCATTAACATCTTTATTAAATACATGACCTGTGAACTTATTATCAGACCATATAGGATAATCTAATCGTATTTGTTTTTCTATTCTATCTAGTGCATCACGCTTTTCCCCACCAAATTGTCCGATTCCTTTTTTATTTTTATAAAATCCTTTGAAAACCCCTGCAGTATTCACATGAATAGATGCTTTTATTAATAATGGAACTATACAATAATAAAACAATTCTGGTTCGACTTTTTCATGTACATATTTCATACAAGTATCTATGATGTTTGCGTTTATAGTTGTGTAAAAACATCGTTCTCCTAGTTGTATATTTTTGTCGTCTTTTGGAGCATATAATTCACTGATAAATCCTGGTGTGAATGTTTTTTCATCAATCATAGTATTCATCTTATTTATATGACTTTTAATCATTTCTATTTGTAGATCAGTTGGTCGTTTAAAATAACAATGTGCCATAGCATAACTATATGGTTCTAAATCATTCACATATAAATTATCGGCAAATTGACTTAATTCACGAGATACTACACTAGACCCAGCAAATCCATCAAATATATTTAATTTCGGTTTATCTATTTTCAATTCTTTAATAGTATCCACTATATTTTTTAATAATCGTCTTTTATTGCCAATACACGTGAGCATATATTGATTGACAAACTCATTATGGTTCATATTATTAGTAATACTATTTATAATTTTATATTCAAATTTATCATTTTTTAAATTTGAAATATAATATAATATAATATATCTTTATAATATATATTATATAATGAGTAATCAAGAAGGTGGTTGGTATGAAAATACTTTTGATGATTTTCGTGAAGAATGTATTGGTGAAAATGATAAGTTTCGTCAAACAGAAGAATGGTGGGATAATTTGAAAAATAATTTAAATTATTACGCAAGTAATATGTCTCAACAATTTATGGCAGAACCCAGATTTGCTCGTATGCCTATGGGAGAAGTTCAAGATAGTTTAGATTTACTTGTAATATTACTTTTAGATATATCTAGAGGTTATGCTAGTTTGTTAGTGAATAATACATATCCAGACGGTTTGATTAATTTATTGAATCGTAGAACTGTTAATTTGAAAAATACAGTTAATTCTGATTTTGTTGAATTTGTCCAAATATTATTGAAAATTGTAAAAACTACCGAAAAGTTTGGAGAAGCAAACACACTTACATTGGGACACCTTGCGGATGATCCTACATTTACTGATTTCACAACTGAAGCATCTATTAGAAGTATTTCTGAAAATATAATAAGTAATAATTCTGATCGTGGAATTTATGGTTTATATAAAGATCATGTTTTAGATTCTGTTAGGTTATTAGAAGTTTTCTTATTAAAAGCATATACTGGTGTATATGGAGAAATACAAGCGCGAGATATTGTATGTCAAGATTACTTTTTTGATACACTTCAGAATTATGATGATATAATTGAATGGGTTAGATATTATGAACAAAATCCAGATGACCAAATGGAATTATTAAATGAACTAAAATTTAAAAGAGGTGATCACATATTATCTAAACCAGAAATAAAAACAATTTGGGAAGGTTTATATAATAGTATTAATGTTGATGACACCGACAACTTGAATCAAAGTGATAGAGTTGCTTGGAAAGAAATATTAAATGGTTGGAAATATACAATGAAAGTATTGTTATATTCTACATTACTAAATCGGAATGATTATAAGTTTTTTAGACATCCAAATCTTCAACATTATAGAGATGATTTTGATAAAGACATTTACAAAACTTATGCACAATTTCAAGTTAAATTAGCATTATTTTACAAACGATTGTTAACTAAATTTTTAGGTGGATATGAAACTTATGAAGAATATGTTGGAGCTACAACAGATGCACATAAAAATAAAAAACAAATATCATCATTATTTATAGATATTATTAAATGTATACAATATGAATTAGAAGCAATAACTGGATTTATACATCCAAGAAATACGGAAGTAGATGAAGATGATGATCCCTTTCCTTCAACAAGATTTACACATTTACATGATGAATCCTTACAAATAGATCAGGATGACGATAGTGATGATGAAATGGAAAGAATAGGTCAAGATTATATAAGTCATGTTGATGGTAATCAATTTATACAAAAAATACAATCAGTAAAAATATTATTAAATACACATAATTTGGATGATGTTCCAATAGAATATTTACGTAATGTTGGAAAAAGATGTACTTGTTCAGTTAAATTAGATGGCGATATTTGGAAGACCATTACACCTGATTCTCTTATATTAGGTGTGAATGATGAGGATCATTCTACAGAAATCGAAGATACAAAGTATGTTTATAGTATTGAAACAGGTGGAGTAGATTTATCTGATAAACAAGTTGTTACTTTGAGTGTTGATGATCCATCGATTACCAATATTAGAGATAATACGGAATTTAATATTGGAGATGATGTTTATTTTATTAATTATAGTAAATTTGGTGATACTATACAAGCTTTTCTACTTAGTGGTACAATTAAAGATGTATCAAAGGATGATGGTTATGTTACAATTGAAATGAGTGATGATGGTATAGAACAACAAATAGGTATAGATGAAATCAATTTAACAGAATTTGGAGCAATAATAAATGAATTAAATAATCTAGCAAATAGAGAAAAACTAAATGAAAATAAAGTTAATAAATTAGAAAATACATTTCAAACATATTTATATGCAAATCATAATGGCGAACCTACATATCATTTAGAATATAGCGCAGATCGTAGAGGTAATCCTAGATTGGACACAGCATTACGTTCAAGAGGTTTTGATGGACTAAATTATCTTAATAGAAAAATAACTAGAACAAATGAAAAAAATACAATTGATGCAGATGAATTGAGACGCTTGCGTGGTGATAATCCTCCTAAAACTTCTGTATTTCCAGAAAGAATTGGTTATTTAGAAACAATTATGGAAAATGATAAAGAATTTAAAACACCCACAAGACGCAAAGCAAGATGGGAACGTGAACCTTATGCTTGGGATTCAGATGAAGAAATGGAAGAAGATTTTGATGGTCAACGCCGTTTAGATAGATTTATAAATCGTCGTAGACGTGGTATATCTAGACCTCTTCAAAGAAATTCTTATCGTAGTCATGGATTACATAATATAATAGGTAGAAATACATCTGATGAAGTATTAGGTGAAATCCCTTCAAATCTATTGGAAGATAATCCAATATTTAGAAAATATAGATTAAAACAATTATTAAATAAAAGATTAAGAAAACGATATAATCTTAGATCTAGATCTAATTTACCAGCAAGACGTTTAGATTTATCACAACAAATAAGAGATCGTTATAGTCAATCTAGACCTATGGCTAGAGATTTAGCAGAAAGAATAGATCGTGAAATAGAACAAAGAACACTAGCAGAACAAAGAAGAGAAAGAGATAGAGTAAGTGATGAACTAGAACAATTAATAAATAGACAACGAACCGCATTGAGTTTACGTGATCAATTGAGATCTAGAGATTTTGCCACAACTGATAATATTAGACGTGAAATTGATACTATGAGAGATGTCAGAGAAAGAGAAATGAGAAGCAATCGTGAACGCGAAGATGCTGCGTTATCCTTACAAAGACATCGACGTCGCAACTTAACTAGAAGAAGACAAAGATAAATAAAAAAAATATATAATTATAAAAAATTTTTTATTTATATATTTTAATCTACTGGTAAATATTTTAAATATATTTTCATATTTTCAATTGTTTTTATTATTTCAGATATATTTCCAAATAAATAACGAAAATAACAATATGAGTTTTTTAAATTGCTTTGAGCAACTATTTTATAAATATCTTGTGCAATATTTATATTTACAAAATATATAAATTTATCTAATTCCATTGGTTGATTTTTATATTTAATTGATATTTCATCATTTTCTAATTCAAATTGTATTTCTGGTTTTAAACAATCGATCATGAATTCACATCGATTCAATTCAAAATAAAAATCATAGTCATTTACGGTGATATTTTCAAACATCTTTTAAATAAATATATAGTTAATCTTTTAAATTAATTTCGTGGTTTCATCATTACACTTGTATATGCAGTTGTTTTTATACTTGGTAAATATTTATGAATATGTTTATTTTTTTCATATTCTGGATCAATTTCACATTTACGTCTTGTATATCTGTATTTCAATAAAATATATATTTTATCAATACTTTTCATCAAATCTTCTACATTTCCAAACATATTGATAAACTGATGATAAATATGTAACATAGAAAAATCAGTTGTATTTTGAATATTTCTAAACATAATATTTGATACAAAAATATGTATATAAAAAATCAATTCTTCTTGTGAAATATATGACTGATCTTTATATATGTGGAAATGATTGTTACAATCTAAATGAAATGTTACATTAGGATATAATGAATCAATTAAAAATTGTGATTGATGTAATTGAAAACCGAAATTATAATCATTGAGAGTGATGTTGTCAAACATTTCACTGTGTATTTTTTATATAGTTATGATTTTGTTTTTAAATCTTTCACACATTTTAAATGGTCTCCATAATAAAAAAATGATTAATCCAGTCGTAATTCCATAACAAAATATTTTTCCTCTTTGAGCAACTGCTTGTTTTTTTATAGTTAATTGACGTTGTGTCAAACTATCTTTGAATGGTGTGCCTATATTTCTTGTGAATATTAGATAAAAAATACTCGCAAATACATAAATTGCCATACCATATGCTAAATATACAGATAATTCACAGTTCATTTATAATATATTATATATATTATTATGGATTAATCCATTTAATTCCATATTCATCTGTAAAATGTTGTTTATTAGTATAAAAGTCGTTTATTCTTTGTAATCTACTACGATTTGCTTCAGTAGTTGTGTTTTGTTTGCATCCTTTTGCCATTCCATTATATAATGTTTGAGCACCTTTTATAAAATCAGGAGATGCACGACTTATTTTAATAATTTCAATCCACTTGTCTTTTTGTTTTTTAAATGTATTTACTTCATTTGTATTTTTCCAATCCATTAAAATACATCCCCAAAATTTCGTGCATTTATTATATGATTGTTTATTTGGAGTTTCGATTGGATAAGATTCTGCTTCATTTATTATATGTGTGTAATAATTCATAAAATTTATGACTTTTTTAAATTGTTCGCTTGTTATTGGATGATTAATATATTTATTTTGAAATCTAAATGCTGGTCCATATATATCTGGAAAATTATCATCATTTATGATACTTGTTATCATTGCACAAAATTCAGGCAATACTGATCTTTTTTCACTAGAAAAATTTTTAATTCCCAAATAATTATTATCTGCATCCTTATATTTTTCAATTATACTAATAGCACATTTTACTAAATGAGTATCCTTTCTGTTCCAATATAAATCTGCATTTGACAATGGTTTACCCATTTGCAATCTTTCAAATATATGATGTATATCTTGTTGAAAATCATTTGGATTACTTGATACTGGGGATAATACTTCTCTTGATATTTTATAATTCAAAAAACGATTTTGATCTGCATTACTTAAATCATAAAACTTATATCCATTAAACTCAAAAGTATTATCATGATACATTTGTAATATACTTAACCTTGTTTGTCCGTCTTCAATATCATACATTTTTTTCCCATTTTTTATATGTTCTGATAATATTACTCCAGTTATTGTATAACCACAAAATATTGAATCTATTAACATTTCTTTTTTTTCTTTGTTCCATTGTGGATAACGTTGATGGTCTGGTATAGAATATTGTAATGTATCTGATTTACGTTTTATATAGTCAAAATATACATACTCATCATTTTCATCTTTTTCAAATAATTCTCTTAATGATATTGGTGAAAGTAGTTCACGTCTTATTGTTGTTTTAGGTATTGTATTTCTTTCATTTAGTGAATGTGCTTCTGTCATGATTAAGGAGTTTATTTTTTTAAATAATTATTATTTCAAATTTAAATTATTATATAAGTATTTGTTTATGTATTATCAAATATAATATTTAAATTTGAGGTTTATATATATAAAACTATAAAAACAATTACTATAAAATGACCTCATATACTCTCGAACCTTACACAGAGCTACCCAATGAGTATCAAATGATAAAAAAAACACCTAATACAAACAATGCACGTATCGGTATACAATATGGATTAACAGATTCAGAATTACTATCATTAAATACAAATATTGATAATATGGATCGTCGTGGATGGTCATTTGTTGAACATTCACCAGAAAATTTAAAAAGATTAACTCCAGATACAAAAAAAGGTAATTCACAATCATGGAAAATAATTGTTGTTATATTAAATGAAGAGGGGTGTATGAAAGGAGCATTACGTGGAGACGATGGAACTATTATGTTGATGTCATCATTGAGTCCAGAATGTCAAATCGATTACCAATATAGATTAATAAAATCAAAGGATAAAGAATGGAAAATATGTCAAGCAAGAATGATTGCTCCATTATTCTTTTGGCGTGAAATACAATACAGAATATAGATAAATGTTTAGTTTGGAGATTGTGATTTAATCATAGAATAGATATTCAACTTTTAATCCACTATTTTCATCAAAATCTATTTCATCCATATCTTTTTCTAAATAATATTTAACTTTTTTTAATAATTCATTATAATCACTTTTTTTATCATCTGGATTATATCTAATAAATATACATGGTAATCCTAATTTTGCTGCAATATCATACATTCTTCTTTCATCACAACTATAGTCAGCACCACGATGTTTGTGTTCATCGACCTCAACAATTAAATCAAAACCATATAATTCAAAACGAATATCTGGATATAAATGACCATTAGTATTTTCTCTATCTTGTAAAGTGCATTCATTTCCAACTGATTTATTATGAATAAGATATGTATCAGGTAAATCTCTTCGTAAATTATTAACTACATTCCATTCTTTTGTTTTTTCTCTATTATTTATACCTTGTTTACATATTCTACATATTCCATTATAATTATTTGAAGTAGGGTATACATAAAATAATTTGCATATTTTACACGCATATTTATTAATACAAGTTTGTTTTAATAATATTATACCACATTTCATACATCCTCCTTGTAAATGTCTATTAGGAGATCT
>Ga0181380_1001430_pt1 | contig 10450 bp, 6 predicted proteins | sample 3SPOviralmetaG_FD_130116 | JGI IMG/M metagenome (GOLD analysis project Ga0181380, IMG submission 130116) | Marine viral communities from the oligotrophic San Pedro Time Series (SPOT) site, San Pedro Channel, CA, USA - 3 SPOT_SRF_2009-08-19 | ecosystem: Environmental > Aquatic > Marine > Strait... | reverse complement strand
TGTCAGCAATTTTCCCTTTGCTTTCAAGTCCATTCCATTTCGTTGGCCCATATTTAAGAAGAATCGACATCCCTAATCTGTCTTGTATCTCAGGGGTAAATTTCTCTGTAGGTTTTATGCCTGTAAATCTCATTGCATCTCTTATTGTGTCACGCTCTAATTGATATTTACCTGCTACATGAATACCTCCAGAAGCAAACCATTTAGCCCATCCTTCTTCTGTCATTGGATATTTTTCTTTGTCGTAGCCACTATCTTGATTATCTAAAATTTCTTGAATTGTCATGTTTATTAATTTCTTACCTTTGTTTGCAGGATGTTTCCCATAAGTACCAGTAAAACCTAGAACTTCATCACCACCCTTTGCTCCACCTTGATTAAATGCTTCATAACCTTTGCCATCTTTATCAATGCTTGATTCAACTGAATGAATAAGTTCAAGCATTTCGTTTCTTAAATTAGCTTTTTTTTTACTAAGTCCTTTGCCGTCATAATTGTCAGCTAACATTCCAGGTTGTAAATTACCAGCAATTAAAATCTCATCTTCTCTGTTATTTATAAGTGCTTGATCTTTATTATTAAGATTTTTTTCAGTCAAACCTTTTCGATAAAAATAGTTTAAATGTAATTTATCTCCAGCAGTAGTAAGATTTTTATTATTTTCTAAAGACAATCCATCGATTATTTTTTGTTCTAACGACTCAGGCATATCTGTTTCAAACTGAACTTTGTATTGACTTTTAAAATATTCAGGAGGTTGCATCCTTGCCTTTTCTATAATTAAATTTGTGTCATAAGCATAAGGAACCCAAGGTGATCCACTTGCTAAAGCATTAATTTGTTGAGCTAATATACCTTTTTCATATAAAGCAACTGTCTTAATATCATCTGCTAATTGAGCATTTCTTTTTACGTTGCCTCTATTTTCTCCTAAGTCTAATATTATTTCGTATGGATTAGTTCTGAAAAATTTAGATTTTAACCCTGTTGTTAATTCTCCACCTGTCAATCTACCAAGATCTACTCCCATTGCTTCTTTATATATCAATTCATTTTGTCTGCTAGTCAACCAATTATTTGAATATAATTTTCGACTTGTATATAAGTTATCTCCAAATTTTCTAAATCTTTGATTTGATTCAACTAACGCATCTTCATAGGCATTAGCTACAATTTTTTTAGTAACAAAATTATCGTTTAAAGGAACAATATCAACAGGTACATAAGAACCTTTACTTGTATAAATAGGGCTACTACCTTCCGTCCAGTACTTTTCGTTTTGAAGAACAGGATTGTTTAAGGCTTCTGCTTCTGCAATCTTTAATTCAATGGAATCATGTCTTTGATCTAAAGAATTTCTATCAATAACATTTCCATTTACTTTTATTTTTTCTCCGTCTTTAATCTTTCCTGCTTCAACAAGACCATTATAATAATCTAAGTCTTTATCCCAAGTATTTGTAAGTGTTTCTATGTCATCTAGTTCTCTTTCATAAATTGGATTGTTAGAAATAGCTTGTGGTATTTCATATTCAGTTCCATCTGATTGTACGAAAATAGTAGAAGTAACTTCTCCAGGTGTTTCACCTTTGTTATTGTCAGGAATGTTATTAGTGTTAATATTTTCTAGTTCATTTATTCTTTGAGCTTCTACTTCAAAAATAGTTGGGCCAGTGATACCTTGTTCTTTATTCTTTAATTGTTTGTTGCCCCATTTCTTTACTTCTTCTTGTGCTGTAGACCAAAGTGTTGAAAGTGCATCTCTTTTTTGTGAGAAATTTAGTTTATCATCATTAATTATTTTCCCTGCCTCTTGTCTGTATGGCCCTAATAATTGCCTAGCTAAACCTTTTTCTTTTTCTGAAAAAACATTATCAGCATTTGATTCACCTTCTAATAAATTACCCCCTGTTCCAATAGTTTCAAATGCTCCAAAGATAGCTTCTTCAGAAGAATCGCTAATTCCTAATAATTCCCTTGAGTCAATAGTTAGATAAGTCTCAACTTGTCTTTCTAATTTTTCATAATGTTCTTTATTAATTTTTCCTTCTCTATAGCTAGTTTTAACATTGGTTAGTTTTGTATAAGGATCAACAGTAAGGTCATCTACATATACATCTAAAATATCAAAAGCAGCTTGCTGTGATGGCAGCGATTCTTTTCTTAAAGTATTAACAGTAGAGTCTAATATCTGTAGTCTTAAATTTCTTTCAGTGTAATCAACAATATTATTAATTTCTGATCTTCTTTCTAAATAAATACTTTCTAGTTTTGCATTATCAATATTAGTTAATATTTGTTTACCGTCTTTTGTGCCATTTGGAATAAATACTTCAAATTGATCTCTTGAATCTGTAGATGTATCTGCATCTTTTACGACGGCTAATCGTTCAGCAAGAATAATGCTCTCACTATTAATTGTGTCAGTACGAACTGTTCTAGAAATTTTTTCATTATGTGCTGCTTTTAATTCTCTAACTTTATTACGCAACTTATTAATAAATGCTGGCTCTAGTTCATCTTTAAGCTTAGGTCTTTTTCCATAGTCTTGATTAAATGGGCCAGATCTAGCATTTTCTATTTCACTTATTGCAAAATCAAGATTCTCATTAAAGACTGCTTGATCAATTTTCCCTTGTGCGTTAATTGAATTAATATAAATAGCGTCAGATAATGTTGTAACAAGATTGCTTTGATTTGTTTTTAATTTATCTGTCGTCATTCCAGAGAAAAACGCAGCATCATTTACTCCTGTAAGCCAAGATCCTTCTACATGATCTTCACCTTTACTATCATTATCTGCAATTAAATTATTAATATTAACTGTATAAGCTTGGTCAAATCGTTTCTCTTGTTTCTTTGCGTAAACAGAAGATGCGTTGCTTTTAACACCTTGAATAGCTGCAACAAGTTGAGGTCTTAACCTTGCTAATACTCTTGGGTTAGTAACAGTTTTAGCAAGATGATCTTGTATTGCAATATCTAATTCACTTGGACTTCCATCATCTGTATGTGGATTAGGTTCAAAGTTAGAACCATCTTCATTCTTTAAATTCTTAAAATGATTAGGTAAATTAGCTACTACTCTTAAACCATTTTCATATTGAACAGCACTGTCTAAAAAGTCTCTAGCTCTTGGATCTAAACTTTTAATAATGTTGTAATTAGCAAGAGCTTCTTGTTTTTTATCGTTAGCAATTTTAGGGTTAGTAGAATCTGCTTTCAATTTATTTGAAAGTTTATTAATATCACCCAACATATTGCCATTCCGTTGGTTTAGTTTTATAGCAACATCTTCTGCTCTTTCTTTTGCTTGCTTATCTGCTGTCTGTTCAAAATCAATATAAGCTGTTGTAAAGTTTTTAAGATTACTATTTAAACTTTGGAATGATTTTGCAAGGTTATCTAAATCATTACTTGGTTTAGCTGCAATAGATCCTTGTGGAACTACTGTTGGCCCTGCTGCTCTAGGTGCAGTAGGTGCAACAAAAGTACTAGCAGCAGAAGCTTGAGGTTGTATTGTTGGAATCCTTAGATCTAAACCTTGCCCAATAGGTGCAACGCTAGCTCCCATTGAAGGGCCACCACCTCTTTTCTTAGAAGCAGAAAGATCACTGGAACCGAAAGAGAATTTTTTAATAGCCATTAGACTTTTTTGTATCTACCGAACCAAGTGTTTGCAGGGTTAGCTTCAGTCGGTCTAGCGTAACCAGCTTGACCAAGGCTTGCTTCTGCACTTAATGCAGTCGTTGCACCACTTAAGCCAGCACTTAGATACCCAACTAATCCGATACCACTCGACTTTCCTCGCATCATTGGTTTTAAAGGATCAAGGAACATTCGTTCTAAGTATGGCTGTTGGCTGGTAATTCGTCCTGCCCTTTCTATAGCTGCACCTCTCTTATCTTGTGTCGCTGCTGCTCCTGAGAAAGCTAAGTTTCTATCTGTTGCATAATCAAACGCTGCTTTCTGTCTTCGATAGTCAGCTAGCAAACTACTTACACTATTACCTACACGACCAGAAGCTAGTACTTCTCCACGACCTTCCAGAAATTCTTTCTGTGCTTCTTTCTTTTGTTGTGCTGATGCTGCTGACTCTTGCATCATTCCTAAATTTATTTGAGCAATCCTATTTTCATAGTCTTCATTAGCTAGAGATGTTGTTTGTGCTATGAGATCTTCTTGTAAAAGTTTTTGTTGTTCTTCTCCTGTTCTATTAGCTGTCGTCTGCAATACTTGTTGATCGTATTGCTGTTGTGCTACTTGGTTCTCAAAATCTATCTGAGCATTTTGTGCTTGGACAGCAGCCCTTTGTTGCATGATCGACAGACCAGCAGAAAGAATACCAAGACCAATGACAGGATCACACATAATTAAATCCTCACGAACTCATAGAACAAACGACCTTCTGGCCCATATTCTGAGTGCTTTTTGATGAATGTAAATCCCATCCACTGAAGCCATCTAACATGGATTTTGTTTCTAGCATCTACTACGTTAAATAATACAGGATACTCCTGAATAATCTTGTCTAGTTCTACTTTAGATCTTCTTAGAAATGTACGCTTGTCACTTGAATCATCCAACATTGACTGACAACCCAACATCCATATACGACCAGACGTATCTGACTCAGGTACAACACCCCACATTCCCATCGGATGCCCATGCCTGCTAACCATAGTCATACAGGGATTACTCTTAAAGAAACAATAGAACAAACTAGCCACAGGATCTAACCCTGACTGTGCTCTGATCTCAGCTATATCTTCATCTCTCATATTGTCGCCAATAATTCTAATATCTTCTAAGCAAGTACGTCTTTGATAAGCTACATCCTTTTCGCTCTCGTATGATAGAACCCTTCCCATTCGGCTGATTGGAATCGACAAGGTAGTGGACTCGTAGAACTTATTACTATCTTAGTATCTATATTGCTTGCCATCACAGGAACACGGAAAGATCCTGTAAGAACTGAAGGATCTCCTATGAGTGGAGGTGACTGCCCAACGACAATTCCGTTATATGGATAAGTGTTTGTGTCTCTACTAGCAGGAGTAACCTTTAACTCAAAAGCTGACGACTCATCAAACAAGACAGTCCATGTCCTCATCTGTAGTTTCGGCCCTGCTGCTATTGCAACACCACCACCAGGGGGTTCTTCTTTTATGTAAGGAGTGCTGAATTCATAGGTCATTTCATATCTTTCACCTATAAAGAAACGTGGTGTCTTGCCTGCATTGTCACCTGAACTTGGAACTGTCTTAAGATCTCCAAGCACTGTAATGGAATTGCTTGTCTGAGAAATAGGTTCAATGACTTGTCCGTGTCTAAGAATTGTATTGCCTGCTTCGTATCTTCCTACTACCACCATCTGTGATCCTGCTGCTATTGGGTAAGGAAGAGTAATAGTTGTTTGAACTCCTAATGCACCAGGGTTTATAAGTGCTGTTGAAACACCTGTCTCTGACTCTGTTGTCTTTCTATCCAGTAGAATTTCTATCTCTGTGCCTGCGTCTACATTCTCAGGTCTTATAACTACATGCTCTAGGTAAACACCGTCGCTATATTCAACAACTGCATATAGATCACTATCAACCATACCTGCTCCTAGTATTCTCTTAGCACCATCATTTACATTTACTTCCCAGTAAGACCAAGCTGATTGAAGTTTGGTGTCGTCTTCATAGAAGAACTTGTAAAGATATATTCTTCTTGGTTGATCTTTACTAATTAGAACTAACGCTTCTTCTGACACTGAAGCAATAAAGCTACAGATATTACTTGGTAAGTAACGAGGAATACTTGCAGTTATATCTTCTGATAAAGGAACTGAACCACTGGAGTCAGGTAGAAAGAACTCTCTTACACCTGAGAAGTTATCTCCTTTTGGTATAGGAAAGTAAAGGTTACGACCAACAGCAACAGGGTCAACAGTGTCAGCCATGTCAAAGGTTGTCATCGCTGTGATTGATGCAGTCTTTGGTGTTAAAGAAGAACCGACATTGATACCTGCATCTAACCTGAACTGTCCATGCCTACTGAATAAGAGAAGAGTGTTAGCAAATGCGACTGCTGAGACAAGGAAGTTAATAGAAGTACCACCAGTGCTTAGATCTACTGGGTCACTATCTACAACAGTTTGCACAGTCTCAGGCCAGAACCTTTCAAAGGCAGCAGCAGCACTAAGGATGACATTCTCATCTGCTAGTAACACCAGTCTGTTTCTAAAGAGGTTGATGTTTTGTATGTAGCTATCGACAAAGGAAGGTTCAGGTGCTGTTGTTGCATCACCAGCTAATCGTTCACCCCATGTATGTTTCTTAAATTCAAAAGTTACAGTTCCATTTGCTGCCACATTTCTAACTAAGACATGAGGCATTGTTGTTGCATTGAACTTGTATTCAATACCAGGTGCAACTGTTTCTTTCCACGTTCCATCTCCGAAACCACTGCCTGCTACTGTGTTGAACTTGACGAAGTAATCATCTAGTTGTGTTGCCTTACTTCCTTGCACTCTGACAATAAAGCCATGCTCTGCAATGGTTGGCAGGTCACTCATATCATCAACGACTTCTTTAATAGCCTTGGTATCTTTTCCAGTTCTATTGTCTTTGCTGCTTAAGGTGTAAGCACCTCCATCATCTTTAGTAATACGAATGATGTAGTCGTCATTAGTAACAGTAAACCCTGAGATTGTATTAAGCAGGGTGGCTAACTCATCAGCAATTGTGACGTTAGATAGTGTTGGGTTATAAACGACAGTGCAATTGCCAGAAGCAGAACTAGATAGTGCGACTGTGTATTGGAATTGATTAGCACTGTTAACTGTGATCGTGTACTTACCAGCTACTGCTGCATTACCAGCAGGGAATGACATCTTGACTTCATCTCCTGTTGATAAGCCATGACCATTAGCTGTGACTGTGACAGTTGTACTGCTAGTGGTAAAGGATGCAGGTGTTTCCCTACCTCCTGCTGGCATTGTCTTAAATACTTTTGTTGTGCCGTTTAAGTTAACGCTGTACTCAGTGTCATAGTTAGCTGCCTTTATAAATACCATTGACTTTGTTCCCCATACAGGAGACAAAGCAGTGTCCATTATTACTTTCTTTTCTCTATTAACAATGAATGTAAAGTCAGCAATACTTGCAACTCTGATTTGTTCTGAAGGTGAACCTGTTACATCTAGATAGGTAACACCGTCTGGTGTGCTTGGTGTGTATGTTGTTCCATCTAAGTCACATACCTTGATAGCTGGCCCACTACTTGTCTCGTAAATAATAATCATATATTTAACAGTGCCATCTCTATCGACCATGTGAACAAAAGGTCGATTAGTTTTGCCTGAGTTCAATGCTGTGCCAGTAAACAACAGAGCTTCGTGCTGCATTGATGGACGTTTCTTTAATCCTTCAACTGGACTAGGCAAGCAATTGATTACAGCTTCTGCCTGTGATGCCAGTCTTAATGCAGGCGGCTGTTGACTAACCCCATTGATAAGGTTGGGAATAGCAGAACTAACTAAAGGCATCTACCTAAGAACAGTACGACTTGGTTGGTAAGTTTGGAATACTCCTGTGTGATTAGGATTACCTCTGATCATATTGTGATCTCCTGCATTATTCTCCTCTTCCATAAACAAAGCTTTAGCTTCTGCTTCTGCCGTAATGTTTATCTTACTTAGATCTGCACTACCTAGTATCTGTTCTTGTAGTGTGCGACCTGCCTTTGTCATTATAAATTGACGGGCATGTTCAGGTAGATCAGTCCAACCAAGAATGTAAGTAACGTCAGCTTTTAAATCTTCAGTAAAGATAGAAGTATTCTTTCTTCTGTCGTATAGCTTCAGTCCTCTTTGCACTACCTCATTGTCTGGGTATTCATAAGGATCAATCTTCACTCTGCTTATATCTGAACTCAATTCAATTTCATTAGTACCAGCAGTGCGAGCAAGGGTTCTCTCATAGTCAGTATTAAATGACCACCCCTCTGATTGGACTGTCCTGCTTGTTTCTTTTAGTGTGTCGTGTGCTTGTTTAGCAAGACCGAACTGACCAGCCAAGGAGTTAACAGGTGCTTCACCCATCATCCTTAATACTTTGTTGACTGCTTCTAATTCTGTTGTGAGGTTAAGACCCATAAGAAAGAAGGGGGCACGAAGCCCCCATAGTAATTAACTGGTTGCCCAGTAAACTTCGATAGCACAATCTGGACGTAGTACGCCTGTACCATGAGCCATAGATCCGACCATAAATGTACCCTGCCATAATGCATGTACATCCGAACCTGTTTGTTCCATCTTTAAGTCCATCAACTTAACTGTACCAACAGCTTGCTTGTTAAACACAAGGCCAACGCTGTCTGTGTAGTTAGCGTGGTATGTGTTGTTCTCGCCAGTTACAGCAGAACGGTTTGTAGTTGGTAGATGGTTAGACTTAACGATGCTGATACCAGCTACCTTTAAGACTGTTCCATCTGCGTATGCTCCAGAACCACCCCAATCTCTGTTGAGTACGTCTGTTGTCTGAGCTAACTTGTAGTACTCAGTTGGGCCAAGAACGATATACCTATCATTCTCTGGGACGTTGTTAATATCAAACTTCTCGGCTGCTGCCCACATTGCAGAAACCAAGTTTGCACCAGTGATGGCTGCTTTGTTAGCAGCAACAATCTTGATACGAGTACCACCAGGTAGGTCAGTGTTAGCGTTAGTGCTGGTTCTTGCTGCTTGAGCAATAGTAGCTGCTACGTTCTTGTCAAATGTGTACGCTAATGCGTTACCCATCTCAACAGAATACTGACTACGCACGTCATAATGATTCTTAGCTTCATCAATATCTGCGATAAATACTTGTGATACAAGCTTGTCGTCGATGTTGATGGTTACTTCAGCGTGCTTGATAGCATTACCTGTAAGCTGCGTACCAGGTGTATGATATGAAGTTGAAGAATTTCCAATTATTGGAAACTGACTGCTCTTCCCTGATGCTATAGTCCGTACATTATGTAGAGACTCGAACACCGTTGCTTTACGGAACGAAGACAGAACTTCTCCGCTAAAAGTTTTAAGGAATAAAGCGTCATAGCTAGTACCCGTAGCATTTACGAGGCCTAGCCTTGAGCTAGTAAAGTTAGCCATACAATTTGTACGGTAGATAGAAAGGGTTTACCCATAACTATCTCTTCCACTTGGGGTATCCCTCGCAAGGGGCCGCCGCTTCTACGAGAAGTTAGGTGCTTTTATAATACCCCTTACATTACGTTTGAGCGACTAAGTTTTTCTTGCACTTGCTTTCTGTATGCTTCATCAGTTGCATATCGTTCATCATTCATAGCTGCTACTACCTGTGCTGCTGACTCGTACTTAGTTGTATCTTCTCTAGCTGTTCTACCTCCTACAAGTTTAGGTTCTCTTGGTGCATTGTTCATGTATGCAGCTTGAAGACCAGCGACAGCAATCCTTATTTGATGTGGGTTGCTAGTCTTAAGCATGTCGTTGAACGCATCAATCTCACCTTGCTCTAGGTTTCCAGCAGCCCACGTAAGCATCTCGTCATACACTTTCTCTCCACCAAACTCTTGTTTAATTGAAGTTACTTCTTTAGCTGCAAGCTCTGAGTCTTGTGCTTGTCTGTACTGCACACCATCTAGGTATGCTTCAACCATATCCTTAGTAAAGCCAGCACTTTGTAAGGATGTGTAGTCTTCGTCAGTTAACTTGCCTGTCTCTTGCCACCTAGTATTCATACCTTGGTAGTCAACACCAACTTCATCAAGGCGACTACCTATGTATTCACCATAGATTTCTGTTGCATTACTAGGTTCTGATTGTTCTTTTGTTTCAGATACTTCTGGCTTGTCGCCTTCTTCTGGACTACCTAACTTCTTTTGAAGTTCTTCGTATCCTTTCTCTAAGTCTTGGACAGACTCATACTTACCAGCAAATTTAACTGGCCCATTTTCTTTCGACTCATTTATTAGTGCTTCGTCTTTAACGTCAACCTCCTGTTCAGGAGACAACGCACCAGTCTCAGGTTCTGAGATAGTAATAGGATCAGGCATGGTGATGGGTGAGAGTAGTTATTTAATAGTGATATGGTTTGGGCTATCAGTAATAACCTGTGGTTCTTTTACTTTCTTTTTCTTAGCAACAGGTTTGTCTGAAACTATTGGAGGTAGTTCGCTAACCTTCTCCTCCTGGGACTGGGCCACTGGGGAGTCCGTTGGCTGCTGCCCTGAGATCGGGGAGGGAGTTAGGGATGCTTCCTGCTGCTCCGTCGTCGGAGTTTCCTGAGAATTGGGGGCCATAAGGTGAACCTGGTTGAGTAAAGTTATCAGCAACTTTAGATGCAGCAGATGACTTCATCATTTCCATCATCTGTTGTTGCTGCTGTTGCTCTTGCTGTTGAGCTTGTGCAGCAGCAGCCTCTTGTTGTAGTTGCTCGCT
>Ga0181380_1001429_pt1 | contig 10455 bp, 9 predicted proteins | sample 3SPOviralmetaG_FD_130116 | JGI IMG/M metagenome (GOLD analysis project Ga0181380, IMG submission 130116) | Marine viral communities from the oligotrophic San Pedro Time Series (SPOT) site, San Pedro Channel, CA, USA - 3 SPOT_SRF_2009-08-19 | ecosystem: Environmental > Aquatic > Marine > Strait... | reverse complement strand
TGGCTCAAAACGGCCTCCGCCGCAACTGGCTCGGTGCCCCTATACAAGATCTGAGCTTCTCGTCCGGCGGCCGCCACGGAGCCGCATCGCATCGCATCCACGCGCCACGCCACCCACACATGCCCCAGGGCATGTTAAACACGGCCCCGGGGTCGGATGCGACGTTTGCATGTGCATGTCGGCTCCGCGCGGAAAAGACGGTTTGGTTACTGGGGGGTGGACGACGTCAGAAAGACAGGTTGACCCCGACCAAAAGATACCCTAGACCCCCCGCGAAATTTGATTTTGAACCCCCGTAAAGAATTACCAAAGTGGTGGAGACTCAGCCAAACCGAATCCGGCCCAAAATGCACGTTCTGGTGCACATACGATTGCCCCCACTGTAGAAATGCCCCCATGAAAGACAGGTTAAACTCTGCAACTGCACCCCACAGGCCGCCCAAAAGACAGGTCTGGACGGGTAGAAAGACAGGTCTAGACCGGCCATTGCCACCTTTGAGACCCCCCGCGCAGAATGAGTTTCCCACTACGGAATACTCCCCAATTCGAAACATGGGGGTGTTTTAATTGCCACGCCTTTCTACAACGGGGGTGTTCGAATGCAGCATGTCAGCCCGCTATTCTGGCGTCCACCCCCCAGTAAAAGCGCCCACCCCCCAGTATGACGCGGGCTGTCAATATTGACTGGCGCCCCACGGGCTCCAGTCTCCACCAGGGCGGGGATTGCACAATTGACAGTCAGTGGCACGTCCAGATTTGGTGCCGTATGGTGGCAGGGGTCCACACCCAGCCACATGCAATGGTCGTATCCCCACCACCGCCCAGTGACAGCTACACACCCTGGTGCAATGGCAGACCTGGCGTGCCACGAGTCGCTTGGACCTCCCCCCATGTCCGGCGCGGGCGTGGAGTTCGACCCGCGACCCACGGCGACGGCGCACCCACTGTGCCTGGCGCCCGCCGTGCGGACGGTGGGCGTGGGCCCACACCCAGCGCTGCCCCTCCCGGCCCGTGAGGCGGTGGCCACGTGGCCGTGCCTGCTGAGAGGCAGCGCGCCCAAGCCGTCTGGGAAGCAACTGTTTACGGCGCCAGCGGGGCTCGCCCTGGTGGTGCTGGCCGTGGTGCGGGCGATGGGGCTGGCGGACCCGGCCCGCGAGCCGACGCAGAGGGAGGACGCGTCGTCGTGGGCGCTGCGGCTGGGCCAGGCCCGCGGCGCACTGGACCTGTACAAGGAGACGTGCGCCGCGCGGGCGGTGCACGCCGTGCCGGCGGTGTTCCGGGTGCGCGACGACGACGCGCTGGAGACGTACAAGGCCAAGTTCGTCACGCCGTGGTCGGCGAACGCGTACAGCACGCGCGAGGCGCCGGGCGCGGCTCCCCCGGGCCTGGTGTGGTTCCCGGTGCCGGCCGAGCTCACAGGCGGCGCGACAGAGTGGGTGGGCGTGACGCCCGCGGGCGTCATTCCGGCGTCGACGCGGCACCACGCGCCGGACCGGTGGTACTTTGGCGGCCTGCACCCAGACGCGCGCCTGGTGACGCTGTTCCCGCACATGAAGGCGGTGTACGAGGCGGCGCGGGTGGCGGCGGCGCCGCTCGGGGACCTGGTGTCGGTGCAGCCGTGGTTCGGCGGCGTGCGGGTGCTGGCCAAGGTGCCGGTGTGCGTGGGCCCGCCGCCGACGGCGGACACGGCGACGTTCGAGGTCGGCATGGAAGCGCTGCGGCTGGCGTCGGTGCGGATCGCGGACGCGGTGTCAATGTTCGGGCCCAAGGACAAGGCGTTGGTGCTGAAGGATCTGACGCCGCGGACGCTGACGCAGACGGCGTGGAGCGCCACCCGGAGCTACTGTGTGCCGGTAACGCACGCGGACGTGCAGACGCACTGGCACGGCCGGCGGTTCCGCGCGGTGCGGAGCAACACGTGTGCCTGCCGGGGGTGCGCGTTCACGGTGCTGCTGAAGGGGCCCAACCCGGTGGACACGGCCAAGGACGACGCCGTCCCCTGGCTAGACACGGCGTGCAGCGGGCCGCCCGTCGTCGTCCGCAGAAAGGTGCCGACCCTGAAGCAGCACCGGCGCCGGCGCAAGGCGTGGTCCCGGGAGCGTGCCCGCCGGCGGGCCGCGCTGGAGTCCCGCCGCGGAGACACGCCCAAGCCACGCAAGCCACGCAAGCCGGAGCCCCGGCCGGCGTTTGCCGTGTTGATGAAGCGGCAGCCGCCGGCGCCGGCGCGTCCGAGCCTGGACGACTTTCTGCACGCGCGGGGGGCTGGGGCCGACGCCGTCGACGACGGGCCGCTGCAGTTTGAGGACACGACGTCGCGCGACGCCACGACAGCGACGCTAGACGAGGGCCAGGCACTGGACAGGCCGCTGTCGCCGGACCAGGACGTGCTGACGACGTTTTTCGCGGTGGTGCGCAAGGGGTCGAAGCGGGGGTCGGCGCGGGACAGGCCCCCCAGCGGCAAGCGTGTGCGTGTGTAGCCAATTGACAGTCAAGTGTCCCCACCCGAGTGGGTTTGTCCGTCAGTCGCGCCCGTCCGCGTGTGGGGTATGGGCCAGCGCACCGAGCCCGCCACACGCACACCCGTCCGCGCCGTTTGAGGAGATGCTGGCAACGACGTCGTCTATCTGTGCACGGGCCGCCGCCATCGTCGCCGCCCCCGTCATCCTGTACGAGGTTCTCGCCCAGCAAAACATCCACTCCATCCTGTCCCACGCGTCGAAGACCAGCATGACTTACATGGACTTTTGTGCGCTGCGCGCCCGGTGGCCGGCGCTGTTTTTCCGTGTCGACCCCGAGTACACGGTCGTTGGCCAGAACGTCGTGACGCCCACGGGCACGGTGCGCTACACGAAGCGCTACAAGTTGGGCAGCCACGGGTACGAAGACAGCATGAGGCTGTGGCCCATCTTCCCGCCGATTTCCTCTCTCTGGGTGCCTGGCCGGGAAGCGCCGCGCGACACCCAATGACGGCATTGCGTCAACGAGCGTGCGTGTGTGCAGGCAATTGACAGCCGGGCGGTTGTCCGTCAATCCGACCATCGCACCCCTTGGTGTATGCGGCGCGACTGGCGTGTGTGGAAACGGAGAGCAGCCGCCACCTCAATGCTCAGTTCCGATCTGCGCCCTGCGCCACCGAGCCCCAACGACTTTGCCGTTGTAAGAGCGGCGCAGTACGGCACCGCGGACGGCGCGGTCGCCTTGTTGTTGGCCGGTGTTTCTGTCGAAGCTGGCAACAAGGCCGCGCGCGTTGCCGCAGAGTGTGGACGCGCGGACACGTTGAGGGCCTTGCTGGCGACTGGGCGCGTGGACCCGGCGGCACCGATGTACCTCCCGCCCGGGCTGGCCCCGCCCGGGTACCCATCGAAGAGCGAGGACGTGTTCCTGCTGTGGAGCGCGGCAACGAATGGGTACGTGGACACCCTGGCCGCGTTGTTGGAGCACGGCAAGCTGAACCCGGCGGGGGACGACAACCACCCGCTGCGGAGCGCGTTGCGGAACGGCCACCCGGGGTGTGTCCAGCTGTTGCTCGACGATCCGCGCGTGGCTCCGTCGGCGGCTATGCGCGTTACGTGCAAAGTGACACCCTCGACGGAGGCCGCATGGGGGGTGTTTTATGTGCACCCCCGCGTGGCCAGCTCACTCGCGTGCGACATGATGGAGCACGTGGGCGCTAGCGAGGCCGCGCACACTGCCGCTGTAGCTGCCCGCCACGCCGCTGGGCTGGAGTGTGCATGGCTGTGAATTCCGCACCGCCACGGGTCAGGAATTGGCAAAAAGGGGTGAAAATGGAACCCTAACCGATGACGGTCCTGGGTTAGGGGACGAGGCCGGTAGCCGCCTTGTGTCGCGTTGGGGTATGCCGGCTGTGTGCGCGTGGCCGGCCCACCGCGCGGGGCGGGATGGACGCCGCGTGCAAGGGGTGCGGAAAGAGCGAGACGACCGGGTGGACGTTCCAGCAGTGCCTCGTGTGCGAGGGGCACCTGTGCGACGACTGCAAGCCGGCGTGGATGGCGGCCGCCGCGCCGCATGACAACCCGCGGCGGGGCCTGTGTTCCGAGGCGTGCTTCCGGCGGGGCCGGCCGGCGACGTGGCAGCGGCTCCACGGGGAGCCGCGGGGGGCGCCGCTGACGGCGTGGGAGTGGACGGACAAGATGCTGCAGGCCATCTACCATCCGGAGCCAGAGGCCGGGCCGCAGCCACACGTAGTGCTGGACGACGGAACAAAGGTGTACCCGTGGTGGGCGGCGGTGGGCCACCTGGTGGCCACGGGGCGGTAGCAAGCAAGGGTCACGACGACTGGAAAATTCGATGTACAACACTCTCTACGGGCGCCCTGCACATGGGGCACTTGATGCCACCGGCCGCAATCGTCACGGAACAGCCCTTGCACACGCAGGCGTGGCCGCACGGCGCCAGCACGGACAGGGGCACCCGCTCCCCCAGGCACACGGAACAGGTGCCGGCCAGCACCTTGCCCGCCGCGGCGTCCTTGGCCACCTGGGCAACGGCCCACGCTTCGTCCACCGCCTCCCGCGCCGCGGCCCGCTTCCGCACCGCGTCGCCCAGCGCCTCCGTCTCCCGCTTGAGCTGGGCCACAGCGTCGCGTGCCCGCAGGAAGGCGTCCCGCTCCTGCGCAATGGTGGCGGCCACGACGCGCTGCGTGTTTTCGACCTGCGCCTTGAGCTCGCTCAGCCGCGTCCGGGCGGCCTCCTCCTCGGCGGCGATGCCCCGGAGACCCGCCGAGGACGCCCACACGCCCTCCTCACCGTGCCAGCTGTCCTCGTTGACGACGTGCGCCTTCTTCTTGTGCGGCGCCGCCTCTGGCGGTTCTGGTGGCCTGGGCGGCGCCGCCTCCGCCAGGGGTCCGCTGTGTGCCTTGATCGTGTGCTGGAACAGCCACGCCTTGGTGGCGTACCCCTGGCCGCACTGGCCGCACGTAATCATGGCCTGCACTGCTCGGCACGGCACGCAGCGACCGCATACCCCACACAGCGCAAACATGACATTGGCTGTCAATCCAATTACTTCGTACGCACCCGCTTGGCGGCAGACCCACTGCTGCCCCCCGCACCCCGCGTCTTGTGTCGCGCCACGCTGCTGGCGTGCTCCTCGGCCGCGTCCCACGGCGTGTGCCACGGCATGTCGTCCGTCAGCATGCCCTTGAGCACAAAGCCGTGCCCAAACTTGCGCCGCGTGTTGTACAGGGACCACGTCAGGGTGTGGCCCGCCTGTGAGTCCGCGTGACCGTCAAAGTCAAACAGCCACAACTCCTTGCCGGCGGTCGCCGTCTCCTCGGCCAGCGCGCGCAGCTTGGGCCACGCGGGCGACGCCCGCACGGCGGCCTCGTACACGGGACAGTACACCTTGAACCGCGACTCGACGTAGCCCAGGCGGTCCTCCGGGTGTCCGGCCCGCTGCGAATACAGCGGCTTGGCGCCGCGGCCCATGGGGAACCGCTCCGGCTGGGCGCTCTCGAAGATCTTCCGCTGCCACTTCCAGTGGGCATTGTTGCACTCGTCGGCCCGCATGCTGGGCCCGGCCTTGGCAGCCGCCCCCTCCGGTGTGTGGTCATAGTACACCTTGAGGCCCTGCCAGTAGTTCTCGAAGCGGACGCGGGGCAGGCGTGTGCCATCGGTTCCCACGGGCACGTCGTGCACGTACAGGTTGAAGGGAGACAGGCCGGCAGCGGCCCACTTGGCGGCGCTGCGGGACGTCACGTTGAGCGTGACGGCGCCCTCCGGGGCGGCGTCGCCGCGGCCGTACACATGCACAACGGGAGTGGTGGCCATAGCCGGCTGCTGGACTGCGACGATGGTGGGGGGCCATACCCTGCCTGCTGGCCACTTCGGATTGACAGTCAATTCGCGTGTCTACAGGAACAAGGCAATCTCCCGCGCAGACGGCTCCACGACTTCCCACGACATGCCCTCCTTGTCCTCGCCGCGCGTGCGGCAAAACCGCCGCAGGCTCAGGGTGTGCGACAGCCGCCGCTCGGCGCGTCGCGCCGGGGCCACGGGCGGCGTCGGTGGGTGCCCACGGTGCGCCGTCCACGCCGTGTGCATGACGCGGATGGCGTCTGCGCGCTCCCGGGAGATGGCCTGGGGCGCGTCGTCACACAGAACACACACGACGGGGGACGCACCTCCGCAACACGCTGCACGATGGCCGCCTCTGCGTGGCGGGCCAGCGGAAAGGTGGGGAGCGTCATCGCCACTGCCGGGACGTCGACAAACGCCCGCCCGAACGCCCACGCCTGCACCTTCCGTGGGTACCGCTGGGCGGCCTGCAGCGCGAGGACCCAGCTCGGGCGAGCGGACTCGTCGCACGCGTCCAAAAACTGCTGTGCCTGCAGACGGCGTCAGGCGCGAACCCCAGACTCTGTGCCCCCGAAGCACGACGCACAGACGCGAAACCGGACACGACGAGGGCACACGCCGCCGCAAGGCTGCCAAACAGAACCGTTTCGTCGAGACGGGCGCCCGTCCACGCCGACTCCGGGGCTGCGTCCATCAGGAGGCGGAGACAGCGACAGTCCCGGGTCGGCGTAACGGCGGCAGCGTCGAGCGCAGTCCCGCGGCGCCCACAGAGCCCAGGGTCCGCGCCGTTGTCCAGCAGGAACTGGACCGTCGCTGGCTTCCCGTGCAGGCTGGCCCACATGAGCGCCGACAGGCCGCGCGGGTCCAGCGTGTCCACGGGCATGCCGCGGGAGAGCATCCACCGGAGAGACGCCACCTTGTCGCCCGTCCCCACGCTCATGATGTTCTCGCGCATGCACGACAGCGAGCCGCCGGCCAGCTCGGCCGCGCTGGCGTCGCAGGCGTTGCCCGTCCGCAGCGCGTGCGCGAGGCGTGCCGTCGGGTCCACGATAAACTTGGCACGAGGCTTGTCGCGCGCGCGTCGACGTGGAGCCATGCCCGCGGCCACCCCCGGGGCGGCCCCAGTGCATACGGTGTGGGACCACGGGTTGACCGTCAACTGGGCGCCCCGCTTGGTGGGGTATGCGCACACGCCCTGCAGCCCGCAGTCAACCGGACACCATGGCCAAGCGCCAAGCAGCTGGAGACGACGACGAGCTGGTGTTTGTGGACCCGGTGGGGCTCGACCACGCGAAGCGGGCCGCGCAGGCCACTGACGCCTGCACCGCTATGGTGGACAACTGGGTCGGGTGGGGCGCCGTGGGCCCCAAGCGGCCCGCCGGAACACCGGCGCAGGCCTTCGAGGAGATTGCACGGGCGATGTGCGCGGCCAAAACGCGCATCGCAGCGAGCAGGGCGGCGCTGCTGGCCGCCGCCGCAGTGGTGGACACGGCCGAGAAAGAGCTGGATCAGGCGAGGACCGTGCTGCAGGCTGTGCACATGTGGCGGACCGTGCTCGCGCCCGACATGCCGACCCCCGCAGACGCCCCGCGCGACCTGGACCGCGCCATCCTAAACTGGGACGCGGCGCCGCCCGCCGGCGTGGTCCGCGTGAACGTCGCCGTCAAGGTGCGCAGCCTGCGGCTGGACGAGAGCGCGCCCGTGTTTGGGCGTGGGACCTTTGCAATGCTGGACCGCAGCGGCACCACTATGCCCGTAAGGATCGACAGCGCGGCCGTGGGCTTTGTGTCCCCCCGGTACATGATCCCGGCCGGGTGCTCCGTGGCGGGCGACGCCGCCGCGCGGACCCGGGCGTTCTGCCACACGCGCAACCCGCTGGCGTCGGGTGCCGTGTACCTCACCCGCAACCTGTTCATGCTGCGCGTGGCGCCCGCCAAGTTCGAGGCGGACCCGTCGCCGGTGTGGCGGGCGCTGCTGCACTGCGGCGCGTACGGCCTGCAGGCGCTGCGGGCGCTGTGGGTCTGCGTGCCCGAGATTCCCGGCGACACGGAGGCCGTGGACGGCGTGGCCGCGTTTGCATTCAAGACGGACTGAGGCACACACACACAGTGACCGCAACCACGCAACGCGCTGCCGCGCGGACTCGACCCACACGCCACAATTGACAGTCAACCTCACCGCCGCGTTGGCCGGGTATGCGTGACCTGGGCCCACCGCAACCGGTACAGCGCTCCATGTCTGGGGCACACCTCGCCGTCACGACTGCCGCTGGGATCGCGACGGCCGTCGCGTGCCGCTGGTTTTGGACGACCGGGAAGGACTACCCGCGTAACGGCGAACGCTTCGGTCCTGCGCTCGTGGGCCTCTTGATCCACCTCGTCGTCCCGACGGCGCCCGTTTGGGTGCCGTTGGTACTCGCCGGAACGGCCCCGTGTTGCCCCCAGTGCCGCCGAGTGTAGAGCGGCGCGGCTGTAACCGTGCAGCGCACCCAGACGCGGACTCGGCCCCACAGCCGACCCGCCACAATTGACTGTCGATCATGGGATTGACACACAACCCCGCCGCCGCCTTGGCCAGTGTATGCGCTCTCTGCCCCACCCCCACCAAATCCACAGTCGACTCCCTCCCATGTCCCGCCCCAACGTCATTGTCTCCGACACCACTGCCCTGGGCACCAACGCGGCGTCCGACACAACCGGTCGCCTGGTTGCCAAGACCACCGCGGCCCTTGCGCTGGCGCAACGGATCGTCGGCCTCGTCAGTGCCGGCCGCTTTGCGGACGCCGCCCGGGGCGCTGCCAAGCTCGTCGACGTCGTCGACAACATCAACGCTGCGTACCCCGGGGCGTCTTGTATGGCAACGTTTACCATTGCTGCTTTCAAAGCCAAGGATGCGCTGGCGTCTGTGCGGGCCGCAGCTCGCGACGCCACGACACGCGGCGTCCTTGACACCGTCGCCCGTGCCGAGTCCTCCATCCGCGCCGTGAACGCCGAGGTTGCCCGCCTTGGCACCAAGCCCGTCGCCGGCGGCGTCATCGTGGACGCGGGCGGCGCGGAGAACTTCTGGCCACTGGGCGCCAAGTTTGCCGCCGGCCTGTCGGGCGCCCTGTACCGCTCCCTGGGCATCAAGTTTACGCTGCCGTGGAGCGCGCTGCTGCGGACGTGGCCGCGCTCCCCCTTCCTCGCGTACTACCCCGGGACAGGGCCCCGCGCCGGCGTCGCCGTCACGCACGCCATCTCCCACGACTACCGCCCGGTTGTGGGCACGCTGCGTGACGTGCTCAACCCGGGCGCCTGGGCCCGCTTGGCGTGGAACCTCGTCACCCTGCGGTGGGACCGCGTCGTTTCCCCGTACGCGGTGCGCACCTTCCTCCGCATCCCCTCCGCCGCCGACATGGAGCGCAAGCAGACCGAGGTGTACGACGCCGTCCTGCAAAAGTCCGCGTCGTGGGACTCTGGCGGCGACGACCCCCGCATCAACCTGCCCGTCATGTCCGGCGGCACGTACGCGGGCCCCCACAAGAAGACCATCGCCACCGCGAGCGCGCGCGTGGTGCAGCGGCTTACGCATCGCATGGTCGCCCGCGGGGCGCTGCCCGCCAACGTCACCGTCACCATTGGCACGTACACGCCCGAGGAGAAGGCCGCCGTGGAAGCGGGACTGGGAAAATAAACGAGCGTGTGTGCATTGTCACGGGGGGCTACGTCAGCCGGCTGCCGCCCAGGTACGTGGCGTACAGGTAGAACTTGGCCGCGTTGCCCGCCACAAAGTACGACGCCTCCAGGCTCGTGGCCGACGCGCACGGCGCCGCCAACTCCAGCGCAGGAAACACGCAGAACGCGACCAGCACGCCGACCACCAGCCAGTCCACAAACGCCGGCGGCTCTGCGTCCCGGGAAAGCTCGCGCCACGCGGCAGCCGTCACGGCCACAAACGCCCCAAACGCCACACACGCCGCCAGCCACAGCACCGCCGTGTCGCCGCACGTCCACCGCGGCGCGGCGCCCGGAGCAGCCGCATCGTCGTCACTGTCGTCCTCCGTGGCCTGGGCGTAGCGGCTGCCCCGCTTCGCCTGGCGCCGGGGCGGCCGGACGGTGCTGGCGGGGCGGGGCCACTGCAGGCCGCCGCCGACCAGCACACACGCCGCCATGCACGCCCACGCCAGCACCACCACCTCCACCACCCGCAGCCCGGCAAACAGGACGACGAGCACGGCCATCAGCGGCGCCGTCGCCGGGTACTCGAACCACCACCGGGCGCGGTTGCCGTACTTGTACCCCGTCCGGTGCGCGCCCGTCCAGGCGTACCACCCGTGAGTCACCGCGCTGGCGGCCGCCACCGCGCCCAGCACGCCGGGCACGCTCACCCGGCCGTACGGCACCAGCGCCATGGGGACGGCCATCCGCTGGGCGGCGTCACCCGCAGTGGCGTTGAACGCGATGCGCTGCACGTCGACCCACCCGCCCCGGACCAGGTCCGAGCTGCCCACTTGCGTCCAGGCGTACACGGCGGCGGCGGCATGGAGCAGGGCAACAGCTACATTGGGTACCTTGGACACACAAAACGCGGCTGCACAGCACGCCCAGCCCCACATTGGGAACCCACGGACGACGGCGGGGAGGACACACTCGCATACATC
>Ga0181380_1001427_pt1 | contig 10467 bp, 14 predicted proteins | sample 3SPOviralmetaG_FD_130116 | JGI IMG/M metagenome (GOLD analysis project Ga0181380, IMG submission 130116) | Marine viral communities from the oligotrophic San Pedro Time Series (SPOT) site, San Pedro Channel, CA, USA - 3 SPOT_SRF_2009-08-19 | ecosystem: Environmental > Aquatic > Marine > Strait... | reverse complement strand
CCTAATAAGTCTTCTAAACCGTTTGCATCTGTAACAAGGAATCTGTCACTCATTGGTACGTTGTTAGCTGTTAAAGCCTTGTGTGCCGCAATCAATGTTGCTTTAGTTAAGTTAGCACCATCAATGGCAGAACCTGCTGTTCCACCTTCTGTGTGTGCCGCATCTAAAGCTGAAATGATTACAGTGTCATAAGCTCTATTCATCGCCGCTCCCAATGATTCTGCATATGCACTTCTAATGTCAACGTTTGTGAATAAAGATTCTATTGAATCTACATATTCGCCTGTTGCATAAGATTTGATTGATGCAGTTTCAAAAGTTGCTGGTGATGTACCTGCTACTTTGTACTCTGTGTTTGCGTTTGCTGTTGCAGTTAAAGAACCAAAAGCTGAAGAAGACATAACGTCTAAATCTGTGCCTGGTGCTTTGTTAACTACATAACCTGCTTTGCCCATTACTGGGAACTTGTATGTGCTACCAACTACGCCACGTACTGTTCTTACAGCACCTTGCAAGTTAGAAGCCATTTGTTGAGCAACGTGTGTTACCTCGTCGCCAAACATTGTTGTAAATGTTGCCCCATCGTATGCGTGGGAACCTGATCCGTAAATCGCCATTTTAATTACTCCTTTATAAGTTTACTTGTGTTTGTGTCGCGTTGTGTAATTGTCTTGTGTATTTGCAGGTTTTTGTATTCGCAAAAATTATCTACTCCTACGCAAGGTTAATCAACTATAGTTGAACTGCCCACATTGTCCAAAAGGGTGTGTACAGTTGCTATTGCATTTATTTATCTTGTATGTGATGCCTATAACGCCCTTTGCGTTTCATATCCTGTACGTTGTCCCACTGTGAGCCAATCTGTAAATGTTTTGGATTGAAACAAATAGGATTGTCGCAACGATGCAACACAACATTTGATTCTATGGTTTTGTAACCTTTGATGCGGTGCAACACAGCTGAAAGGCGATGTGTACGCCAAGTTTTACCACCGTGCCTGCAGGTGCCATAACCATTGTCCTGTGTGCGTGTCCATTCCCAACAACCATTGCGAACTGTTTTGTATTGTGAGAGCGATTGCACAGTGTAGAACTGTTTTGTACGTGCCATACAATTACTTACAGTGATATAGGATAATATAAACTTGGGTGTAATCCCTTTAAAGGGTGCACCCCACTAATGCCACATACAGTTTAGGAATAGTAAGAAATGGTGGAGTGCATCATTATTTAGTGTGTGCCCTACTTGACAATTGTAACTTGTTAAACAACTGTCTCTGACTTGAGCCTCTAACTTAATAGTGCTAATTTGGGTTTGTCTCCCCTAATTGTCATAACATATTGTACCTGAACGCAGTGGCACACACCAAATGTCCATATACAGTATTAATTATACTTTCACTGTGGGGCAAAGAGCAACCTGAAAATCCTATTAAAATTTGGTGTTTTTTTTAACAAAAAAAAATTTAATTGCGTACAATGACAAAAACAGTTCAGTTGTTGTTGATGATGTTACTATTGGCTAACACTGGTTGCGATACAGATTATTACACCACACGCTATGCAGGACAGTTAAACTGCTCAGCTGACAGTGATAACGCCGCGTGGACGTACGGTGTTACTGTGCAACTGCATTCACGTACTGTGAACAGTTGGACCACAAGCAGAACTGAGGACACTGGGTTTACCATAGACATTGATGCACCACCCTATATAGAAGTGTACAGAGGAACTGTGCAAAATGGTGTGTTGGTGAGCACACACGTAGGCAAACAAACTGGTGAAGACGATTTTGTGAACATCATTCCCAACTTGACATTAACCAACAGTTTGCTTAACCATTTCCAAGTTGGTGGGCAAGGTGGCATACCTTTTACTGCTGTGCATAATGCGTGGTATCAAAATCAGTATAGTGAAGGCGCAACACAACCTTGTGAGATTGAAATATTTTAAGCAAAAATAGGAGAGATTTTTGTCGTAGTAGCCGCCCGCCCACAATGGCAGGATTTTGGGGGGTATGGTTGCAGAACTGTGCCACTTTGGGCCCAACGTAAAAACATTTGGAGAATTGTAATGCTCACAATTGATACGTTCACCATAAAAAGCAAGTAAACACAGTGGTTATTACCACCACTCTCTGATGGTGTGTACAGCATTGTGTACAGCCACAACATATTGTGCCACAGTGGGCCATTGTGGAGAGGGAGAGAGTCCCAATATATTGCTTTAAAGGTAATTGTTTTCCTCGCCTGCGGCGGCGTGATGAATGTTTCACATTGTTCACACAATAATAAACAATATCCACCTGCGTCTACGCATTCACAAAAGTGTTGTGTATTCTCTAATACTTCGCTTCTTTGTGTGTGTTATGTGTAGTGTATCAGTGTCATTACAAGCAATGTTAACCAATATGCTGTCAGTGTTATTACAACTATTGTGTGTAGCATTGTTTAATCAAGTGTGTTTGGGTTTGAAAAGTATGGACTCCATTGCATAATAAAACGTTCAGCATCCATTCTGTTTTCAAATACGAAAGCAAACAGATGTGTTCTACTCTGTGTGTGCCATTTGTGGAATGTACAAGTTGTTGCCCATTTGCACATCCTGTTAATCTCTTGCTGTCTTAAATGTTCAAATTCAATTATGTGTGCGTTCTTCATCATCACTCTTTGTTAAACTATTTAAGTGTTTGTGTTCTGCACGTACTCGTCGCATAAAAGCACTTCTATCATTGTGATACAGCAATTTGTGTTTGAGTTGTTGCGAGAGATAATCCACGTGTATGGTGTGCAACTTGTGAAGCAGTGGGTTGTGTTTGTACTGCTCCACTTGTTGCTCAGCTTCTGCAATGCGTCTGCTCAATACTTCTTTGCGTTCTATCACAGCGGGAAACACCATTATTTTACGTTTGCTCATCTACTTGTCTGCGGGCATTCGTTCCATCTGTTGATACAGTCTGTATATCTCGTTTCTGTGTGCGTTGCCTACAGGATCACCTTCTGGTAATTTGTACTTGGGGTCCTTCATCATTGAACGTGCTTGTTCCAATAAACTTGCACGGCTAACACCTGCGGTTGTGCCCTGTTGCATTGGATTGGGTCCGTTCCTGTACAGCATTGCGTCGTGCAGTATCTGTAGTCCTTCTGCTGTTGATGCCATAGGTGCCGCCAATGTTGCAGGATTCAAGTTCTTTGCAAAGTTGCGTGTTGATTCTATGCGTGTGTCATACTTGTCTGCCCAAACATCTTTCACTGTTTGCATCTCTTTCGCACTGTCAATCTGTGGTCCTTGCATCTGTTCTTGCAATTGATTAACACTGTCTGAATACAGCGCCATCATACCCTTCATTTGTTTTTGTGTCAGTCCGTAGCTCTTAAACACTTCATTTGCTTCTTTAACCTGTGTGTCGTCCATTTGCAGTCCCATATCCTTCACAAATGAATAATCATATTCATCTGGTGCTTTTTCAACTGAGCCAATTTTCTTTTCTAATTCTGAATAACTTTTGGCAAAGTCTTCTGGTGATTTGAACTTTTCTGGCAACCATTGTGGACGTTCTTCACCTGTCTCTGCATCTGTTGTTGTTTCTGTTGTAGGTGCAGTGTCAAGCAAGTTGTCTGGTTGTGTGTTTGTGGTTGCTTGTTCTGTTGTTTGTTCTGTTGGAGCTTGTTGCTCTGTGTTTTGTACTTCATCTGTCATTGTTTACTTCCCTTCAATAATTTGCTGTGTTGTTGGACGTTCTTGTTCCAACATATTGTCTATTCTTTTGAGCAGTGCTTGTTGTGCCACTTTGTACACACACGCATAGGGGTTGGGTGAATCTGAATCTACTCTGTTTTGGTTTGCAATACGTTGTAAATCCCAATATATCCTTTTGCCTGCGTCTGTTTCAAAAATGCTTTTGTACACTTGCCTTAATTCTTTCAGTTCATTGTGTTTCATTTCAAATCCTTTGCTACTGTGTAACCACGTAAGGTATAGCCTTTGCGTTCTGCCCAAGCCAAATAACCTTTGCGTCCGTCCCACGTGTTAATACTTATTTGTTTGCAATCATTGTCTTGTGCCCAATACTCTGTTTGATGCATCATTAAGTCTATGTATTTACTTGGACAATGTTTGCGTTTTAATATTCCAACAACCACACAATCTCTCTGTCGTACCCACATATTGTGTACCCATTCTGCCACAAGCAAACACAATAGTTCACCTGTTTCTGTATCTTCTACACCTGTGGTGTATCCGTTGGGTTGTGTATCCAATTGTATCATCCAATTTAACCACTGCGGATCGTAGTCGCCTTTGTCATCGCCTTCTACTTGTTGTCTAATCATTTCGTGTAGGATCCACCAACCTTTTGGGTTGTTGTAGTCTGCGCCTGATACCAATTTGATTTTAGGCTTGTGGAGGTTGTTGTTCTTCGTCTGTTGGTTGTTCATTTGTTAACTGTTGTGCCATTCCTTGTATTTGCTGTTGCTGTGCCATTTGCTGTTTCATTTGTTCAACTTCACGTAAGTCTCTGATTACGTCTGGTGACATATCACCTTCACGTAAAATGTTCCTTGCCAATTTAGCTACGTCTACTTGCATAATTGCATCTGGTCCAAGTTGTGAAACCATTTGTAGTAGTTGCAAGTCTCTTGTAATTGTTTGCATTGCTGTTCCTTTGCGTACTGCTGAATTAACCACATATGTAAATGTGCCTTCATCAGTAACAAATTGCGGTACAATACCTCTAATTTGCAATTTAGTTACAAGTGTTTTTATTAACGGACGTAGTAATTCATTTTCTAAACGTAGTCCGTGTGGTCCAATACGTCTAAAAAATTCTGCTTGTCTTGCCTGTACTTCTGTTGCTGTCATTGTGTTTGACTGTGCAGGCGGAAGAAGTGTATCTGAATACAACATTCTTCTAATACTTTCTCTTTGGTCCTCTACAGTTGCCATTGTTAAACTAAAGTTACCTGCAAATGGAATTGGTGTAAGTGGTGAATCCACAGTAACAACATCACCTGGTGATAGTTTCATATTAGAATAGTTTACTGTTGTATCACTTGACACTTGCCAAGCACCTAAACCTGCCCAACTTGCCTGTGTTAAAATTAGTTTTGCAACTTCATTTGCAACTCTTATGTGTGGTAATGAACTACGCACAGGACTTTCGCCCCATACTTCGCCAAGTGTTTTACCAAATCTAAATATCACAAATGGATTTACTGGTGTGTATGTTTCTTCTACACACTGCATATCTTTACCAATATGTACACTGTACGTCATATCTTTGTCGCCTGTTTTTCTGTGTACACATTCTAAAATTTTCATTTTCTTTTCTGGTTGTTCTTTTGCTTCTTTTTCTAAATGAGGCATATTGTAACCATAACGTTCATATACAAACTGTGTTGTTTGTTCGTGTTCTCTAAACACTGTTTCAACTTCATCTTTGTAGTTTGTTAGGAAGTACAATTGATTTGTTGGTATTGCCATAAAATCAATTTGTCCATTTTCTTGCATTGGATCGTACAATGCTATTGCACCTGTGCCTGCGATTACACAATCTTGTAATGCTTCTGAAACAGCAACATAAAAGTTACCATCACGTAGTGTTTTAAAAATTGTTTTGTTTGTAATGTCTAAAATTTGTCTTACATCTGGCGCCATTGTTTTTTTCAATTCTTCACGTGCATCTAAATATGCCCACTGTTGGTTTTGTGGTATAAGCAAGTTTAAAATTGTAGAAACTAAATTTTGTACGCCATCTACAGCTGTCATATCGTATAATTTTGTTCTGTCTGTATTTGATTCTTGTGAACGCCAAATGTCACGTTGCGGATATGTAAAACCATACGCTTCGCTAATTTCTTCCTCGTGCTTTTGACGTGCCTCTTTTGCTTTTTTAAAAAGACTTTTTGTATAATTTGTATCGTATGTTTTCATCTAATATAATAAGTTTGTTGGATTGTAAAAATCTTCAGTTACACCCAAGTAACCTGTTGGATTTGCAATCAAACCACTTCTTCCTCTACGTTTACGTTGTCTACTTCTTTCTTCACTTGCGGCAAATCTGCCTTCTGCCTCTCTCTGCTCTGCATCTGCTTTGTCTTGTGCTTCCTTACGTGCTTGTTCATTTGCTCTTGCTACTTCTAAAGGATCTGGCACTTTTGGTTTTGAAAATATTCCACCCATTAAAAATTACCTCCTGTTAAACTTTGTTTTGCACCAAAAACATTACCAACCATTCGTGTTAAGAAGTTGCCTTTTGGTTTTCTCTTTTTCAAATCAACCTGTCCTTCAACTTCTTTGCCTTGTGCTTTTAATGTTTCAGTAGCAATTTCATTCATTTCTGCCTGCGTAAGTTCAGTATCACCTTTGTAAGTGAATACTTTGTCCCCACCCGCGTAATGATTACGTTTCATATTATTACGCATTGCACTACCAACTATGCCGCCACCTGGCACAAACAATAGTGGTATGCTCATTATATTTACAAACTTTTGCTGTGACTTAACTTGGGCTTCTGACAGTGGTATACGAGACATTTCTGCTTCATACTCTTTTCTGCCTCTGCTTGTCATAACTATGCTACCACTTTTAGTACGGATAGCGTTGCCTTTGCTATCCTTTACATAGTTGCCATCTTTACTTGCCACAGCACTCCAAACACGTTTGCTATCATCTGAGCCTTTCATACGTGATGGATTGGCAATCTGAGACTTTGTTATATCTTGTACAGTGTTTTGTAATCTAACTTCATTTAACGCACCTCGTTGCCCTCTTACGATTGCATCTGTGTAAATTGGTGCTGATGTTAAATTAACACGTGGTTTATTTCTACTTGAACCACCGTTTCCACCACTGCTTGAACTACTTCTACCCATTTAAAATAATGTATTCCTTCTTGCACCTGTGAATTGTTCACTTATGCCTAACAAACTAAAATAATTTCTACCTAATCTGCTTCTACGTTGTTCTCTTTGTAATAAAAATACAGTTGGATTTAAAATTTTACCACTGCCTGTACCATCATCTACTGGTGGTGCTATTGGTGGTGCTGTTGGTGGTGCTACTGGTGGTGGATTATTATTTCCGCCTCCGCCGCCGCCTCCGCCGCCGCCGCCTGTGTTTCTATTGTTGTCTCTTTGTATCTGTGCAGGTGTACGTTTTTGTACCATACTGCCGCTTGATGTAAAAATTGGTTTACCACTTGGTGTTGTTACATAACTTCTTCTGCTGATAACACTTGGTGGTGGAGTATTGGGATAACTTCTTCTACTGCTTCCGCCCCCACTACTGCTACCTGAACTTGATCCGCCCATAATATTGTGTACTCCTTATGCTTATTTATGCTTTTATCTATTTGTGATATTTGCTTTGCCACCTGCCATTTGCATTGGACTTTGTATCAATGGTATTTTTGTAATATCAACATTAGGTTGTGGTAATTTTGATAATGCAAGTGATACAGCATCTATGCAATCATCCATTTTGTTGTAAGGAAACTCTTCTAACTGTGACATAAAATGACTGTTCTCTACAACACGTTTATGAACACGCATCTTGCCTACTTTTATAATTGGTTCCAATTGCTGTGCCATAAAATTTAATTTGTTGCTGTTTCTAAATTCACCAATAACAATTACTTTCTTTTTCATTTCACGTGCTTTTCTATTCAGTTCTGTTTTTAGTGTAGGTGAAAAGTTTTCTTCTAAAAATATGTGTCCAATTTTATATTTGTCACAAGCTAAAATTATTTCTTCACACTGCTTGTCAAATTCTTTGTTTTCTGCACCACTTAATTCAATAACATCGTGTACATATGTAATACCTTTGTCATCACGTGCTGTAATTGCCAACACACTGTCATCTCTTCCACGTAATCCTAATGCAGGATCCCAACCTGCACACATTCTTGTGATTTGGTTTTCACCAATTTTAACAACAGGCAAGTAATTGCCCATTGGTTGTGGTATGTGGTTAATTGTAATGTCTTCTTCGTACACATCAATTTTGTCTGTTTGTATAAGTGTTTCATATGAACTACTTGGTATCAATAAGTACTGCGCCTTAAAGTCTCCTTCTGTACTTTCATTCTTTTGTCTTTCTAACCATTCCCAATTAAACATTCCATCAACGTGATTGTCCCAAGCAAGTTTGCTGTCTGCGTCATACACAGGTTTTTTTAATACACTTTCATAACCAATTGATTGACAATGTGTGTACAAACTTTCTGAGTGATGTGGGGTTCCAACTAATAAAACTTGTTGTGCAATTTTACCAAACTCCATAACTCTGTCTTTCAAAAAGTTACGTGCATCTTCTGTTGTTACGTTTGAACTTATTTCAACATCGTCTCCAATTATTTCTGTGGCGTGCATACCTGTAAAACCTGATGTAATAGATGTAACTGTACAACTGGGGTTAAGTTGTATGCTGTCTCTTTCAACTGTAAATTGATTTGCTTGCCACGTGTACAGTTCACTTTTCAAATGTTGTGTAAGTGGATTGCTTTCAATAATTGAACGTATCATCATTGAGTTACGCATTGCCAAACTTTTTTTTGCACTAACAATAATGCAAGTGTAGTTTGGATCATTCATAAGACGCCACGCAACATACACACACAAAATATAACTTTTGCCTGCGTGTCTAAAAACTTGTAATATTCTACGTGGGTCTTTTTTTGTATTTTCTAACCAATCAGCTACATCTAAATGTAGCTGTGGTGTTGTCATACCTGATAAAATATTTTGCGTGTCTAAAAAAACTTTGAATGGTACTTGCATTATTCATCTTTTTTATCTGTGTTTGTTTCTGTTTCTTCTTCTTTAGGTTTTAACCTTTCCATTGCTTGTTTTAATAGTTTGTCTGCTTCACCATTTTTGTCTGGTGTTGTTGATGATGCATTGTTTAATCCACTTATGTGTACTGCCATTTGTTTAAGCAACAACATATGTGCTTTTCTACAATTGGTTAAGAACGTTGCCTTTTGTACATACTTTGCGTCATCTGGTGTGGGCCACGCATTATCTGAAAACAGTTCGTGCCCGTGTGCTAATTCATTATCAAAATATTGTTGTGAAAATTCTTTTAAGATTTTTTCGTAGTTGTCATCAACTATTTTTTTTCTACCTGCCATTGTGCTTTTTCCTTCTATAAATTGCTGTTCGCTAATATTTATGTGAACGAAAAAGCCCTATGTATGGAAAAACGCGAACATAGGGCTTCAATGTAAAGGCATACATTAATATATCGTGTAACTTGCGTTACATTAGGAGAGATTAACTGCTATGTCATACAGTTCGTCTCGTTAGTATTTATTTAAATTTGGTGTTTTTGAAGTGGTTATGGGGTTATTTTATACATTTGTTTCTGGTGTCCACCATTCATCTGATAATCTTTCATATGCTGTTGTTAATACATCTGTTGTAAGTCCACCCAAATTATCTATTTTGGATATTTCTTCATAAAATGCGTCTAATTCTTTTGTGTTTTCACAATGTTCCAAAAACATATCTCTTGCTTCTTCTACCATTCTGTCCCATTGATGTGTAATGCTGTCGTCTAATCCAAATGCTATATCTTTGTAATCCACCATATTGCTTTTTTATAGAAATTGTATAATAATGTCCACGTGTTCCGTAGTAGCTCAGTTGGTAGAGCATCTGACTGTTAATCAGAGGGTCACAGGTTCAAGCCCTGTCTACGGAGCCAATAACAATACACAAACCCTACACAAACAAAAAATAGATGATAAAAACCCGCAGTATTCCTGTGTTAATTTATGAAAGGATTTACTGTTAAAATGTTCATTCTCCAAAAATAACACAAAAAAAAGTTAAAAAAGCCAATAAAACTGCCATTTCTCGTTGGTTGACAGATTACAGATCCGTGTTAATATAGTACACATAACATACACAAAAAGTTTTAGGAGAAAAGATGTACGCAAAAAAAATTAGATTGAATGACGGCGCCATTGTTTTGGGACTGCGAAACAAAACTTGGCATATGCAGATAAAGATTGGCACAACCTATGTTAGAGAAACTTGTGGCACAAATGATTTGGAAACTGCGAAAGCAACTGCATATGCACGTTATGATGACTTGCGTGTACACTACAAAGATTTTGGAACTGTGCCTACGCAAACACCCTACATTTCAAACTTGTACAAAAGATGGGATGCGTGGTGCAAAGATGAATACAATGATAAAAAATACAGACAGTACACCAACTGTTTCCAAAAATATTTTTTGTTTAAGTTGGGCAACAGCAGAATAGAAACTGTAACAGAACACACATTGAATGATTGGATAGTGTGGCGTAGAACTGTGCTTACACCCAAAGGCACTGCACCTACTTCATCAACAGTACACAATGAATTGGTTATACTGAAAAACTTTTACAATTGGTGTGTAGCACAAGGCATTGTGAAAAGAGCACACATACCTGAATTTCCCAAGTTCCGTGTTGAAAGTG
>Ga0181380_1001425_pt1 | contig 10478 bp, 3 predicted proteins | sample 3SPOviralmetaG_FD_130116 | JGI IMG/M metagenome (GOLD analysis project Ga0181380, IMG submission 130116) | Marine viral communities from the oligotrophic San Pedro Time Series (SPOT) site, San Pedro Channel, CA, USA - 3 SPOT_SRF_2009-08-19 | ecosystem: Environmental > Aquatic > Marine > Strait... | reverse complement strand
TAAAGGTTATTTAGCAACAGTAAAAGTATCGACAGATGCAACTACAGATCCAGGTGGAACTAAAGAGTTGTTTGCTGTCTCAACAGAATTTGTAGTATCATCAAGATAAAATTATAATTATGAGTCAAATATTAGATTTTTTTGCGGACAATCCAGAGGTAGCAGGTTCAATAGCTAAAACTGTTCCAGCTATAATGGGTATGCATCAAGCTAATAAAGCTAAAAACGCTATAGAAGGACCAGGCGGTTATCAAGAGAAATTAGAAAACTTAGAAAGAAACAGGCAAGAACTAGTTAATCCTTATGCTACTATTAGCAATCCTTATGCTAATTTACAAGTTGCAACTAAAGCAGCTGAAAAGCAAGCAGAGCAATCAGACATTGCTTTGGCAAATACATTAGACACATTAAGACAAACAGGCGCTGGTGGAGCAACTGCTTTAGCGCAAGCTGCTTTAAAATCTAAACAAGGTGTATCAGCTACTATACAACAACAGGAAGCTCAAAACCAAAGATTACAAGCTCAAGGGCAAGCACAAGTAGATATGGCTAAAGCTAGAGGAACTGCTGGGATTATGAGCATGCAAGAAAGAAGAGAAGAAGCTCAACTTGATAGACTACAAGGACAAATAGATTTAGCTCAACAACAAAGAGCAGCTGGTTCTGGTATTGCAGCAGCGTCTGGAGCATCTGCATTAGGTGGTTTAGCGAGCTTAATGGGTGCTACAATGCAAGATGATTTTACACCTTTAGATAGTGTTGAGATTAGACAAGGTGGTAATATACAAGTAGACAATACTATGCCTGACTTTAGCGATTACAATATGCTTCCAATGCAGCCTAGAATTACTGTTAACAACCAAACGCCTAGTCTTAGGCTATTAAACGATTAATAAATTATGGAAGAATTTGATAATTCACCAAGAACAAGAAGACCTAGACAGTATACTTATAGAGGCTCGTATAGAAGACCAGGTTCTATTCCAGGTGGTTTTAATCCAGCGGCTGACGTATTATCTGCTATAGAAGAAGTTGAAGGGAAGTTTGTTAAAAGAAGAAAAGATATAGATTTATTTGAGCAGCAGGCCATGCAAAGAAGACTAAATCTTCAAAAAATGGTTGACGACACTAAGACAATGGATGAAAATCCATTTAAAGCTCAAATGACTCAAGAGTTTAGTCAAATGGTAGATGATTTATATAGAGCTGATATTGAAAGTTTTGATGGTGATAGAACTGGTTATATGGAAAAAGCTAATAATGCTCAAAAAGCAATAGGAGATTTTCAAAAAGTAGTTGGTTTACTTGATGCCGATGTAAATGAGTATAAAGATAAAAGCCCAGCAGAGCTTAAAAAACTAGTATTAAGATCTCAGTTTATGGGTAAAGATGGTATGAAAAGAGAAGATTATTTAGCTTTTTTAAATGACCCAGGTAAAATGGGCATGAGAATACAAAACGGAGAGCTAATAATTACTAACAACGGTAAAGATTTATTTAACGGTACTAGATACTTAAACTCTAAAAAAGAGGGATATAGCTTAGTAGAGTATGCAGATGATTATGAAAAAGAATTAACACAAGTTTCTAATGAAGCCGCTACTGGTTTACAAAGCTTAGTTGAAGCTAGTTCTATAGAAAAAGCAGTAGCAGGAGGAACTAAAGTAACTAAAGAAGTTAAAAATGATTATATAAAAGCTGTTGATGCTTTTAAAAATAATTTACAAAATAGTAGTAAAATAGACGCTTTAATAAATGAATCCACTTTTCAAAGATTTGTAGATAGTCCAGACGTTTATAGCGAGGAAAAATATGGTAAACAAACTAAACAAAAAATAGTAGACTATTTGGTTAGTAAAAAGTTTCCTATGTATGATAAAGTTGCTGGCACTGCTTTTGGTGATGTTAAAACTACTACAGATATTGGAGCTCCAATGAGTTTAGGTGAAAGAGCTAGATTAAATTTTCAAAAACAGAAATTTAATATAGAACAAATACAAACAGCTAAAACAGAGCAAGAGCTACAAAGATCAATTGATTTTTATTTAAATAGAAACTTAGAGCACGCTGCTAAAGTTAGTAAAATGCCTAAAAATAGTAAGCAAAGAGCAGATGAAACAGTCAAGCTACTTAATGAAGCTAGAGGCATAGACGAGTTAGGTTTTAAAACAGCGCAAGGTATAATAAATGAAAGTGGAGAGTTTGAAGAAAATTCTGAATCTGGAAAATATTACATTTTAGATGCTGATAATGCTTTAGTTCAAGGTGTAGGCGATAATATTGGATTAGTTGATGCTTTAAATCAAGAAACTGTATACAAAAACCTTAAAATGGAGACACGAAGTGAAATAAAGCCTTATGTAACAAATAGAATGGCTAATTTTTCTAAACAAATTAATGCTATCGAGAATAAACAACCAGTTGAAGTAATAGAAAAAGTTAAAGGTGAAGACACTACTATACCTACAGATTTTAATGAGCTTAATAAATATGTTGATAATACTTTAAAAACAAAATTAAAAAATATAAACTTACAAGAATACAACAAGTATAGGAAAAAACAAGGATTAGAAGAAGTAACTCAAAGTGATTTTGACAATAAATATAAACCAACTTTAATAAATGACGCTACTGAAATAGTAGTAGGCGGAACAGCAAAAGATAATATTTCCTTGATTATATATAACGAAATAGATGATTACGCTAGAAAAAACAAAGGTAAAAAATCAAATCCTAAAAGTATTTTATGATTATTGAAGGAGATCCAGAAAAATTTTTAACTGACTTTTATTCTAAGAAAAACAACGAAGAAATAAGTCAAGAAAAGCTAGACTCTATATTATCTACTTATGGAGATAATTACGACAGGTTAATATCAGATTTGTATTCTAAGTACGATCCTGAAGGACTAGACGACTCTAAATTAGCTACTATCAAAGAGTCTTACAAGTTAGCTCCTGAAGAAAGTCTTGAACAAAAGTATTTAGTTAATGGAATAGAAGTTGACAAAGCTGGAATGATGAAAAGACTTTACAACGATGAGTTTGTGGAAAGATTTCAAAAAGGTGAAATAACAGTAGATATACAAAATGATTCAAAATTAAAAGCTATAGCTAATCAACAAAAAAATTCTGGAGATGCTTGGAGCGACGCTTATGAATCTATACAAATTGGTTTTAATTTAGCTCTTCAAGGTGTTTTAGCAACTGAAACCTATATAGAAGATGCTATAAACTTAATGGGTTTTGAAGATTTTAAATTCAATAAAATATTAGACAGAGAGGTTAGAAACGAAATAAGTAAGCAAGCAATTAAAAAAGCTGAAAAATTAGAAAAACAAATAAGAGCTACAGAAGGTAACTTTGCAAACGAGTTAAGTAATTTAAACTTTTCAAGAGCCGCTAAAATGGGTTTAAATACCACATTACAATCAGTCCCATTAATGGTTGCTTCAATGGGAGCTGCTTACGCTACTGGAGGCTCTTCAGTTATAGCTCAAGCTTTAGCTGGTGCTGGTACTATGACAGCTTTATTAACTCCGGCAGAATATGTTCAAACTTTAGTTTCAGAAGATCCTAATATACAAAAGCTTTCCAAAGGTGAAAAATTTTTTAGAGGAACAGCTAGAGGTTTAGCTGAAGGTATACCTGAAGGTATAATGGGGCCTGTAGGTTTACGTGGCGGAAAAATATTGCTTCAAGGATTAAAAGGTTTAGTTAAGAAAACTAGTATAGAAGCAGGTGAAACAGCTGCTAAAGGATTAGCTAAGGAGCTAGGTAAAGAAACATCGCTGGAAATAGCTCAATCTTTTTTATTAGGAACAGGAGCTGAAGGAGTTACTGAATTTACAACTTCTTTAGCTCAAGATTTAACAGACGATTTTCTTGGTGTTCAAAATTTAGGTTTTGAAGAATATTTAAGAAGAGGTTATAATGCTGGTGCATTAGGTGTTTTTATGGGTGGTGTAGTTCAAGGTAGTGGTATTACATTAAATTCTGGTAAAAATACTTTACTAAGAAACAATAGCGTTAAGCAGGGTGCTGTATCACAAATAAGAAAAGAACAAGAATTAGGTAATATTTCTAAACAACAAGGCGACGAACTTATAAAACAAATAGATGAATTGCAACAAGCAGTTGATCAAACAGATTCAAATCTTTCAAACGAGCAGCAGGAAAAAATAACTAATTTAATTTATAGAAAAAATGAATTAAATAATAGAATAAAAGGTTTAGATCCTAGCCAAGCTTCTGTTAAAAAAGCAAAAGAAGAGATAGAGGCTATTGACAAAGAAATATCTGAAACAAGCGCTAGCGAAGCTGACATAGGTATAGCTACTAAAAAAGCAAGCGTAGGTGAAGCTATTATAGACTTAAAATTAAATAAAACTATAAAGTTTCTAGAAGCTCAAGGCAAAAAGCTTGGTAAAAGAACTTATGTAGTTGAAGATGAGTTTGATGATAACGGAAATTTAATTAAGTCAGCAGATGAAAAAGCTCAAGAAATATACGACGAATACGTTAAAGAAAATCCCGGCACAGAGCAAATGGATGTATCGCAAGGTGATGGGTTTAAAATAGGCAATATAGCTGTTATAAATAAAACTTTAGCTAGGCAAAAAGGCGCTATATCTGTTGGTTCTCATGAAACTTTTCATTTCCTTGTAGACGATTATTTTGAAGGTATAGATATAGAAGATAGAAGAAAGTTGATTAAAGATTTTAAAAACTTATTAAGTAAAAAACAATTAGAAGTTGTAAACAAAAGGATACAAGACGCTTACATGGGAATGGAAGGTTTTGATCCAGAAACTTCTATAGAGTGGTTTACTGCTTTTTCCGATGCTATAGAATTAAATGAAATAACTTTTGATGAGTCTATTGGTAATAAGATATTAAACTTTGTTCAAGAAATATTAAGAAAACTAGGTATTAAAAAAGAGTTTAGTAACGCTAGGCAAGCTTATAACTTTATGAAAGATTATTCTAAAAATGTTTCAAAAGGACAGGTAAGTAAAAGAGCTTTAAAATTGTCAAAAACACCATTAACTAAAAAAGATGTTTCATTGTCCAAAACTGCCTCTGATAATGTTCAAAAAATATACGAAGAACAAGGTGTTAGTGGTGCTTTAGATATTATTCAAGAGTTTAAACCTATTGTAAATAAAATAGTACAACGTAGAAGTGAAGCCCCAAACTTTGATAGACAATTACTTACTGACGAAATAGAAACTGGTAAAAGAGGTTTATTAGAACTAATACAAGATTACGATATAAACTCAGGAGTACCGTTAGCTGCTTATATAAATAAGTTTTTACCAGCTAGAGCTATTGAAGCATCGAGAAGAGTGCTAGGTGAAACATTTGAAGAAGATATATCTCAAAGAGTAGATATAGCAGCTCCTGAAGTAGAAGTTGAAATAAAAACTAAAGAAGAAAAAGTACCAAGAAGTTTAAGAAAAAAGCTTAATATTGAAAAAGGTTCTGATCTTTACAATAAAGTTAAAGATGCTGTAGTTAAAACATTTGGCACAAAGCTTCCAGAAGTCACAGATCCTAAGTTTAAGAAGGCTTTATCTGATAGCTATAAAAGAGAACTTAAAAAAGAAGTTAATGCTTTAATGGGTACTAGATCAGATTTTAAAATGTTTGTAACTAACAACGCTGAAACATTATATAAATCTATACCTCAAGAAACTATTAATAAAAGATTCCAAGCTTTTTCAGAACCTGTATTAGATAAAGAAGGCAAGCAAGTCAGAGAGAAAACAGCTGTTGGTAAAGGTGTATTTAAAAAGAAACCTTTTAATAAAGAAGAATTTATTAATTATTTCTTAGGTGAAGATGTAGGAGCATCGACTAAAGGTACTAGAAAAACTGCATTATCAGAAACTATAGCAGATGAAATGGCTTTAGATGCTACAATGGAAGTTATAGAAGATCCTAAAGTATTTGAAAAGTTTAAAGAAATACAAGAGATTGAAGGTAAAGAAGTTCCTAAAGATATTAAACCTAAAATATCTGAAAAAGTAAAACGACCTGAAGGATTTAAGTTTAGTAAATCTGTAGATGAAATAATAAATATAAGAAACTTGTTTCAACTAGAAACAAATGGTAAAGATAAATTGCTAAAAGCTTATGGTCTTGAAGAATCTTTAAAAATAAAAAACGAGCAAGACATAGATGATTACATAAGTATGTTAAAGTCTGATATTTTTATATTAGGCCCTAAAGAGATGTGGTTTGGACCTAGTGGTGGTAGCGTTTTTACTAGTAGCTCTAAAATAATAGGTGTTAAATCTTCTAGTGATCCTCTTTGGAAAACTTTTATAAGCAGAATAAAAGAATTAGAAAGTGATAGTACTATAAAATATGGTAAACCTATACCTGGTGTAAATACTAAAGATATTTGGTCTTTAAGAAATAAGTATGATAAACTTTTTAAATCTCCAGAAATAATAGAAAAAAATATAAAAAATGGAGAAATTAAAAAATTCAATAAACAAGTTGCGGCTATTCACAAAACGCTATGGGAGAGAATAAACAAAGAAATATCAAAAGATAAAAACAAAGCAACTGGAATAGCTACTTACTTAGGTATTGTTGCTAATGATACTGGTCACTGGCATAAGCTAGGTGCTCAATTTGAAGGATATTCTAAAGACATAACAGGCAAAAGATACGAGTACGAACATGCAATGCCTGCTACGGCTGCTTATTTATATTTGTTAGACGCGGCATTATCTGACGTTAATTTTAGTACAGCTTATGATTTAGTTGTAGATAATTATAAGCTTATAGCTCTTGATAAAGCTATGGACGATAAGTTAAGAAACGCTAGAACAGCTAAAGGTTATAGCCTACAAAGAAGAATGCCTGACGATTGGAGCGTTATAGATAATTTTTGGTGGCAAAGATATTTTAATGATATAGTTTCTAGCCAAGATGGTGGTATAGATCCAAACTCTATAATAGGTTTAGATGGCAAAACGTTTGGTGAAATGTTTAATGTTGACGCAAGTGGTAATTCTACGACAGTTGAAATAGAAAAACTAAAATCAAAAGCTAAAAACATAAATGTAAAAAATTTATCAAATAATGTTGTAAATTTTAGTAAGACAACTAATAACGAAGGCGTTATTGGGTATGCTAAAACAGTTGACGAAGCTCTAAAAGTAGCAAGAGATCCTAATGCTCCTATTAAAAAGATTAGAGTATTTGATTTTGACGACACGTTAGCTAGAAGCAAAAGCTTAGTATTTTATAATAGACCAAACGACAGTGGCAAACCTGTACCAAATAATAAAGCTATATTTATGATAGGTGGACCTGGCTCTGGTAAATCAAACATAGGTAAAGGGTTACAATTAGGTAGAGATGGTTGGAAAGTTGTTAATCAAGATATATTTATAGAAACTGAAAAAGCTAAGCAAGGTTTGCCTGAAATAGAAAAAGATTACACTAAAGAACAAAGAAGTAAAAGAGCTAAGATAGGTGCTGCAGGCAGAAAAGCTGCTGAAGCTAAGATGGATAAATATACTAAAGCTGGAAATGGTATGGTTATAGATGGCACAGGTGCTAGCTATAATGCTACTATGAAAAAAGTTAATAAACTTAAAGAACAAGGCTATGAAGTATTTATGGTGCATGCTAAAACATCTAATGAAGTAGCGCTTGAAAGAAACAGAGCTAGAAAAGAAAGATCGCTACCTGATTTTATAGTAGAGAAAACTCAAGAATCTGTTAACAATAATATTAACCAGTACAAAAGTGATTTAGGTAATAACTTTATAGAAATAGATACAGAGACTATAGAATATGGTAAACCACTTCCTAAAGAGTTTGTTAACGATGCTAAAGCTAAATTTTACGCTACAGAAAGAGGTAAATTAAATGCTGAAGAGTTTGCTGAGCAAGGAGCAGGTTTAATTGAAGAGGGTTTTGCAATGGACTTTTCTGATTTTAATATTGTAAGAGAAGGAGAAAAAGGACCTTTATTTGATGTTGCTAAAAAAATTCAAAAAGCAAGAGGTACAGATGACGTGTTCGTGTTAACAGCAAGAGCTCCTGAGTCACAACAGGCAATATATGAATTTTTAAAATCTGAAGGATTAGAAATACCTATAGAAAATATAACTGGTTTAGGTAATTCAACTGGAGCAGCTAAAGCTAGTTGGCTAGTTGATAAAGCAGCTGAAGGTTACAATGATTTTTACTTTGCAGATGATGCTTATCAAAACGTAAAAGCTGTTAAAGATGCTATGTCCGTTCTCGATGTTAAATCTAAAGTACAACAAGCTAAAGTTAGGTTTAGTAAATCTGTTAACAAAGACTTTAATAAAATAATAGAACAAACTACAGGAATAGCATCGGAAAAAGTATATTCAGAAGCTAAAGCAAAAGTAAGAGGAGCTAATAAAGGTAATAAAAAATTCTTTATACCTTATTCAGCTGAAGACTTCATGGGATTAATATATCCATTATTAAGCAAAGGTAAATTAGGTGACAGCCAGATGGCTTGGTTTAAAAAGAATTTACTAGATCCATATGCTAGAGCAAATGAAAATATAGCAGCTGATAGACTTCAATTAATGGAAGATTTTAAAGCTCTTAAAAAAGCATTAGAAGTTCCTAAAGATCTTAGAAAGAAAACTGATTCAGGTTTTACTAAAGAGCAAGCTGTAAGAGTCTACTTGTTTAATAAAGCTGGCTTTGACGTTCCTGGTATATCTAAAACTGATTTAAATGAACTATTAGATTTAGTTAATTCAGATGGCGTGCTAAAAGCTTTTGGTGATCAAATATTTAATATAACTAAAGGTGACGGTTATGCTAAACCAGGTGAAAACTGGTTAGTTGGCACAATAACAACTGATTTAATTGACGTATTAAACACTGTTAAAAGAGCTAAGTACTTAGAACAATCTGGATTTACTTCTAATGCTGAATTAATATTTAGTAAAGAGAATTTAAATAAGCTAGAAGCAGCTTACGGTAGCAAGTATAGAGAAGCTATGGAAAATATACTAGGTAGAATGAAGTCTGGTAAAAATAGAATATTTAGCGGCAATAGGCTTAGTAATAGGGTTTTAGATTATATAAATAATTCTACTGGTGCTATAATGTTCTTTAATACTAGATCAGCTGTACTTCAAACTATATCTGCTATAAACTTTTTAAACTGGAGTTTTAACAACCCTATAAAAGCTGGTGCTGCATTTGCTAATCAAAAACAATACTGGAAAGACTTTGTAGAATTAATAAACTCTGACTATCTAGTTGATAGACGTAACGGTTTAAAACTAAATATAAATGAATCTGAAATAGCTGACGCTGCTGCTACTAGCAAGAATAAAGCTAAAGCTGCTATTAATTATATATTACAAAAAGGGTTTTTGCCTACACAATTTGCTGATAGCTTTGCTATAGCCGCTGGTGGTGCTACATTTTATCGTAACAGAATAAATGATTTAATTAAAAATCAAGGCATGTCTGAAGCTGATGCTAAAAAGCAAGCTATGCTAGAGTGGAGAGAAACAGCTGAAGTATCTCAACAGTCATCTGACCCAAGTAAAATATCTGCTCAACAAGCCAGCGATTTAGGTAGAGTTATATTAGCTTTTGCTAACACACCAATGCAATATACTAGAATACAAAAAAGAGCTGTACAAGATTTAATTAATGGTAGAGGTGATGCTAAAACACATGTTAGTAAGATTATATACTACGCTGTTGTTCAAAACTTAATATTTAATGCTTTGCAATCTGCTTTATTTGGTTTAGGATTTGGAGATGATGAAGACGACGAGAAAAAAGAAAAGATGTATTTAAGAACAGCTAACGGCATGTTAGACTCTCAGCTAAGAGGTTTAGGCTTAGCTGGAGCTACAGTTGCTGTAATTAAAAACTTTTTAACTGATATATACGAAAGATCTGGAAGAAAAAGACCTGAGTACGTTGACTCTATATATAAGCTATTGCAAATATCTCCACCTATTAGTAGTAAAATATCTAAAATTAGAGGAGCTGCTTATCAGTTTGATAGTAAAAAACGTAGAAAAGAAATATTTGAAAAAGGATTTAGCATAGATAATCCAGCATATGAAGCTGGAGCAAAAGTAATATCTGCAACTGCAAATATACCGTTAGACAGAGTGTATAGCAAAGTGAATAATATTTCTGGAGCTATGGACGAAGACGCTGAAACTTGGCAAACTATAGCTATGCTAGCTGGTTGGCCAAAATGGCAGATAATGTCTAAAGAAACAGAAGTTAGTACATTTAACAAAGGAAATGTTAAAGTTAAAAAAAGAAAATCAAAAAGAAAATCAGGAAGAAAATCTAGATAAGGAACAAAAAATACTGGGCACCATACCCAAAGTTCCTGTAACCAAAAAGGGGAAGTCGTAATGACCTCCCCTTTTATTATTTAACACCATGGGCAAAATCCGCCCGGACAGTTTTCACACATAATTGTAT
>Ga0181380_1001424_pt1 | contig 10485 bp, 24 predicted proteins | sample 3SPOviralmetaG_FD_130116 | JGI IMG/M metagenome (GOLD analysis project Ga0181380, IMG submission 130116) | Marine viral communities from the oligotrophic San Pedro Time Series (SPOT) site, San Pedro Channel, CA, USA - 3 SPOT_SRF_2009-08-19 | ecosystem: Environmental > Aquatic > Marine > Strait... | reverse complement strand
TTCTAAAACCAACTGTATCGAGCATAAAAACAAAATCTCTCAAAAAAGTTTAGATCATGTTACACATGAACTCACTTTTTCTCCAGAAAACTTTTAATTGTTAATAGATAAATACAGTTCGTAATACTTAACAGACAACAGAATATGGTTTGAGAATTCTGATTCACAACGCTGACCAGTCATTAAATCATTATGAATTTTTTCGCAAATCTCTAGTGGATTATCCAAATCAATTAATAATGTCTCAATATTTAATTTTATTAAAGTATTAAGCATGTCTTTTATCGTGGATAATTTCGAGAGTCGAGTCATATGTGTTAATTTTTGAATGTTTTTCATTAAAGGTTTTAGCAGATTGTTTCATTTCGAGTAAGTGTAATTCAAATGCTTCACACTTTCTTCTCATGCTCCTATCTTGCTTAATTCTAGCTTGACTTGATAAAAAAGCATTGATTGATGATAAACTATTAAATATTTCCTGAAATCTGGAATATTTAAAAACGTTTGAATTTGGAGTTTTAATAGGTGATAAGATATAATCAAAACTCTTGTCTATTACAGATATATATTCCTTAATTAACTTTAACTCAAATGGTTTAAGTTCAAAGAAATAATGTCTGTAATTGGAAATAGTAGTTATATACAAATCATTAATTAAATAACAATAATTTGTATAGTACTTTTCAAGTTTTACTCTAAAAGAGTTAGCTTTTTCTTTATTGGAAAAGTAAAAGCAATATTCTCTGTCAAGGTATAAAACATGCTTTGTTTCTGGACTATCCAATTGATTACCAACAGAGTTGGTTATTTCAACTTTAAATGACCTCATGAAAGCACGAATAAACATTAATTAGTTGCAATATGCATCTAAAGTATTCAGAAAAAAGTGTGATTGTAAATGTCATAGTTTGATTTATCTGGTTAATACTCAGATAGTAAACAAACTATAAAAGGAGTTGAAAAGTGAACAACATTATGTCCGACATGATGTCTTATATATTACAGATATACGAGAAGTATTTCTGTCTTATAATTAATATGTTGTTAACTTCCTTTACCTCAGTAAGTTATGTCTAAAAACGAAAGTGACATATGCCCTTTTCGTTCTATCTGTTTAACAATAGTAGTGTTTTTATTGATACAAAAAAATTTTAATTGTAAATTAAAATTAAAGTAATTCCACAAAAGGATGCAAATACATACCTTTCTAATGAGAATTACCTCTGTAAGAGGATTGCCAGAAAAGGATATTTTGGCAATGATAGATTTAATTTTTTTTGCGAAAATTAGTTAATCGCCTGAAACCAAAGCAAGTAGGTTACAAAACACTTTAGAAAAGTGTCTCAAATTGAGACTAGACTGGGGGTGTTACTAAATACCCCCAGTCATTAGCGTGAGGTTGTGTTCTAACGAGTTTCTAGAAACTTTAAAAATAATTAAAGGTGTAGCCATGTCGTGAGTTGTCATTGACTTTTAATTCGATTGATTTTGATGGTTCAAATAAGAATTAATCCGTAGCGACTTATCTCTCATACAAATAGAGGAGTTGAGAACAAATACAAAATGCAAGATTTTGCTTATTGATCTCTTTTGTCCTTTTCCTATTAGTACCGAGATAATCAACGGAAGAATGATTAATAATATAAACCATAAAAAACAATATAATATGTTAAAAGTAAAAGACAATTCAGGACATGACAAAAATTACACATTTAATGATTTGTTAAGTTCCGAGAATCCAACAACAAAAGAATTGTTGGAGTTTATCCAGATGGATGTAAAAACTCAAAGTAGTTTTTATAAATTCTTAAATAGTGTGATTTATTTACTAAATCAAAATGCTATTACTGATAAACAAGTAATAGGAATGTTGGCTGATTATTCAGCACAACAAGAAGTGGTGCAGAGCAACACTAATAGGTTGCTTAATATAGTCAGAAATGACTTAATCAAATTAAGAAACGCATCATGAGTACGAAATCAGCAATATTTTTAACAGACTATGCCAGTTATAATAACGGTAGTCAGTTTGAATTTGGTCATTGGGTGAACTTGGATAAGTTCAGCGATGAAGTAGAACTAGGAGATTATATATCAGAACACTTTAAAAAGTGTGATTTAGAATCTCCTCTAGATGATTTTGGCTCTATTAGAGAGGAAACTATGATAACAGATTTTGAAGGTTTTCCAGATGAACTTTATTGTGAATCTGGTTCAACATTTGAACAAATCTATTCATTTATAAATCTAGATGGAATTGATAAAGTGAAAGTAGCTTTTTTAATTGATGACTTTGGTTATTCAGTTGAAAACGCTATTGAAAAAATGGATGATTTACACATCCTAGAATATGATGGTACATACGAAGAAAAATACGAAATATTTGAAATGTATTATCCAGATGCTTATGAAAATAATAATCCTTACATAACTGTAGATGAAGATTCTTTTATAGATGAAAATTTTACAGAATTTGAGTTTGAAGGTCAAACTTACTTAATAGATAATAATCAATTATGAAAAAAAGAAAAACTAATATAGAATTCGTTAAAGATTTAATGAATTTTTCACCTTATGGTGCATTGAGTCAAATATTTGTAATACAAGCTATTGAACATTACGCTAAAGAAGTTAATCAAGAATTAACTGACAAATGGCTTGATGAAAACGATAAAAACGAAGAAGGTAAGATACCACTTGTTTGTAATCGTGCTTGGCGAGGAGTCGCAGATAATATTATTGAACGACTAAAACAGCAATATCATGACAACTTGTAATACATGTAATACAAAACTAGCCACGATAGAAGACGTGGCTATTTCCAGAACTACATCAGAGATACTGTGTAGTGATTGTGGAGAAAAAGAGGCTCTTCTAGAATTTTATAAATCCTTTCAAAAAAAAATAAAAAATGAAAGAAGTTGAACTATTAATAAAATTTCAAAATATGAACGAAATTTTAAATAATCGTTACAGTTGTTACCATTGTAAAGAAATGATTGAACTACTTGGAAACGATTATTCAATAAAAGAAATGCTTGAATTATGCGAATATAATTTAAGTATGGAGAAACATAAACTAGAAGTTAAACAATTAGAAAAACAAGAAATATGAGTGATATAATAGAAAATAAAAATATTTATTTAGGTAATCTAACTGAATATTTTGATGGAAATGTAATTAAAGGAACTATCTGCATAGATGATTTAGCAGAGTACTTTAAAGAATATGGAAATACTTCCATGAGTAAAAAACAATATTTACCAATTGAAGTTTGCAAAAGACAAACTCCAGATGATAAGTACGGACATACTCATTATGTAAAAGTTAATACATGGAAGAAAGACAAATAAAAAATTGTCAAGTTTGTAACGAAGTACCAACTCAAGAGTTGGTACTTTCTTATTTTGGCGATAAATGGTTATGTATAGATTGTAGCCGAACTGAAATTTTAATAGAATATTTATCTAATAATCAATAATGCAAATTAAAATAAACCTTCAAAAAAAAGAGATAACACAATTAAAAAAATGTAAGGAATACTTACAATTATCAACGAATACAAAAACAATTCGTACTTGTGTTCACTTTTTTTATACACTAAGTAGGAAATATGATATATTACTAAAAGACAAAAAAAAATTATTACAGAAAATATCACAACTAGAAAGACAGATTGCAGAAATAAAAAAGCTATGATCCGTAGCGGCATACTGCAGCTTCGGAACACGCTTATTCTTTTTATTTCTTAATCTTTTGTGATTTATTTACGAAAAATTTTTCTTCGGTATCGTTATCATCCTTTACATGATTTTTAATAACATAATCAAATAACCTAATTATCTTATTAACTATCGAATTATCTTGTTGACTAGGTATCTTTCTTAATAGAAATTCTATAATCAACAATGCAAAAATGATAACTACTTCGTAATTATCCTTGAAATATGGTATTAAACTGTATACGTTACTTTCGTCCATGATTTTTATGTTTTATAATTAAATTAAATATTAAAGATGAAATCGAAACTGTTAAAAAAACAGTCTCTAATACATCATTTAATGTTAAGCCAAATGTTCCTACTCCTACGTTCATAAAATAAACTTTCCAGTCTTTAATATCCATAATTGGTATTAAGTTTTATTTGTACTTGAATAGTTTTGATAATACAAGTAGAATTATCAAGACAAAAAAAAACTGTGTTTTCTTTGACTCTCCTAATTCTATGAAACCATCTTCTTTTGAATATTCAAGTAAAGTAGGTAACATAGAAGTATTTAATGAAGTTCCCCAAGTTTGATAACTACCATAAGCACTTTCACTAGGGGTATTTAAAGTAGAGTAGGGAACAGATATTCCCTCACTATTTAAATAACTATCACTTTCATTAAATCTTGTGTCTATATGTATAAAATTGGTATAGAAACCGATACCATTTATTCCAAAGGCTCTTAAAGTATGATATATACTTTTTCTGGCATTCCAATCAGCCTGAAATCTTTGAATGTTTTCTGTGTTATTGTTAATAAACTGAAAATCTATTGCTTTAGAGATTAAATGCTGACTTTGGGAAACTCCACCTGCTAAAGAATTACCAAGAGGAGTTCTATATGTAGAGGAAACTCTTATAGGAATACCATAAGCACTCCTAATGGACTGTAAACCGAAAATGACATTATCATCCAAAAAATGACTTCCAGAGGCATCAGCAGACTTAGAATAAAGTTCTGCTTCTGTAAAATTATCTGTTATTTGCCTATTACTATTCGGATGAATCTGCATATGCCCAATTATTAACAGAGTAATTAGTTACTTCTTTTTTTGACTGCTTATAGCCATTTTTCAATTCCTTATGTTCTAAAAATCTATCATAAAATAGATACATTGTTAGAAATGGAATTGCAAATAAAATTATAGGTGCTAATAATATGATATACAAAAGTATCTTCATATTAAAAGTTAATTTTTATACCTGAAAATTTAATAGCGTTGGCATTTGATATATCACCCTCTGGATTAGTAACTCTAATACATTGAGTAAGTAATCTTTTAATTCGTACTGGGTGAAAACCATTTATTCCTTCAAAATCATAATCTAAATAGTTAGCATATTGATGACCAGACATAACTTCAATTCTATTAGAAGAATCAGTATAAATAAATTCTAATTCTCCGTAGTATAACGAAGTAGGAGCAGAGTTATATGTACCTAAAGAAACTGTGCCAACACCAGATGTTGCATGCCACACTTTGCTTATAGGACTCATAAAAATTGAGTCTGGAGTTACAGATGTCTTTGGATAAACGTTGTTTATCAACTCCATCATTTCAAAATTGGTAAATCTTGTTAAATCAGATTTTGGGTTCTGTAAATTTGGGTAATGTTTCATATTATAAATGGTGTGTTTTTAAAGTAATTAATAAAATTGTTTAGGGAAGAACCAGATAATTCGGCTCTTGCCCATTGTGATAAATTGTAGTTATAAGAAAAAGCATCCATAAAGCCAATTGGAGTTCCAACACCATCATATTTTCTATGACCAAACTCAACATAAATTAATGTTCTTGCATCTGTATTATATGACGAATCTAATAGTGACCATAATAAATCTTCGTCAGTTCCATACATACCCCATTGACTATAATCGAAAGCATTCTCCAGTTGATTTGCTATTAAATAAGCCTCATCAACCGTTAAATTACTTCCTTGTTCTGCATTTTCTTTTATTTTTTGACTTATATCTTCCTCTTGGCTATCGTCTTTATTAGTAGAATCTCCAAATAAATCTTCAAGCCACTTCTTAAGTTCTTTACCAAAAAAGAATAAAATAACTGCTAAAAAAACTCCACCAACAAGTTTCCAATTAGATAATATTTTATTTAAATTTTTATTCATAATTCCAGATGACCGAAACTTTGTTTCTTGGATCTATAATTTTTTCTAAAAATTTATGCTCTAACTCTTGAAGTACTCTGAGTCGCACTTCCAGTTTTAACCAATCTATATGCCTTCAATGATGGTCTATAAGTATAAACTTGCCACATTACACGACATCCACATGATTTAGCAAAAGAAATAATCTTAGGACTAATCTCAGTTCTTTTACTTGTGAACATCTTTTTAATTTTTGTTTTTGATGGTTTCATCATAACAACTTTATACTTCTTGGTACTTCGAGCAGTACCTTTTTGAGTATTCTTAGCTTTACTATACTTAGCTTTAGATTTAGTATATTTTTTCTTTTTTGCCATAGTTTCATTTTTAAATTTTGCATTCTTATTGTATGCATCATTTTTTTTAATAGAAATAATCTTTTCTTGTTTCCAATCAAGATTAAAATGTAGACGAGCCTCTTTAATAGAATCTGCATACATTTCGACTTCACAAATTTTACCTTTCTTTCGTCCAGACAAACATCTGTACTTAATTGTATATAAAACTCGATAAGTCATTCTATTTTTGGGTGTATAATCTTTTGCGTTTCTATATGTTTTATTTTCCTGATGATACACCCATTAAATTTTACCAAAAACCTTGTTCCTCTTGCGATTCCTCAATTTCTGGAGGTCGTTGCATATCCATAATCGCTTTAACAAATGGAATGTAAGAAATAGCTATGCCAAGTCTCACATACCAAAGATTCATGTATTTGCAATACATTTTCTCTAATTTGTTTTTACTCTTTGGATTAAGTTTACTTCTCCACTCATCAGCTTCATTATAAAGCCTCTGATATTCTTCCATAGAAATCGGAACAAACTTTTTTACCAACTTAAATATTAATTCAATTATATCCATAGTTCACATTTTTTATAGTTTATACTTATTTTTTGTTCATTATTAAACATAAGACTGCTAAACCAATCAATAACATTGTTTGGTCGCTTGCCGTATGTTCCATTTTTACTGGCTCTAAAGAGCCTGTAAATTTGTTTATACCATCTTTAAGTTTGTCTCCTAGACCACCTAAATTGATATTGAAACCACTTCCAGAAGAATCTGAAGAACTGGTATCATAGTTAGGTAAAGTAAAGTCTCCTGAACTTCCCTGAAAAAAAGTGTTATCGTCATTGTCAAAAGGTCCCATATTTCTATTTTTTAAACATAAATAATAGGACTGCTCCAATGACTGCAATCATACCCATTCCACCCCTTGAAGATGAACTTAAAGAGCCATCTGGAGTGTTAATGTCTAAGTCGCTATTGCCACCAAACCAACCACCTTGTCCACCAGTAACTGCATCTGCTTTTGCTTCAAAGACTCCAACTACTGCATCACCAGTATGCTTAACAGTATCGGCAATCCATGCATTTGGGTCTATACCCATAGAATATGCAGTTGCTTTAGTATCTTGTCTATTTTGGTTATTAAACATTTTCCTATCATTATTTTGTAGGTTTCTGGCTAATTTCATATCAGCCTTGGTTGTTTTTCTAGCCAATCTAGAATCTTGTCTAGTTTGTTGTCTTAATAGCTTATCGGCTCTCTTTTGTGCCTTGGCATCTTCTCTAGCCTTACGTCTTTTTTGTGATTTTGTCATTTTGTAATTTTAAAAAAAAAAGGAGTAATCAGAAATTGAAAATTACTGACCACTCCTCTTGTATTAACCATAAGAAATGGTGTGAACTATTAATTATCCTTTCATTACTTTTTCAACAGACTTTTTAGCATGTTTCTCGGCTCTTGAAGATGCCTTAGAAACTAACTTTTTATTAGTAAAGAAAGTTGAGTAACAAAGATAGTTCTCGTTAGTTGTATTATTTGATGGAAATAAATCTAACTGAACTTGTGTGTTATCTGTTGTTTCAGTACTTAACACAAAACTTTGTTTTCTTTCAGATGTTACTGCATCAGTTTGAAACAAAGATGTTCTTTTAGACCATAATTGACCAAAATCGTCATTTACATTGTATCTATCACTAAATACTCTAGCATTCTGCCATGGAGAGTCAGTATATAGAGTTGTTGGACTAGTAGAGATGTTTTGTAATGAAATAGCAGTACAGTTGTCTCCTATTGAATGACTAAACTTAGATTCTCCACCATTAATAGCAAAAGTATGAAACTGTGGAGTAGTGTATTGTAATCCAACACCTTCCATAGCATCAACCTCAATATAAGAATCAGTTGTATATTGAGTATTAATACAATCATTTTGAACTCTTACCTCAACTACAAGAGAGTCATCTCCTCGTAGATTGATAACGCATCCAAAATCTAATCTTGCATTTGCAACATAGATACTACCAGCGTCACCACCACTACCACTATAGTGAAATGCTTGTTGTTGATTAGCACAGTAATCCCATCCAGATTGTAAGAAATTTAAATGTTGTGCTAAAGGCTTAACAGTTGTAGCACAAATTGTTGTACTTCTACCATCTTGATTTAAAGTTATATTAACATAAACTCTGTTCCAATCAATACCAGTAACGTTTTCGTCTCCACTAGCACTACTAGAACCCATTATATTATATGATACTAAGTCAACACCTCTAATGTCTGCTGACTGAAAAGAAAGAGATTTCTTTTCGCCTATTTGAACTAATAAACTCATTCAGAACCTCCTTCTATTTTATCCATGATACCAGAAACACCAGGAATTTTTTCTAATAGAGGTTGTATTTTAGATGCAAAAACAACTCCTACTACCATCATGAGTAATCCACCAACGGTGATTCCCATAAATAGTTTTTTACTCATTAATCTTTTCATTATTTTTTTTAGATTTTAAAAATTGAATTACAAAGTTACTGTCGTAAAAACCAGATTTTGGGAAATAGGGGTTATTTTGAAAAAATTACTTGGAGTTACTTAAAAAAAGTTTTCGGTATAATTATTTGGAAACATGCTATTACTTGATGAAATAGATTCTCCAAAATAATGACTAAAGGATAAATCAGTATTGATTGTAGAATAACCTGAAATATTATTATTGTTTATTCCAAGATTTTTTAAATCTTTTAATCTCCTATAATAAGTTGCTCGTGTCAATATACCTAAATTCAAAATTTCATTTAAAGTATATTTCTCAAGCAACCTTAAAAAAGATACAATAGGAGTTACATACTTTTCAGTTGGCAGACTCTTTTTATCGTCTTTATCTAAAAATTTATATACGTCCTTAAATGTATCTTTCTTGTATTTTGTCTCTTTATTATGATTCTTTATTTTGGATATTACTTGAGTTATTGTTGGCATTTCCTGAACTTGAAACGATTTACAATAATCAAAAAATTCGTCAAATAAATAATTCATAAGGTTATTATCAAAGGTTGCCTCGGAATAAGTATCGGATAAATCGTCATTTGAGAAAGTTCTCTCATGTCTCTTTATTTCCCATGAAGTATCTAAATAGAACTTATGAGATTTATTCAAAGACTTATGATAGCGAGTATAAAAAGACTTTTCATTTCCTTTCAACATTATTCCTTTATTAACCTTTGATTTTAAAGAATTGTAAGCAATCCTTTGTTTATAAGCTAACTTAGAATTTTTACGGAATGAACCGACATATTGGTGTGTTTCACAAATAGGTCTATTATTATATCGTAAATCAAAATGTTTACTTCTATAAGTAATTTCATACCTTAAAACACAATCAGCTTGTTTTTGTAAATAATCTGTATCAAAGAAAACCTTGCCAAGTTTCTTATTAATCTTGTTGTGTTTTCTTTTATCATTTTTTTCGTACTCACTTCCTTTATGATATATCTTAAATGAATGCGACCTACCCTTTGGTAAATAGGTTAGGGAAGTAGGTCTAGCATTAATATTAGAATTACTTCTTTTCCTTGAGAATTTAATTTGTTTTTGAATATCTAAATAGGAGAGAGCATCCTCTTTAGAATGAAAATATTGATTAAAACACAAGTCAAGTCTTGTTATTTCAACCAATTTTAAATCAATTTCCAAATCAACAAATTCGTTCACCAGAAAATACTGCATGAACTTATAAAAGCGTTTATACAAACTTGCTTTTTGTGATTTCATTTCGTGATTTACTGATTCAAAATTTTTATTAAATGGACTAGTAACAAATTGTGCTATGTTATGTCCATAAATATACTTTGGAATTGATAATTGAAATTCTACATAATCTCTAATTATATTAATTTGAAAAGAAATATCATAGTGAGAAGAAGGTACTTTAATAAAATTATTATGACTTTTCATTGAATGATGAGTAACCTTATTAAATGATAAGCCATATTTTACCATAGAAACACGCACATCCTTTTTTGCTCTCATAATCGAGCTAAATTCGTCTTTAGGTATTTCTACGTCATAATTAGTAATACCAGTATCAACATCTTCAAGAAAATCTATCAAATGTTGATGCTTGTCTAAATCATGTATTCTAAAACCAACTGTATCGAGCATAAAAACAAAATCTCTCAAAAAAGTTTAGATCATGTTACACATGAACTCACTTTTTCTCCAGAAAACTTTTAATTGTTAATAGATAAATACAGTTCGTA
>Ga0181380_1001422_pt1 | contig 10494 bp, 3 predicted proteins | sample 3SPOviralmetaG_FD_130116 | JGI IMG/M metagenome (GOLD analysis project Ga0181380, IMG submission 130116) | Marine viral communities from the oligotrophic San Pedro Time Series (SPOT) site, San Pedro Channel, CA, USA - 3 SPOT_SRF_2009-08-19 | ecosystem: Environmental > Aquatic > Marine > Strait... | reverse complement strand
TCTAAGTAAGAAGAGTCTATATTCTTACTAATACTCCAAGGTTCTACTTGTACCTCTTGTTTTTTGCATGCAACTACAAATAATAATATTATAAGTAATGCTAAAATTATTTCTTTCATTTTTAAGTAGTGTGTATAATTAGTAATATCACTTGTTATAGTTGAAATCTAACTTCCGAACTTATTTTTTCTTCTTGTTTCCGCTGCTTTCCTAGCAGCTTCTTTTCTTTTTTTATATTTATCTATCTTGTATTGCTTTAGTTGCTCAGGAGTCATCGCCTTTAATCTGTTTATCTCCTCTTGTTTTTTAGCTTTTCTTTTTTCGGATGCTTTCTTTTTGCCTAGCTCTTTTCTTTGCTGTTTGAAATATGTTTTTATAAGATCTTGCTCTTCGTTTTTAACATTAACATCCCAAGTTCTCCATCCTAACGCTAGCGCTGCTCTTTGGTAAGATGTATTTCTACTGTCAAACGCTTCGTTTATAGATTTAACTTCTGAAAGTAATCTATCTAAAGGCAAGTTTCCTACAGCCGAAGATATGTTAGCTATTATTTCATAGTTTGGCGAAGGATTTAATTTACCATCTAGCTTTACGTGCATGCCCATGTAGTCTATAACGTCTTTGTTAAACTTTCTAGTTTGTATTGCAGAGTAAACTTTTCTAAGCTTAGACCCTATTGGTGGTGATAGATTAGCTAACTCAAGCATAGTATATGTTTGATCTGCTGTAAAACCTTTTTCATCTTCTTTTTTGTAGCGCATTATAGCGTTTTTCAATGTAGCTATTACAGCTCCAGCAATACCAGTGCCTCTTAGTATAGTATCAACCATACTGTTAGCTGTTCTTGTTGCTTTATCTTCGAGCTTAGCATCATCTTCCTCTTCATCATCAAATCCAGGTATTAATGCAAACAATGCTGACTGTAAGGAAGAGAATATTAAATTTTGCACAAAACCATAATAGGCTATTTTGCTTAAGTTCTCTACATCACTACCTCGTCTGTTAACTATGTCTTTACCAGCTTTTTTCATTAACCTAACATACTGCATAGGCGTATTTTGGAAAGCTAATATTAAACGACCTAAGTGACTAGACTGTTGCTGCGATATAAGCATTGGATCACCAGATTGCTGCGTCTCATCTGATATTCTACCGAAGTCCTCAAATGCTTTTGCTTCAGCTTCCTTCTTTGAAAGCCCTTGCTTTTCATACTTCTTAGTTCTGTTTATTAAGAACGTAGAACCACCAGTTGCAATAGCGAAACTATCGGCAATTTGAGTTGGTGTAAAACCTATTTTAAGTAAGTATGAAACCACCGCCGCTGCCTTATCTTTAGAGTTCTTAGCTTGGTTTGCTATTTCAGATTCTTGTATATCTGATTTTAAACCACCACGTCTCTCTTTTAACTTATCAGAGTTAAATATTTTAACCCAGTTTTTCCAATATAAAGGCTGGTTAACAAACGCAGCAGCTGCTTTAGCAGGGTTATTGTCACTCCAATTTATAAAGTTAGTGAATGACAACATCTGAAGCAACGCTGATCTTCTGTTAAAGAACATTATTGTACCAACAGAGTTATTTACCCAGTTTAACCATTTTTGTTCTATCTTACCAGCTGATCTTGGAGAGTTACTACCAGACTTCATTCTACGTATTGAGTCTTGTAAAGCGTCTACGTAATTAGTACCATATATTGCCTCTAGCTTATTTAAATTTGTTTGATTGAACATTTCATCAACGTTCTCAATAAACTCAGCTAGATACTCTTTTCTGTTAACGTTATCTGTTATATCATTAAGATCTTTTAATATACTGCCAACATCCCAATGTTCTTTTGGATTAACCCAATTGTCTTTTTTAGACACGGCCATCAAACCTTCTGCAAAACCTACTAGATCAGGATCTTTAGTTACTAGTTTACTTAGCTTGTTTTGATCTCTTTTAGATATATTAGGTATGTCAAAGCCTTGTTGATCCCACAAGTAAACTCTTACAGCCTGATCTGTAGTAAAGTCTGTACCACCTATTTTCTTAGGTAGCTGTTTTTTAAGACCGAACATACTGAGCAAGTTTTTATAGTCATTTTTTAAAGCTTGAGTAGCTCCTTCCATGGCAGCAATGCCTCTAGTATAAGGTAGTATTAAGTTTTGGTCAAATAGTCTTTGATCAGCCTCACCTTGCTTGCCTTTGCCAGCTAAAGTGTATGAAGTTAAACCTTTGAAGTCTTCAGCTGAGTATGGAACAAATAATTTAAACTTACCTTTTTGAGCACCTTTCTTTCTAGCTAATACTTTTGAGTACGTAGTTTCAGCTCTAACGCCTTTGTTACGCTCGATCATTTCGTTTAGATCAGAAGACATACTACGCTTACGATTAGCTATAGCTTGTTGAACTTTACTATTAACATCGAAGTTTTCTAAAACATCTTTAACTGCTTGAACATTTTTAATGGCGTCATCAACAAAGTAAAAGTCATTAAAACCTTCAGCAACTTTACCAACCATCCAGTCGGCTTTTGCTTGCGCAGTACTGTTAGCAAGTCCTGTAATATTAGCTCGTGGAATATCTATACCTAAACCTTTCATGAACGCGTGTATAGCACTTTCCGAAGCGACTGGTCTAGCAGTTAAAATAAATATATTGTTATTACCAAATTTATCTATTGCTTTTTGTATTCTTGGAATTAGTGGTCCGGGCTGACCCTTAACTACTTTGTTAAATTCACTAAAATCAAACTCTACTCCTTCGGCTAATAGTGTCTCACCTTGCTTAGCAAACTGCGCTGCATTTATCTTAAATGTTTTACCATCTTTTTTAACTATGATTTGACTCTTGCTAAACGCTAACGTATCGTCAAAGTCGTACACGCTTATACCTTTTGGGTTTTCAGAGTAAGATCTTTTGCGTGCATTATTTAAAGCCTTTTGTTGGTTTTTAACTTTATTAGATTCGTCTACGTTAAAGTTAGATAAACTTCTTTTTTTAGCGTTATTATAGTAGTCTGCGTATTTTTGACCTATAATAGATCCATCTTCAAAAGACTTTAATGCGTACTGTATTTTTCCTCTAGTAACGAAATTGTAGTATCTGCTGTACCAAGGTCTTTTGCCTGGTACATATCCAGCAAACATTACTTTTTGATATCCATACTCACCTATTACTTTATCCATCTCTACAGGTATAATTGCAACACTATAATCCTGCTTTAATGCGTTCATATCTATGTCCTTGTTACCTTTTACTATAGATGAGTACATATGAGCTAAAACAACTCTGGCTGGAACTCCATGCTCGTACCTATAGTCTTTTGTAAGTTTACTAGGAAGAACATTACTAACGTACAATACAGGTGCCGCTGCTCTAAGAGAAGTATTTGTTCCTGAGTTTAAGGAAGCCATAACCATTTGCTGAACAGTTGGTGTAGCATTTTTTATACCTTTAATTATAGCTGTAGTGAAATTCCAAGCAGCATCAGCATTTTTCTTATCAGCTTCCAAGTCGTGTTTGCCTGTTATATGGCTTTTGTTAACGTTGCCTGTAGCGGAAAGTTCTCTTTTGATTACTTTTCCATTGTTTAGTGTTATGTCTTTGTTTGATATGCTCTTAATGTTAAATCCTGCGCGATTTAAAGCTTTTATTACTTCTTCTTGTCCAGCATAAAGATCCGATCTATGCGTGATATTTGCGTCGTATTTACCTTCAACCCATCTACCTACTCTACCAGAGTTAGCAAAAGTACCTCCCATAAAAGCAACAGCTTCTTGAATATCTAAATTCTTAACGACACTCTCTATGACTTCTCTAGCTTCTAGTACGTTGTTGAAGTCAGAGTAAGAAACTGGAACGCTTTGAGGTGCGTTTGTCATAGCTGTTATAGTTTCGTTGGCATCGATGTCTTTTGCTATAGCTTCTAAATAGCTTTCGAAAGATCCTTCTTCTATCTCCAACTGTCTTAATTGTTCTTCTGACTTTATCGATTTAAGCACGTTAAAGAACTGCTTAGATATAGACTTTTGTAGTTCAGCTGGAATATCTTCTGTGCTATAAATCTGCTTATGCAAAGCGCTTATGCTTTTTAAAGTAAAGTTTCCAGGAATAATCGTTTTAAGACCTGCGAAGAACTCAGGTGCGTTAGAGTTCCAAACACTTAGCTGCTTGTCTGTTAGATTACTTATACTTCTTTTTACGTTACCTCTTTCAGCTTGTTTGTTAAATTCTTGTATTGTGTTATCTGCTAATTGAACACCTAATCTTTCTTGATTATCTTCAAATGCTTTTCTTATTTCACTATCAGTGTCTTGTAGCTCTTTACTATATACATCAAAAGCATACTCTTCAGCTAGCGCTTTAGCTAATGCTTCTTTTCTGCCTCTAATAACTTCATCACCTTTAAACATGTAAGTTAAGAACTGCTCGTCAGTAATTTTATTAGCAGCGTTAGGTAATCTTCTAACAAGTTGAGCGCCTGAAGTTCTACCTGCTTTATCAGTGCCAACGCTTTCACGATCTATTTTCTTACCTTCCCAATCAGAAGTGAACTTACCATCAACAGACTTCTGAATAGCAAAAGGCATACCTTGCATAAGCCAAGTAGTGGTCATGTTTTCAAGTATAGGCTTTTTAAGTTTTAAGAAGTTGTTTCTAAGTTCACCACCACGTTTAGCTCCTAGCATTTTCTTAAACTCAATATCCGCTTGCTTACCTATTTCTTTTTTAATCTCAGACATTAAAGGCGTAACAGTCTTGTTTATAGATGTTGCAGCGTCGATGCGAGATTTAAGTGTTTTAGTTATGAGTAGTATCTTGTCTTGTACTTTCGCAACCATTTCGGTTGGTAACACTTTGCTTTCAACTAAGTTCTTATATTCAACTCTTGGAGCTTCTGTGGTTGTAGTTTCAGCTACAGGTTCTGCAACTTGCCTTGCTTCTTCTGTGTCTAAGCTTTCTGCTTTTCTTTCAGACTCTATGGCTAATCTTTTCTTAGCATCTAACTTACTAAATCTAGCGTTAGCGAATAAAAACTCACCAAATGTTATAGGATCACCACTAGTGGTTTTTCTAATAGCTGCTGGATCAAAGTTTATTAATCTATCAACAACTCCTTCCAGTGTTATCTCTGCTTCCTCTTTAGACAGTGCTCTAGAATTAACATAGTTGTATATAGCTCCGCCTGGTTGAGTTGCGTTAAATATAGGGTTAAATACTTCTCTACTTTGAAACTCTTCTTTAGTACTAACATTTTTAGGCACTAAGTTGTTTATGTTTTCTAGCAGACTTAAAGACTTCTTACTAGTACCTAATTGATCAGGTGTGTAGTCTGCGAGCTTCTTTTTAGCTTGAGTAGTTAATTTACCTTTCTTAATGTTTTTCTGGTAATCTCTAATAAAATCAAATACTTGTTGGCCAGTAGTAAACTCAGCATTTTTAAATCCAAATCTAGTTCTAAATAAATCTAGTATTCTTCTACCTATTTTTTTCCACTGAGGCTCTTCTAGCACATTGAAGTTTATCTCGTTCTTAGCTATAGCATCAGAAAAGAAAGTAAAATACTCGTCTGCATCTTTACCGTCAATATCAAATCCGCTACTGTCTTTTCCTTCGTCTTCTAGTTGCGCTTTTCTTCGCCTATACATTTCGGCTCGCTCTTCAATAGGTGCTAATATTCCTTTAGAAGCAAGTATATCTTTAAATTCGTTTACTACCTTACCTATCTGCTTATTATTTTTAAATTCAGATCCTAGTACTTTGTGCAACAATTCATGCGAAGCAACTGATATAGCTTTTTGTTTTGCAGCGAACTCTTTATTTATATATATTACGCCGTTCTGCTCTATCAATCCATCTGTTTCTTCTTCTCCTTCGAAACCTGCAGCTTTAAATTCGTCGGTAGTTTCATACGTTTTTATATTTTCTTTACCTACTATTTTTTCAACAAGTTCTGTTTCTTCTTCTATAGCAGTTGTAGCTGTTGATTCCATTATTTCAACCTGCTCTTCTTTAAGCGATGCTATCTGCTTATCTAAGCCTTCGTGATAAGTTTCGTTTACAGATTTTTTTTGAGACTCTAATTTGTCTATTCTAAGTTGCGTTAATGCACCATCTATATAAGCTTGCGGGTGATTTAGCATCCACTTAGGCGCAGCATATTTGCCTACTGCTTCAGCCTGCTCTAATATTTCAACTGCATTGTCTTGAGTTATTTTGCCTTTCTTAACAGCAAAATCAAGCATTTTTTTAGTCTTTTTTTCGTCTTTAGATATTTCATATAAGTTAGTGAGCCTAGACTTAGGACTTTGTTTAAAACCTGGTGTACTGAATCCTGCCATAAGACCCGCTGTGGACATAGATAATATGCTTGTACTTATAAAATCATCTACAGAATAGTTTGCTTCAAGTAGCTCAAAGCCAGCCTCTCTATTTATATCTTCATTAACTAAAAATACTTCTCCTGCTTGTTGTATGTTCTCTTGAACAGTCTCTTTAAAGCCTTCACTAAAGAAAGCTTTTGTCTTTGCAGTGTTTGGCAACAGTTTACCAACAGAACCACTAAGCGATTTAGAGAAAGCTTTTTGAGACCCGGTGTTTTTAAATTCGTTTATCGCTTTATTTATAGGTTTGCTACTAACAAGCCAGTCGTCTAGCTTATTTAACATTGGTATCCTAGGGTTTATAGGTCCAGTAAGTCCGTATAGAACACCCATTTCTAACTGAGCTCTGTTTGCTAGCTTTTCTGCTACTTCATCAGAAAGCCCAGCTTGCTTAGCTGCTGTTATTGTACTCTCATAACCAGTTTGAGCACCATACATTGTTTGAAAAACAGATGCGTCAACTGTTCTTGCGTCAAAAGGTAATTTCTTACCAAAAGTACCTTTAGTGCTTACAAATCCAATCTTTGAAGTCGCTCTAGTAGTCATTGGTGCTAAACCTCTTGCAGCTCTTAATTTATTAACTCCACTTATATATCTAGCTGAAGTTGCTAATCTTGCAGCTCCTATACCTTTAGTTCCTAAAACTTGAAATGCTATGTTGCCCACAACGTTACCAGCGACATTAGTAAAACCTCTAGTACTATAATCTGAGTCTTCAACTCCGTTTATATCTATTAGGTTGCTGATTTTAGATTTCTCTTTTTCAGACATAGTTTGCCCAACAGCTAGATTGTTGTCAGTGTCATAAAGTCTACCTTCAGAATCTTTCAAGTACGTTTTACCGTTGTACTTTAAAGACTTACCGCTTACTCTTAAGTATTGAAGATTTTTCTGTGGATCAAGAGCTTCTTGCTCAATCTTAGCATACCTTTTCTGCTTAGCTACTTCGTCAAAGCCAAAAACCCCTATTTTATCTTGCAACCAAGTTGCGGTTTCATCTGCTGCGTCTAAAAACCCAACACCTGTTTCTTTCACAAACTCAGACGCTCCTTCAAAAAATCCTCTAGCATCGCTTTGATCTTCTCTTTCTTTGGAAAACTCTAGTTGATCTTTTATTATTTGTTTAGTTCTCCAAGACAAATTAGCAAACTGCTTTTCCCTATAAGAATCTAGCTTTTCGTAATCAAAAAGCGTGCTTTGTCCATTTTCTATTTCATAGCTTTCGTAAGCGTCTTTAAAGCTTTTAAATTCTTTGTATTTTTCAGGATTTTCTGTATAGTCTTGATGAAAGGCTTTAGCATCTAGCTTTTTATTTACAGAATTCATGTATTGTGATAGCCTAGTATCTAACACTCTTTCTTTTGCAACGTTTAGATTATCTTGACCTGTTGCTCTAGCGTCTGCACTTATACCTACTCCTGAACCCGCTTTAAAAACACCGCCTTCTACATCTTTTCTAAATTCATCAACAAACCCATTTTTAGATAACCAACCTTGAAAGTCAGAAACATTAACTCCGAGACTGTTTAGCTCACTAGCATTATAATATTTTCTAACAAAAGTATTGTCACTTCTTTGGTTATAGTATAAGTTTGTTTTATCAGGATCGATGTCAAGGTCAAGTAGCTGTACTTTGTCTTCTATATCTTCCTCAAGCGTTAGCTTTGGCTCTATGCTTCCACCAGACTTCCAAGTTTTGTAAAGATCAAACTCTTCTTGACCACTAAACATAGTCACGTCGGGTTTGTAATCTTTCATTTGGCTATTCATTCTTGAAGCTAAGAAATCAGCTCTTTTGAATCTCTGTATTTGAGCTTCTTCTTCTTTATCAAACTGCTCATCAACTTCTTCTCTGTACGCAGACATTGGCTTAGCGTATGTTAGGTCGAAAGCGTTAGGATCAAAAGCTGTAAGCTCTTTCCAATCTTTAGTCTCACCAGGTGGCGGTTCGTTATTTACGTTGATTAAATTTTCTTCCTCTGGATTCATATTTTATATTAAATAACTATTATAAATTAACCTCGCTTAGGTAGTCTTATGTTAGCATCTCCTTCTTTGGCTTCTTTAGCTGCTTGGTTCCTAGTCTTAGCTTTAACACCTTCTTCGCTTGATGGTGTTTCTGTTGCAGATTTTACTTGCTGTCTGTCAGGACTGTCGAACGCCATGCCTGATTGATATTCTTCTACTGTTAATATCAAAGAAGGTTGACTAACATCATAGTTAGATCTTATATAGCCTGTTGTTTCTCCAAATTCATTCTTCATAGGAGCCATAGAGTAATATTTATTAGATCTTGTACCTCCCGGGGTTGGTTGTCTTCTTGATGCAGCAACTTGTTTTGCTTTGTAACCTGATTCTGACATAGATGACAATACACCCATATAGTTTTCCACTACTACGTCTCTTAATCCTTTAAAACTCAGCGAGCCTTCTCTGAAAGCATCTACATGCTGCGATATGTAAGGGTCTTCACTCATAGTAACATCACCAATCATTCCGTCTGATATAATAGACATTAAAGTGTTTCTGCCACCGCTTTCTATCATGTTGGTAAGCTCTCTCTTTTTAATCTCGTATTGAGGATGTCCAGGTGCTAATTTGACACCAGATTTGTAAGCTGCTTCAGCCATTTTAAGCATACTATTAGCCGCTGTAACAGACTTTAATTCGTAACCCGGTAGTTTTCCCATTTGTATAGCTCCGTCGTCTCCTACGAAAGAAGGATTACCGTACTCATCTATAGACATTTCGAACTCTTCACTAAAAACAGAAGTTAATAAATTAATGTTTGCTTGATTTTCAATAGATAAAGAAGTTTTGTTAGTTTTTATATCTTCAAACAACTTGTCTTTCATTTGACCATAGTTTTTCATATGGTCGTTTAAGTTTGTAAAAGAATTTTTTATATTGGTCATCTGACCTTGCAGATCCATGTACTTATCGCTACCTACCTCTTGAAGAGCTAGTTGCTTACCTAGAACTACGTAGTTGTGTTTCTGAGTTTGCAAGAACTGATGTATATTATTCTTGTATATATCAGGCACGCTAGTTATATCTGTATCTGCAGGTAAAGCGTCTAAATAAGAGTTTAGTTTATTTTCATAGTTATTTTTAACCGTGCTAACTGGATCACTAGTTGCCAAAGGATTGCCTTTAGTGCCAATCATAAGCCCTTTATTAAAGGCTGCTCCAACATCTACAAATCTACCGTAAATATTAGGATCTTCTGCGTTTCTTATTAATTGTGCGTCTGTCATTGTTATTTAAATCCAATTTTTCTTAATTATATTTGTCTAACTTTTTAGTAGCGTACTGACCTACTTGTGCAGCTCCACCTGCCAACTGTCCAACACCACCCATTACGGCTTGTTTAGCATCTATTCTAGCCTGCCTTGCAGCGCCTAATCTTCCTTGAGACATTCCAAGCAATGTATTTACTTTTTGATTTTCCATTTGTCTAGACATTAACTCTCCTTCTCTTTCCTGTGCTTGAAGTTGGCTAGCCATGCCTCTTTCAGCCATCAAGTTTGATCTCTCCTGCTGTCCTATATCTACTGAAGCTCTTTGAGCATTTATAGCTTGTTGACCCGCCATTGCTTGCGCTAGAGCGGCTATACCACTACCACCCGCGGCTCCTGCGAACTGGTCCATAGTATTAGCCATACCTTGTGCTTGTTGTTGCGCCGCAAAGTCAGCTGCTTGTGTATTGACAGTTAGGTCTTCGTAAACGTTTTCCATATTCGCGTAAGGATTAGAAGTATCTCTGTCTTCTAACCTTGTTTTGTATCTATCATACTCTGACTGTGCTTCTCTTTCTTCTCGCCTTCTGGCTTTACTACCAATTATACCGCTAGCTATGCCAGTCAGTCCTCCTGCTATATTTCCTGCCTGCCCTAGTACCATCATCGATACTGGATCTACTAATTTTAAAGGTGATTTTTTACTCATTTTATTTAATATCTATATAGTTACACATTATTTACTACTTTCAAATATCTCAGACCCCATAGCAAAAAGTTCTGCTTTATCTGTTGAATTATTTTTTACTTCTACTTCTGCATAATACCCTAGTAAACTAGTCATATTAGCTCTATTATCTTTGCTAAAAAACAAAAAGTCATTAGAT
>Ga0181380_1001420_pt1 | contig 10503 bp, 14 predicted proteins | sample 3SPOviralmetaG_FD_130116 | JGI IMG/M metagenome (GOLD analysis project Ga0181380, IMG submission 130116) | Marine viral communities from the oligotrophic San Pedro Time Series (SPOT) site, San Pedro Channel, CA, USA - 3 SPOT_SRF_2009-08-19 | ecosystem: Environmental > Aquatic > Marine > Strait... | reverse complement strand
TTTATTATAGTGGCCAACTGTCCCTCTTGTGTCCCAAAAGAAACAGCATACCCCCAAAAAGCCTTGTACTGCAAGGGTTTGCGAGAACTGGCGGAGAGAGAGGGATTTTCTCCGTTTGCAGGCACGATGTTAATAAAATCAACACGTTAGTTCACTATAGTAGTGTGCTAAGTACACGTTATTTCACTTTGTTTAGCATTGAACTGTCCCAATGAGACAGCTATTTTTTGCTTGGTGTAATCGTAATTGACCCGTTGTCGTGCACAGTTGCTTTCCATTTACGTGATAGGTCTATTGTAATTTTTGACCGAGCACCGGTGGGTAAGCTGAGGTACTGAGGGTAGTCATCAAGGTTAGCGCTGGGGTCAATTTCTCGAGGATCTACCCCTAGAAAATTTGCCAGCTTGATAACCGCAGGCGGGTTAAGCTCTGTGATGTTGTTTAGATATTGGGCAAGTGCGCCCTGTGTCCAACCTAGCTTTTTGGCTGCTTCGGTTTGAGTGACGCCTATCTCGGACTTTCTTAAGTCCCAAATTTTTCTCAGGTTATTAGCAGCCACGGAAGAATCCTTCTTCGTAGTCATGGCATTTTTCCAAACAGAACGCTGATATCCACTGAGCAACAGCTTTCGTAGACATAGCGCGCTGTCTAAATAGTTCTGTCGGGATTGGGGAGTCCCAGTCCTTATCAATTATTATATTTCCAAATACTGATCCTATAACTAGAGCTACCTGCTTGTCCATAGCTAACATCCTGTCCAACCAAAGCTTTTGTTGTTCAGACAGGCTTGTTTTGACAAGCGTTGTGTCTCGCTTAGGTAGCTTTACGTACTTGTACTCAACGAATAAACAGCGGGCAGGGCCAGCGTAAAACGCATCTGGCACACCGCCCGCATACTTGTCGTTAATCTTCCAGACAAAAACGTCAGGAGATAACTGACGATGCACGGACCTTACGAATCCGTGCTCGTTCATTCATTACCCAGAGAACTGGTCGAATAACCCTTCGGCAACTGCATAGTCCTCGTCAGTTACCCAGCCAACCCACTCGACGTCGAGGTTCATGAACTGTTGACCAGTGCGTGACTCAACGGGTTGTGACTTGAGACGCCACAAGCTGCTGAACCGATCGCCGCCTTTGCTGGCAATCTGCGTGTTCCAGCTGCGTGAGACACGTAGCTTTGAACTGGTAAAGTCCATGATGATTGGATGGGACAGGTCACCTGTCTCGGGATTCTTAAGCAACAAGATGTGTGAGTGCGTGTCTTTGATCTCGTACTCGCTTGGCTTTTCCTGAGCGGCTACTGCTGCTTCAGCATCTGCTTGGTTGGTGAAGTTACCGAGCAAGCCACCGCCTGCTTCCATGCTACGCCATACGACATACTCTACTTTGAACTTGAGAGAGACGGCGTACAGCTCTTCACCGTAGACTTCGCTACTGATGCTGTTGATGAAGTGGCCAACGTCTGCGCCAGCGATGTGCTTGGGCGAATACTTGTCGACCTCGGGAGACATTTTCTGCAGCAACTTAATGCGCGGTATTGCGATTGCGCTACCGACATCCTCATTACCACGACCCGCACCTTGTGCTGCGCGCACGTGTGCTGGAACGTCGTTTGATACGAGAGAGATTGCTGCTGATTCTTTTACTGCTACTGCTGATTTAGGCATAACTTGATCCTTAGAGTTTGCGCATATTTAGTTTGCGAACGGTTCGTGGCTGCAGGCCGGGGACATTCTCGCCGAGCTTGAGTATCTCCTTGTAAGCAGTACTACTTGGTCTGCGTTGGAGAAGACTGAAGTCTTTGGTGTCAACGATGTGGGCGTAGAGTTCATCCCAGTCGGTGACATCGGGGACCGTGTCTTCGTTGATGGATACGGAGGCTTTGTCATTAGCTGTACGTGACAATCCTTGTGCATCCAACTCTTTGAGCAAGATAGTTTCGTTACCACGAAGCTGTTCTTGCAGGTCTTTGATTTGCGCATTTAGTTCATCGATTTGATTTTTGATGGTTACGCGTTGTTCTATTAGTTCATTAATATTCATGCTGATTCTCTTAACGATGTGGTTTGGTTGAGTATGCCGAGCAGTTCATCCATTCGGCCTAGTTTGGTTTCTAGCTTGTCGTACACTTCAGGTTCCCAAGTATCCTGAGCAGCAATCCGTATGACCTCTGTGCGTTGGGTTTGACCAGCGCGGTAGATGCGTCGATTGAACTGCTGGTAGTGCTCAGCGTTGTAGGTGGGAGACGCCCAGATCACCGTGGTTGCTTTGGTCATGGTGAGACCATGTCCTGCAGACTGCGGGTGGGCGAATACAACCTGAAGCTGCCCCGCCTGCATGCGGTCAACAATGTCTTTGCGTTTGTGTGCGGCTGTGGAGCCATCGATCACGCCGTACTTAATCGATAGCTTTTCAGCGAGTTCGACCAGATGGTCTCGCTCGTGTTTCCAGTTGAATGCAACCAGCGAGTGCTTACGCTCCTGCACCAGTTGCATTACTAGGTCGTAACGCTCAGCGTGTATGCCCTGAGCTTTACCGTTTTCGTCATAGACTGCGCCAGTGCACAGCTGCAGTAACTTCTTAACCTTGGCACCGGCATGGACTGCGTTGATTGTGCCTTGCGGTGTGTATAAGACGCTGTCTTCAGCAAGGATCTTGTACGCATCCATCGTTTGTTTGTTGAGGTCAACGTAGCGCGTAGACACAACCTGTTTCGGCATGTCGATACATTCTTCAAGGGAGAAGCGAATGTTGATGTCGAAGAGAGCAGAGGCAACAATCTCTTGTGCATCGGGTCTGTCTATCCACACGTTAGCAAAGCCGTTGAACTGTGGCTGGCACACCGCGCTACGGAAACTGTAAAACCGTTTACCGAGGCGCTCACCGTCGTCTACCAGAAGCGTCGGGTGCCACACGTCGAGGATGGTGTTGCTGTTAGGCGTACCTGACATTGCAATGCGGTAGTCAAAGTTAGTCATAATCTTTGCAGCATTCTTGGAGCGCTGGCTGTTTGCGTTTTTGAATGCTGTGAACTCGTCGATGCAGATAGTGCTGAATGGCTCAAGGTAGCCGGGGTTTTTTGCGAGCCATTTGACTGCGTCGTGGTTGGTGATGACGACGTCTGTTTCTTCATCAAACGCTTTCATACGGTTTTTGGCGTACGCAACTGAGTACGACAGCTGCGGTGCAAACTTACGTATGTCGTCACCCCACGAGGCTTCTAGGATAGAAAGCGGAGCGAGTACAAGCATACGACCGTCACCGAAGCCACGCTTAACAAACGCATCAATTACGCTGCGTGTTTTGCCTGTACCGGGGTCGGAGGTAATGAGTACACCGGGCTTACTAAGGATGAAGTCGGTGGTTGTAGTTTGATGTTTGAACGGTTTCATAATCCTAATGGCACCTTTCTGTTTAAGAATATTAGCACAGCTAATATTAATGTTGCAAAAAATTGATGGCTTTGTTGCTAGTCCAACACATGGCGCAATCACCGCAGCTGAGTTTGATGCCTCTTTGCTCAGGGCAGATGAGGCCAGTATATCGCTCTCTTTCTGAAGCAATGACGTTGGCTTGTAGGTTCATTGGTGCTGTGAACTTTGAGTCGGAGAACCTAACGTAGCAGTTGTCCATTGTGTTCATGCGGGTAATGGCTTCACCGATCTCGGACTGTGGATCGTGGTGCGTGTACCCCCATACGTGGAGCATGTCCCACCCAACAACATAGTCGTTCCAGAAGTTAACGTAGTCGACACTGAAGAAGTCGCCTAGTACGTGCAGCCTGATAGCTAATGGTTGTCCTTTCCATATGTGTTTGCAGATTAGATCGCTGATGTTTTCTTCTAGATTGGTGAGGAACATAGGGTGTGTATGATCGTAACGCGCAGCAAACGGCATGTTGTTGCCATAGCAGGTGTCCCATTGTTCGCAGTCGGAAGGGCAGGTGGTGCGTTCTTCGAGCGTTAGGCTGTAGATTGCAGCATCTTTCCAAGCGCCAGTGGTGACCTTACTACCCAGTTTCTTGTTGTTTCCGCCGGGTTTTAGCATTGTTACGGACGGCGTCTTTACGCTTTTTAGATACCGTGTTCGTGTGCGGCGCTCTTTCACGGGCGACAATGTCTTCATAGATTTCTCTCCTGATGTGTGTCTTGTCTGTTTTGGGTACTTTGGTAACAAGACGGATGTCCGCAATTTTGAGCTTGTATGTCATCCAGTACATGGCTTCTGGTGGGTCGGTCACAATTACAAACTCGATCAGAGTCTTGTCTTCCCGTCTGTGCCACATCTGCATAGCCTGTTTCCTTAAGTCGTTTAAGCCAATGAATGAGTTCAACTACGGTGAGTAGTCGAAAGAAAAAACTCATGAAACCTCCCCCTGTGATTTGATTCGATCGTTGAGTTGTCTTATGTGCACTGGCAAGTCTTCGAGTTGGAACTCGTCGAATGGTTTGCCGTTTGCGTCAGCCTCCATCGCTAACACATCGAAGACGACATCTTCAGTTATGCCGCCAAGTAGAAGGCTTGTGGCCCGTTGTTCTTGTTTGTGGTCCATGCTTTATCTCCAGACATAAAAAAGCCCCGGTAGACCACTCACCTACCGGGGCAACACTAAGTTGTGCCGCAACTTAGAGGGATTAACTAACGCCCCACTGACATTCAGCGGGTTCTTCACCATTGGTGTTTTTGAACGAGCACCAGCGACACGCCTGCTTACTGGGTGTAGGCGCGAAGTCTTCACACGTTGTCATAGCGATGGCACGTTTGTGAAAGCCGGGGGCAAACTGCATAGCATCGGCTCGTGTGTATGTTTTGGTTGTCATTTCGCCTTTATCTAGGTACCACAGCTCGGTTTGTACAAAGTCGAGGTGCGGGTAGCGGAAAAACGTGCCGATTGCGTACAACAGACACTGTTGCGAATGGGTAATCTCGTTGCCAAACTTCTTACCTGTTTTGTAATCGATGACTCGTGCACTACCTTCGTCTTCGTGTACAAGGGCATCTAGTTTGATGCGTGCCCATGTCTTAGGCTCCATCCATCCGACAGGTGCCCATTCTGTGTTGAAGCCCCATTCGCCTTCTAGTTCGACTTTAGCGTCTGCATACATACTGCGCAGTTCTTCAAAGTCGTCTCGGAACTTAGCTAGACTTTGTGGGAAGTCACCGAGCGTGCCGTTGACGTAGTCTTCAGCCTCTTGGTGTATCTGTGTGCCACGGTCAGCTGCTGGGCTGGATGGCTCTTGGACTCGTCGCACACGTGATATGTAGGTACGGTAAGGGCATTCTTCAAAAACTTTTAGGGCTGAGTAAGACCATGCTTTAACTGGTCCGAGTTGTTTAGGTACTTCAAAAGCCTTGTCTATATCAGGCCGTTGGCTCTGGGTAAGATTCATAGTACGAATATTCCTGCTTCGTTGTTATTAGTATAGCTAATAGTTTTAAGCTCGCAAGAGCTTTCTATCTTCGTCCTCAAAGTGAGTATCGATGATGGCTTGCAGATTTTTATCTGAGATATTCCATTTTGTTTCTATACCTCTTATGACGGACTGCGATTTGTCGCCTGAGATAGCGAATGGGCGTTTACGCGTTGGCTCTAACCCATGACGTTGTAACCGCTTGATAAACTCACGTTGGCTAAGACGCGGGTTTTGTTCGGTCTGTATGTGGAATACGGTTCGTAAGTGCTCTGTTGGTAGTATGACGTACGGGTCTCCAGCTTCTGCAATCCAGTTTTTAACGAAACGCTGAGCCGTCATGATTTCGTTTGCGAACGCGACTGTACCTGTGTTGATGTCGAGAATGTCTGCAAAGTGGCCAAGGTTTCCGTCGCTGATAGCTTTGCAGAACTCTTCAAAGACTGTCATGCCAACGGTGCGCATTTGTTCTTTAGCACGGTTGTCGATAGGTACGTGGATGAATCGTTCTTCGTATTTGAAGGTGTTCAGTACACCAGCGAAGGCTCGTAATTCGTTGTCCATGTTGTACAACTTGTCTGGCAGCTCAGGGTGCGCGTCAAGAAGCTTAGTGTCCTGTCGAGGTGCGATGTTGTAACGTCGGTCACCCGTATCTATCTTGACTGCATCTAGTCTGTTGGTGAAGAACAAGAAGTTGCAGTAGCTTTCGACTTGTACGCTGTTGCTACGCATTGCTCGAATCGACACATTTTTTTCTGCGATCCAGTTTTTAAGCTTGTCAGCAATTTTACTGGTGCCTGTCTTGGCTGAACCCATGTGAAATTCGTCAACGACTAAAAAGAGTGCATTACGCATGAACAGGTTGAACTGCTCTTCGATAGACTCAAGCGCTCGCATGGGGGCTTGCGACTCAGTAAACAGTGGTTTGATGACTGTGTTGTAGAACAAACCTTTACCTGTGCCCTGTGTACCGCTAAGTACCCAGCTGGTCTTAGTCTTTTGTCGAGTCTGGTAGATGTAAGCCATCCAGTTAATGAAGCGCTCAAACTCTTCTTGCCCGTTACCAAGTATGTGGTCGAGCAAAAGAAAGATGTTCGGGGTCAGGTGTTGAATGTTTCTTGCGTGACCGAACTCTAACGGCTCGTCGGGGTCGACTGCTTCAAGCATGTACTTGCTGCGAGTGTACGTGTTGACGTAGTAAGGCACCTTTTTGAGGTTGACTGCTACGTCGTCTTTAGTCGGGTCAAAGATGATACGTGCATCAGGGATGAAGTCTGGTGCTGCACGTCCGTGGCTCAACATAAAGGACTCAACACTGGCTCTGCTTGTTTGTGTAAGCGGATACTCTGTAGTGAATTGATTGAGGTTGGGGTCGAACACTCCGTTGAAGTACATGTCGGTATGGTAGTCACGTAGTACAACAGGGTATTCGGTTTTGCCTATCTCTTTCATCTCATCTTCGAACATATCGAAGATGCCTTTGTAGAAGTCGGGGTCAGCTTTTTCTATTTCGAACAACGGTTCGTCTTTGAAGTTGTACATGTAGATAGGGCGCTCGGCGTTGAAGTAATACGCTGCGCTGTCGCCGTTGTTGATGTTGCAACGGACGAACGGGAACGAGAAGCTGTCGACTACAGTGATGTGCATACGGTCTGGGTTAGTTAGTACGTCTTTGACTTCGTTATCGATAGTCATTGACTGGACCTTACCGTTTTTGCGCTTCATGCCTGCGTCTACGCGTAGCTCATCTTTGTGTTTGATAGACTGCTGGTGGATGATTTCTGGGTGAATAGAACCCATTTCGGCTGCCAAGTCGACTGTTGCATTACCCCTTGTGATTGAGATTGTGCGGTCGTTATCACTGACAAATGGGTTAACTGACGGGTCGTCAAAGGTAGGCGTTGCTATAAATACTAGCTTTGAGTTGTCAGCAAGTGACACATCTAGCGGGTACTTGAGCGATTGACCATTAGAACTTAGTTCGATTTGTGGTTGGAACAAGTCTGAGTTGAGGTTGACGTGTTGTAACCACAGCTTGATTGATTTAGGTGGCATTGGCACCGTAAGAAGCATGAAGATGTGCAGCGAGACTTTGTCTCCTTTCATACCTAGTGAAGCTGAGGCTTGCGATATGTAAGACACATCATGAAATGCCGGGGGCAATGTGTTGATTACTTGTTCGGTAAGAGACTCAACAACGGCAGCCGACAATTGCTTACTTGGTAATGCTCGGTTGAGTTTGATGCCGTCTACGTCGAGAACTAAAAGGCCGTTAAGTGCGTTGCGTTCTGACTGGCCTTTGCGACTTTCCTGTACAAGGTCGCGTTTGAGTCCGCCTTTGAGCATGCAGTGTCCGAGCGATCCGTGGTGTTGGATCAGATTGTAAAGCTCGTCGAGTCCTGCTTGGTCTACCGTGATCTTGTGTTCGTGGCTCGTTACTTCTTTGACATAAGGGTAGGGCGTAACTTTGTTCTTTGAGTAGTGTTTTGTGAGGCGGACACCGTTGGTCGCCTCTAGAAACGTAACGCGCATAGATCCCTCCGTTAATAGCGCAACTAATAATCTGACTTATTAGTCTCTGACTCCTTGCTATAAATTTCGTCGCGATCTATTTTTATTTCCGTGTCTGCGACAAACGCTAATGTGACCGAGTTGCGGTCAACTTTGTGTACTTCCAAGCTTGCTAAGACCTTACCATCTTTGTGGATGGTAACTCCTTGTTTGATCTTTCTTGACAGGACTAGTCTTGACATTGTTATTTACTATATACGGTGTCGTAACCACCCTCAGCAGCTAAAGGAAGATCTGGTGCCCACTCTGGAGCGATGCATAGATCGTCAATGATCGTATTCATTGTAGCATCAGGGTGGGTATTAGCTGCAATAATAATTATCTCATCGTGAACCGTTAGCGCGACTCGTGCGTCAGGCATCTTGTTCTGCAGCCGTAGCATACTGTCTGTAATTACAATGCGAGACAGTGCTTGTATAAGGTTTTCAGTGATTCGCCCTCCGTACGTGTACTCTTTTTTACCGCGTGATAGATACGCATACCCACCTGTCGCTTCAGGCGACAGGTCTGTGTAGTGAAGAGACATACCGTTCGGCAGCCGGAATCCGTTTCTTTCTACTGTAAAGAACGGACCATATTTCATGCCGTAGTTTTCGGGGTGGAGGGTTAGTTGTAGCTGGTCTTGAAGCCTGCTCCATAGCAGCGCAATCTTGTTGTAAGTAGTGCGGTACTTAGTAACGATCTCAAGTGCTTCTCGCTGGGTGAAATCTTGGGGTGGACCCATTGCTCCAGACTTGAGCGTGGCTTGGAATTTGTTGTGCCCCATGCCGTAGCCCAGCCCAAGGATTGCAGTTTTACCTACAAATCGTTCGGTGGGGTCTTTCTTTTTATTGATAGGGCGTTCGTAGATGACGCTTGCGAAGTTGGAGTAAATGTCGTCGCCGCGTCTAAACTGCTCGATGAGGTCTTGTTGATCTGCAACGTAAGCCAGCATGCGTGCTTCAATGTTTGACAGGTCAGCTACGTAAACTAGGTGATCTTTGGGTGCGACGAGACATTGACGTAACTCGCCACCCCGAGGGAGGTTTTGCATGTTGAGCTTTTCGGTGCCGCCAAACCGCCCAGTGTGTGCAGCGTAGTAACGCAACGGTGCCGGGATACGGTTGTCGTCTAAAGCAGCATCGAGGAAGCGTTGCGCTCTTGTCTCTGTTAGTCGTGACTTTACAGCTTCGCGAGCATTCCAGAGATGGTTGTGCTCTGGGTACATTGCAACCATTTGTTTCCAGCCTGCATCGTTTTTACCGAAAGCTGGGATATTTTTACCTGTGTTGGGGCTGCGTTTGATGGGTGGTTCTATGTCGATAGATCGTAGATGTTCAGCGAACTTATCGTTGGAACTAAGGATTTTGGGGCAGATACCTGCTGCTTCTATCTTTGTTTCACGGTTCTTGGTTTCTGTTTCTAAGTACGTGGTTAGTCGTTCACGGTCTATTTCTATGACCGGGTCTACAAACATCCGTGTTGTTAGATCAATAAGATCCAACTCGGACTGTGGGTAGTCAGGCTCCATCTGTTTCCAGATAGCATATGTTAGGTCGACGTCTTGTATGCAGTAGCGTCCAAGCGACTCGTCTTGTTCGGGGGAGAGGTCGAAGGTTCCTTTTGCCTCCGCTAACTCTCCCCCCTTCCGCATACTTTCATCATTGGGGAATAGACGTATAGCTGTGTCGGCAAGTCTGGCAGATTGACCGGGGTACTTGCCTCGTGACATTGCAGCTGTGTCTATAAAGTATGCGGGTATGTACCCGAAGTACTGTGATAGAACGTATGCGTCGAAAGGGGTGTTGTGGCAGATGAGCCGGACATCAGTCCAGTCGATGTCTGCAAGCTCATCTTCTACTTCGTCTTCGGTAAACCACACGGTGTCACAATCGTCGTATTTGATTCCGACTCCCCACACTTTGAACATGGGGTGTTTGATGTATTCCATTGTGGTTAGTTTGGTTAGCGAGACCTTGGTGTCAAAGTAAGTCTCGAAATCAAGCGTGATATCAGTCAAGAGCGCTCCCTTTGTAGTTTCTTGGCCTAACAATTTCGAGAGGCGTTTCGTTGCTGAACCGAAGTAGAACAACTCTTAAGTCTTGAAGGACACAGGTGTCTTCACCGTGCCTGTTTGCCATTGTTTCTGCAGCTTCAAGGGCTAATACGACGTCGTTTACATAGGCTTGGTCACTTGCGTCCATCATTTTTCTTCCTTTGGTACCCATTTGTAGCAAGTTTTTGAAGGCGTAAATTTGCCGAAAATAGGTTCGAAGCCTTCGTGGTCTTCAAAACCGCAACGTGTAATCTTTCCGCCGTTATCAAGAAATTTCTTGATATCTTTGTTTATTTCTTCACGCAGCTTCTCGCGAATCTTGTTTTCTGAGATCAGGCCAATGCTCATCAAATACCTCCAGTCCCCCAGCGAGCGGAGCGGTCCAAGTAAAGTAGATCCAATCTATATTGTTGCGACGACACACTTGCAGCAGTGACACGTAGGCAAAGCTAAGGCCGTCTTCCACAATTAAGCGTTCATAGT
>Ga0181380_1001419_pt1 | contig 10505 bp, 14 predicted proteins | sample 3SPOviralmetaG_FD_130116 | JGI IMG/M metagenome (GOLD analysis project Ga0181380, IMG submission 130116) | Marine viral communities from the oligotrophic San Pedro Time Series (SPOT) site, San Pedro Channel, CA, USA - 3 SPOT_SRF_2009-08-19 | ecosystem: Environmental > Aquatic > Marine > Strait... | reverse complement strand
CAGGCAGCACTTGGCGTCCCGAAAAAAATACCAGCCAGCAAAAAACCCAAAACTAAAGGATGTAACAACTACCTCAATCATTCTTCGCTCTCCACTTCCTTATAAGATAGCCTACGGACTATTCTGCTAATAGTATTTTGGTTTACACCAAAATCAGCAGCGAGAACCCTGTAAGGCTCTCCTTGGCTTGACCTATGCCTTATAGCACGAACTTGTTCTGAGGTCAACCTCCGTAGACTTGGTTTTGGCTTTGATACTGCTTTTGTAAACTTATCAACAAATTCCTTGCTATGGCTCCAACCTCTTGATCGTGGTCGCTTACCATTCTTTCTTGCTTCTTTTAGTTCTTCAAGCATTTTCTCGTATCCTTCTATCTCGCAAGGAATGTCTCCGTAGGTATCTAAATAAATACAGTGCCTCGCTGTTTTCCTATGTATTCCGTATTCTTTGGCCAATGAAGAAACCCTCTCACCATCAAAAAACTTTTGTCTCATTTGCTTGACTTGTTCTGGCGTTAGCGAGCCAGTGACCCTTCCTGCTCTCTTTCTCGCATCACTCATTTTCTTCTTTGCTGCTTCACTATGTTTGTAACCTAGCATACTTGTTGTTGGTGTTTCTATCAAGTTGAAGCCTTCCAGATAAGAGTTGTGTTCTTTTATTTGCTTCTCTTCTTCTTTTAGTAAGACTTTCGGCTCACACTGGGCTACAAGGGAGAACCAAAAACTGTCTTCTCCGTATTTATTGAATGAATGCTGTAAGTGTTGATTAGGGTGGTTACCGGCTCTCAGGTGATGTAGATGATGATTTCTTCTTTTGCGAACATTTACGCTACTACCGATGTATACTTTATCGTTACCGTCACAGTAAATCTTATAGATACCACAAATGTTTTTCATAACTTATCTCCGCCTTGTATACTAAATAGTATGGAACGGAGAAAAGTTTACCAGTTATTTTGCTTTTTGTAGGCTCCAATGGCGACGGGCCACAACTGCTCCATAAGTTCTAACATAGCATCAGCGACTTTTCTTATTTCCCATTGTGCTCCTTCGTGGGATCTCAAAGAAATAAACTTCAAAGCATTCAACATTGAGACTGTTCCGTAATACTCTGTATAAAGGTTCTGCGGCAGAACACCACGGGCTTGCTCTCGGCAAACGCCTGCTTCAATCAACTTGTTATAAAGTTCCAAACTACATTGGTTGTGGAACTGAACAGCGTCGTCAGCGAGAAAAGAGTGCATTGAAAACATCTCAAAACCATCAAGTTCAACCTCTGGGTTGATCAACTCGTCAGCGTTGCTGGCTTGTCGGTTAGACTCGTGTTGTGTTCTAAACCCGTGTGGCTGATAGAACTTGATGTTTACGTCAGTATAGCGACGAGAGATTTCGTTATAAGACCAAGTACGATGACGATGATGCTGAGAACGAACGTAGAGGGGGACAACAAACCGAAAGGTAGCAACATTATGCTCAAACGTAGAAGTGTGCCTATGCTTGACCAGATAGTTGATAAGTCTTTTATCTTTTGCATCTAGTTCTTCCTTATGCTTTCCAAAACTGACGCGAGCACTGTTAACGATAGTAAGATCGTTGCCCATCCACTCCACCAGATCAACTCTACCAATTCCGTCTCCATATAACTCAATGCTCCTGTTCATTTTGTCTTCCCCTTATCTCAAATCAGCGGTTCTTAACCCATAATCTTGTTATAAATCTTTCGGATAACCCAGCGCGAGTTCTTACTGTGATCCTGCAAAGTTTCAAGGATAGGCTCCTTCCCTTCTGTGAAAGTGAATGGTCGCCCACCAACACGGGTCATAAACTCTGCTTCTTTTCCAGCAATGAAATCGCCAGTATCATACTTCTGGTCGAGGCCGGGGAAGTCGCCATCATTTGTTCCGTGAAGGTATGCTGTCTTGCCACCCTTTGGAATAATAAGAACAGAATCCTGACAAAACAGCTTACCAAGCTTTACAATGTTCTTTGTGAAGTCGGCATCATCTTGAAGGTTTACTACGAAGAAGGAGTTCTCCCCTACTTCAACCGCCTCAGGTGTTCCATACTTCTCGACATAGTTACCATCAACAGCAGTTACGCCATAGCCCATCTGGAGGAGGGTTGCCTTAAGTTGCCGGTTGCGCTCAAGATTAGCTTTCTTTGGGCTCATTTCCGTGTCAGTTGAGACATTGCTCTTATCGCTACACTTTTCGTCATCAAAGGGATCATCACGGAATGCGGTGATGACAGCAGTATCGTGTTCAGTCATATGCTGGTAGATACGTGAAAGGCTGGACTCGTTCAAAAACCTCTGCCAGTTCTCAATAATTGTTTTCATCTTAAAATTCCTTGTTTCTGCGACATAAGTGCGTCGTATGTCGGCTATTCTAATTAGTTTAAAAAGTCCATAAAAATGTTCACTTCATCCTCCCCTGATTTCAAGCCAGCGGTCAAGATACCACTTTGCTTTCTGCATGTCTTCTAAGACGTTTTCGCTTTTCTTCCCCGCCCTAGAAATATATTTTACCACATTACCTAAGTGAAAGTCAAGACCTAATGCTTCAATGATCTTGATTGCTTCGTAAGGGTTGTTATCACCGCCATAATGGTCTGGGTGATCAACTTTCTCATTCATAAAGGTCTCCAATGATTTTACTAAACTTCTCTTTCAAGAAGTCGTTGATGCCGTCAGGAGCGTCAACAAAAACCGAGATAGGTCCTGAGCAGTTCTGTGCCCACTCATCCATAATGCGGTCACATTGTTCTGGGCAGTCATCAAAATGAACTGTGACGCCATTGTCGCGAAGAACATCCATTTTGCATCTATTGGATGTATAGAAAATCTTTCTGACTGGAAGGTCCAGCATTTCAATCAACTCTTCTGGCTTTGGCGAGTTATCGTGTTCTGGAAGGCTCAAGCCCTCAATCCTTGCGGTCACAATAAAAATGTCGTTGCCTTCGTCGTGAAGTTGTTGTAGAGTTTCAATGTTCTCTTCGTGAGGCTCTGTGTAAACCGCATCAATAGGGTTGCCGTCCTCATCATAAACATACTTGTAACGAATAAGTGTGTTGTCGTAATCAAATGAAATGTTAGTTCCAGCCGTCATCATCACTTTCTCCTTGCGAGCCCTGAGGGCCAAAGTGTCCAAAGATGTCTTCCATTTCCAAACCTGATAGGTCTTCTTTGATAGTTTCTTTTACAAGGTGGGATTGGTATTCAAACTTGAACCTTTCGTATAGGTCCTTGTATCTCCGCAAGGTCTCGTGTGACGTTCTTTCGTCAAAACCGGGCGGATAGTCTTCGCTCTTCACAAACTTCTTCCAGTTGAAAATCGCCATTTCAAGTGCGACAAGAATGAGTGCTGCCTCCGCATCTGATGTAATAAAGTTCATGATGTCCCCAGAAAGCCCCGGCAAAAGCCGGGGCGGTTAAGTCACGCGATGATGTCAAGGAAACCTTGTGCCGCGAGCGAGCCAAGAATAGCAGCACCAGCACCCTCTGGGGCCTCAAGTGTGTTATCCTTGTTTACCCGCTGCATACAGTAGGTTACAATCTCTTCAAAACGAGCAGGCGACATCTCACTGTGAAGTTGCTCGTCTCCGAGACAAACATCAGCAAAGAGAGCAGCAAACTCATCATCGTGCTCAAAACCAGCGTCAAGCAGAGCCTGAGTCATAAACGGATAGATCATCTCAACGGTAAACTCACCGTCGTCTGTATCGCCTCCGTCCTGTACCTCAGGGATCAACTGACCGGACATTACGCCCATAAGAACGTCGTAGAAATCACGGCGCAACTGAATGACGGATGAACCGTCGGGACCGGCAACAACCCGGCCAACATCTAGAAAGTCTGACATAGTTTCCTCCTTAGCAGACATTATTATAATACCAGAAGTTATAGTCTAAGTCAAGCCTAAACTAACTTCTTCCACAACTTGCCAATACGACCTCGTGTAGAGAAGCCCCACTGACTGTTGTATTGTGGCTTAAGCATGTAAGGCTTATTAACTTCCAGCATATCTCCCATACCTGTATCAACACCCCAGCAGCGAATTCTAATGTCCGCTGAGTTGGTATCTGTTACATCAACTTGGAAATACTCTTTGCCTGTTGAAGTTGTTCTGAGCATAATCTTTCGTGGAATACACCAGACCAAACCGTTACCTGCTTGATGCTCCGAGATAGGAACAATATACATTTCGTCCAACTTCTTCAAGGTCTCTTGTGTAATGACCTTGCTGATAGGGAACTGGCCTGTAAGCTCGACCAAGAACTGGATTTCGTCTTCCTTAGTGAAGTCGCCTTCTGGTTCATAGAGTGTAATGTTCTCGTCCAAGTTCTTTGGCTTACGAGGCCGATCAACTGCGATAGCCGACCAGAAGTGCTTTCTGCCTGAGAACCTATCGTCCATAAGACAGTTGAGAGCACCAGAGCGGGCCAAGACATCAAGGGCCTTCTTGTTCAACTTGGAGTAACGCATGTTCTCATTGAACAGGAAGTCCTCAACCTTTTGGAAAGGACGCCCCTTGAAAATCTGCTCAATCGCAGAATCTCCGAGACCCTTGACGCTTGTAAGCGGCTGGATGAAAGTTGTTCCGTCCTCACTGACTTCCCACGAAACACCTGATGTATTGATGTTTAGCGGCTCAATACCGTAGCCATAAGACTTTGCGATGTTGATAGCCTTTTCCTTTCGGGTCTCCGGCTCCTTATCCAAGAAGGCACAAATCCATTCTTGCTCGTAATGAGTAAAGAGCCAAGCACACTGGTAAGAGATGATTGAGTATGAAACAGCGTGAGACTTGTTGAAACCGTAACCAGAGAAGAACTCAAACTTACGCCAGAGGTCTTCGGCATCGGAAGCCTTCATTCCCTTCTCAACACAACCATCAACAAAGCGGCCATAGAGCGAAGCAAGAACCTTCTTGGTCTTGCCTGTTCCCTTCTTGGTTAGAACCTTACGAAGTGAGTTGCCCTCGTCAAGAGAGATGTTCTTACCCAACTGGTGAGCAAGAAGAGCAATCTGCTCCTGAAAGATAAGGAAGCCATAAGTTTCTTCTGTTGCCTCGCGATGAAGGTCGTTGAAGTAACTAACCATTCCCGGTGCTCTACGAGCGTTGATAAAGTCCTTATCAACATTCGCGGACAGAGGACCCGGACGATAGATAGATGTAATAGCCGCAATATCAATAATGTTGTTTGGCTTTACACTCTCGCAAAGAGCCTGTGCTCCGCGCTCTGTAAACTGGAATGTTCCTGCCCAGTTGCCCTTGTGGAACACCTTCTTGTAAACTCTCTTGTCGTTAAGGTCAAGAACATCAGGATGAAGGTTCTCGTCATAGAACTTACGAATGTCTTGGAAGGTTGGGTTCTGAATACCGTGATGACGCTTCAAGATGTTTTGAATAGCACCCTCAAACATTCGCAGGGTTGCGAGGCCCAAAAGGTCATACTTGATGTGACCCATTGGCTCCAAGTGGCGGACGTTCTGTCCCTCCGACCAAGGCGTCTGACGAACAGACTTAGACGAGATAAGAGGCATACGACGGTCAAGGTCCTCGCCAATAACAACACCACCAGCGTGGCGAGAGCAAGAACGAACCTGACCATAGAGAGCATCAATGTGATCGGCTACATCAGGATACTTTCGCAAGAAGCCTTGAAGTGAAGTAGAGAACTCCTTTACTTCCTCGAAGGTCGGAGCATAAATGCCTGCCTTGATGCCGTGCTTCTTCTTGGCGAGAGGCGTGGCTTCCTGCATCATCTTGCCTGTAACCTTATTGACCTCGGTGAAAGGAATACCATACAACTTTGAAATGTCCTTGATAAGAGACTTCAACTGTAGTGTGTTCCAGTTTGAAATCGGAGCAACAACATTATCGCCCCAACGCTCAATAAGAATGTCCTTGATACCCATCGCATCCGAAACATCAAAGTCAATGTCTGGATAGTCCTTAGCATCTGTCCGCAAGAAGCGAGAGAACAGCAGGCCATACTTGATTGGGTCAATCTGTGTAATGTCCAGAGAGTAGGCCACAAGAGAGCCGGCAGCCGAACCACGACCGGGGCCTGTAATCATATTCTCATTCGCAATCTTTACAATCTCGTTCATCGTCAAGAAATACTTGGAGAAACCACGGTTTGAAATAACTTCCAACTCGTAACGAAGTCGCTCTGTGTATTCCTTGTTCCCGTGAAGGCCCTTCTCTCGTAGCCCTTCCATGCAGAACTTTTCAAGAGCAGAGTCTTCTGTCTCGCCAGCAGGCACAACAAACGACGGCAACTTGACTGTATTGTCGGGAGTAAAGGTTTCAATACGGTCGTGAGCAATGTGGTAGGTCTCCTTGATGGAGGCCAATACCAGTTCATCATCATACTCTACGCCGCAAACTTCCGAATACTTTTTGTAAGCGGCCCACATCTCATCCCCATTCTTGGGATAAAGTTCGTAACCAATCTCATCTACATTCTCGGGAAGTTCGGTCTCATCGGCCCATTGTGGCCGACCCTTACCAAGCCAACCCAGTCGCTTGTAAAGTTCGCGGTCCTTCCAAGCATCCTTGTTGGGATAATGTGAGTCAGCGGTTGAAATCAAACGAATGCCGTATTCCTCGTGCATTTGAATAATAAACTGATTCAACTTGTGCTGCTCTGGAATGTTGTTCCATTGCAACTCACCATACCAGCGGTCACCAAAGATGTCCATCATTCGTTCGGTCACCTCTCGCATAGCCGTCAGAACAGCCTCATCGCCCTCCTCGCGGTTCTCCCAAAAACATCCGGCATACACACCGCCCAAACAAGCAGAAGCCGCGATAATGCCCTCTGAGTTCTCCTTAAGCATATCGAAGTCCACGCGAGGGTAGCGGTAGAAGTTCTCGTCTCGGTAGGAGTCGGAAACCAACTTGAATAGGTTTTCAAGACCGGTCTGGTTCTGAGCAAGCAGAATAAGGTGTCGGCGTCGGTTTAGAATGTTCTTTGCGGCCTTCTTGCTTGCGTTCTCGTCCTCAACAGTTGCCCCGCTTGTGTCTTCCTTCTTGGCGGAACGGGCGGCCTTCTTGTCTTCCATAACGCGGTTGTATTCTGCTTTCCAATCTTCGTGCGACGGAATAAAGTAAGCCTCACAACCAAAGATAGGCTTGAAGTCCTTTCCTTGCTCTTTCATTTTCTGGACGTGTAGAACTTGGTGAGCGAGCCCATTGATGTTTCCGTGGTCCGTGAGAGCCAAGGCATCCATTCCGTTCTGGTATGCGAAATCAATGTGGGCATCTGGATACCCAAGTGCGTCAAAGATAGATCCTGCGACGCTGTGTGCGTGAAGTCCCACGAATGGGATTGTTGGTTGTTTTCTCTCAATCGACATGTAGCCCGACCTCCTTAGCCATTGTATCAATTTTGTCGCTCAATTGGAAGTATTCGTCTGAAAAGACATTGTAAAACAGCCGTGCGTAATACTTGGCTGCGTATGGTTTGATAAGTTCTTTCTTGGTTTCGTGATGGCGGACCAACTTGACCAACCAATCGCGAACTGCTGTTGTTTCAATAGACCCCAACTCGTGTGGGCAAAGTCCCGGTGGAGCGTGAACAAGCGAGAAGCCCTTTCGGATGGGCTTTCCATCCATTTGAACTCCGTCCTCATTCTTTTCGCTTGCCTTTCTAAGGGTCCAAGAAAATCCGCATTGACACTTCATTGTGCGGACGCCAACATAAATCCCGCATTCTGGGCAGCCCTTACGGCCTCGTCCCGGTTCATTCCAAATCTTCATTGCCTTCCTCCGAAATAGGGTTCCACTCTTTGTAGTGAAGGAAAATTTTACCGGGAGATTTCAACTGGCCCGTTCTCGGATCCCCGAGTGCCGCCCTGTATTCATCCCACGAAGTAATCTGGTGGAACCAACTTGGCTCTACTGAAACTACTTCTTCCGGCCTCTCCTCACTAAACATTATACCTAAGTCTATCTCGTTAGTAAAGTGTTCTTTCTCGGAATCGACTGGAATTGACATTTCGTTTTCAAGTTGCCTGAATGTTTCTGTATATCCCTCCAAGTCTTCTTGGTTGAAAGAAAAGGAAAGATGCCGACCATCGCGGGCTGTTTGGCCTTCGTGCTCCAAATAGACCGGCGTTTTAGAAGAAATAGTTTTTCTATGTTCTCGGATTTCATTAACATCCCAGAGGCCAAATGGAAAACTTACCCAGAAAGCGTCAGGCATTGTCCATTTGCTAATGGCCCCGCTTATGTCGTTGGCCGTCAGGGCACCTCTAATAATGGCCCAAGGCAGGCAGTTCTCTTTGTGTTCTTCTCCCGGTGGAATAGGAACATAATAGACCGCTATCATTCTGCGGTGCTTATCAGGGGCAAACCTACGCTTATGTGTTCCAACTGAGAGTGGGTCATAAATGTAATCGCCCACTCGCTTACGGACAAGTGGGACTGTGCTTTCGTTCGCAACAAGCCAAATGGTTTCGCAGCCAGCCATGGCGGCCTGATAGATTGCATTATCAATAGCAAAGTAATCAGGTGCGATTGGGATTAGGCAGTCATCCCAAGGAAGTTTGAAACCAGTAGGTTTGGAAGCGACTGGTATTATGCCTGCTAGGTGGAAAAAACTGGACATACTTACTTGGTTCCTCAGGTTTATGGTATTTAATAATGTAGTCTAGATCAGGAGCAACATACTGAACTAAATCGTGTTCGTCGTATTTGTAAGTTATGTTTTGTTTTATCTGTCGGCCAGCGTGTTCCAAGATAGGATAGTCGTTTATGCCCAACTCTTTGAAAAGGTCCTCTCCAAGAATACGAAGGGCTGTCTCGGAGTAATCAAACTTCTTAAGTTGCTTGTCGTCTAGTTCTGAAAGAAATACGCAGTCCTTGTCTCCGTGAGACATAAACCGCTTTGAGTTATACCACCACACTTCTTTCATAAAGTCTCTATCCCACTCTTTGTGAGTGTAGGGATGAGTAGTTCCCCTGCGAACATTGAACCAGTCATAAACTGTGCTTTTGGCTTTGACCTTCTTGCGAGGCAGAGGAATACCAGAAATGTCTGTGGGGTCCATAACAATAAGTTTACCAAACCTTATTCTTGTAAGTCGTGAAAACTCTGTTGTTACTTTTAGTTCGTTTTTTATCCGCCTTATTGAGCGGTTGAGGCCAGAGCCAATAATCTGGCCGTTGAGACCAAGAACAAAAATCAGATACTCCCAGACGCGAATGGCTGGGAAAGTATTGCCGTGTTCTGGGCTTACACCGGGAATAATGTCTCCCGGCACTTCGTCAAACATAAAAGGCGGAGAAGACTTTGTAAATAAAGCCTTCCTGCCTGTGTAGTAACAGTAAAGAAGAGAAGGCAGATCGCCTCCAACCACTATTTCTTCAAAGTGGTATTTGTGCTTGTCTGCCCTCTTTGTTGCCATTACTCAGTCTTGAAGGATGCTGCGATGTAGTTTTCCTGAACGAAGTAAAAGGTTTCTCCTCCTACCTCAATCTCTTCAAGCATGTGTCGCGGAAACAGAATGTCGCGATCAACATAGTGTGCGTGGTCTTCTGTGGCGACGTCAATAGCGGTTGCGATCATCCACTCTGCCTCAACCTTTGCGTCGGAGGGCAAAAGGATTAGGCTTTCTTCCGCACTCTCTTCGCTCTTTGGCTGAACCATTACACGGCGGTTATGAACTCTTACGTCAAGCATCAAGCACTCCCAAACTTCTCTATTAAATTTTGATGTGTTTTATAATCTTCTCTCGTCATAAAAGTAGTGGAAAACATACCACACTTCTTACAACGGAAGCGAACGGCAACGTGATCAAGAGTAGCCTCAACCTGAGAGGTAGGAACAAAATAATGCTCCTTATCCTCGATACACTTTGTTCGCAGGTCGTGCTTCTCTACTAAATGATTGAACTTCATCATTCACCTCACAAGTATAATATAACACTTGTGAAATGAACGTCAAGCCATTTCTTCTATCTTTTCCATAAGACAGTCTTGGATGTCTAAGGCTTGGACTACTGGGGTATCGCCGTAAGTAATGCTAACAATATAGAATGTCGTGATACTCGCGATAACAGAGCCGAACATAACGCCGAATACAAAACCAAAGTATTGCTTTAACATTTTTCCTAGTGAACTCATTGTGGTCTCCTGCCTTCTAAATGTAAATAGTATTTTATACTTACATAAGGCAGGAAACTTTTTGTTGCGGTGCGGGTTTTACGAAGCGTTTATTGTTCTTTATTTGCCTTTTTTGGCACGGTATTGGATAAGCATATTGCTAAGGTCACCGGTAACATCATAATAAGCATTTGTCTCGTCAGGATGAAACACGAGCCCGTAAAAGTCAGCAATATTGATGAACTTCTTTATTGCTTCATCATCCTTTGTTCCCTTGAGGTGTTTGTCTACAAGCTGGCTCAATTTTTCCAGTTCTTCCTCGCCATATTCGTCACCTTTTATTATATGCGCATCTGGGCCTAGACTTCTTGCAATATCCGCCAGTTCATTT
>Ga0181380_1001418_pt1 | contig 10506 bp, 17 predicted proteins | sample 3SPOviralmetaG_FD_130116 | JGI IMG/M metagenome (GOLD analysis project Ga0181380, IMG submission 130116) | Marine viral communities from the oligotrophic San Pedro Time Series (SPOT) site, San Pedro Channel, CA, USA - 3 SPOT_SRF_2009-08-19 | ecosystem: Environmental > Aquatic > Marine > Strait... | reverse complement strand
TATATTCTTTTGTGATTAGTATACCATTTTCATTCATGAAAGTATACCTAACATTTTGCTTGTATTGTTTATTAAGTTGATAGTTAGATGAGCAAGAGTTTTGATTTCTTACATAACCTGACTTGAAACAAGCTAGTCTTAGTCTTCTATCTGAAGCAATTAACTTATTACCTTGATGATAATGAAAAGCTGGTTCAGGAAACTCGAACTCACGAGTACCATTTTTAGCTTGTCTTTGTGTTGTTACTTCTTTTATATTGTGCTCGATTAGTAGAGCTCTTGCGAAAGAATCTTCTAGCATTTGCTGTTCTTGTCGCCATGTGTATTGATTTGTCATAGTATTTATTGTTTTAGTAAGTAGTTTTCTAGCCATTCTTCACTCATCTGCATTGGTTTTGGGCAATACTTGTTGTGAATTTTAAGAATATCTTGTGACCAACCACCTAATTCTTTTATTTTATTGTCAATTGTTTCTTTTTGTACTCTACCTGAATTATACCATCTGCTGTCATCTGAGTACATATAAGTCCAATCATGTTGCTTGAACATTTCTTTTAGAGTTAGTTCGTGAAAATATTTTCTTTCTGTCATATTATTTTTGTATATAAGTTAAACCTTTGTAGTTAAACCATTCGCCAATACCTTCTTTCTCTGTTTCTGAGTTGTAGTAAAAGCCAAATGTTGGAGGTAAAGAGCCAATGTCATAGCCATTCCATGTTGAGATTTTATCGCCGTCTTTTATTCTAATTTTAGTTTTAGTTACTTGTTTAAATGTTTTCATATTCATATTTATATTATTATCCATCTTCATTCGTATTTATATTGTATAATTTAGTTGTATTCTCTGTATATTGCTAGAACTTCTTTTTGTTCTAACTTAGTTAATTGAAATACATTTTTTTCTGGGAATAGTCTCGCTGCTATTCTAATTAAAGCTGATTGATTATACATATTATTATTTTTTATTAGTTAATTTATAGAACTCTATTCTGTCAAGAACATCTTGTCTAGTTATTTTATTTTCCATTTGCTGACCGATATAGTAAGACATATCTATTTCTTTACCGTTTTCGCATGTTAAAATCCACTGCATATTACTTAGTTGTTAAATTATTAGTTATTATTTCTAGTTGTTGCTCGTCTGTGCAAGTAGCGAAACCAAATTCACCATATGTTTCTTGCGCTATTTTGTCTAGTAATTCTACCATCCGCCAAATGTTATTGTTGGGTTAGAGAATGCTAGGTGGAATATAATCATTGCTATTCCTGAAAATGCTAGTGTTGCTAGTGAGATTAGTACTGCATTTATTGCGAAGTGATAAAACTTTCTTTTCATATTTATTATTATTATTAATTATTAGTTGACATGAGTAGATTCGAACTACTTTGCTACGTACCAATTTGGTCACACCGATTTACGCAATACCGTAATGTCATTACTCATTCATATTTGATTATACGAGGGAACAAGTGGAACTAACTCGACTTTGTGTAGTACTTATGCACTTACTACATCTCTTGCAATTACTGGAATTGAAGTTGAAGAAGTGTAAGATTTGTACTTAATGAAACAGTTCATAGTTTCTAGTTTTGACTTCATTACTTCATACACTTTATCGTGATTGTAAGTTACTGTTTTACCATTTTTGAAGTTAACAGTGATGTCTTGGTTTTTACCGATTAGAGATTTTCTTATTACGAATCTCTTTGAAATTAAATTACTCATATTATATTTATTTATTAGTTACATTATTATTATCCATTATGTCTCGTATTTACATTGTATAAAAGTAGATAGTTTGTTTACTTACTTATTTTGTTGTTAGTATATTCCGCACTGTCTCTCAATATCTTATTCATAATAGATTTTATTTACATTTATATTATCCATTTAGTCTCGTATTTAGTATGTGAAAGTAATGAGTGAAATTATATATATAAAATAGAATTAATAAAATAGTAGTAGAGTGAATGTGTCACATTGTCATGTCAAACTGTCATATGGAAATGATATGGTTGAGCGGGGGCTGGCCAAAATAATTGCGTTTTCCTACGGTGGAAATACGGTGGGGGGAGGGGGGAAATGCAGTACCTCTAATTATCTGATAACTTTTTTTGTGACAATAGCCCTTAATAGTTATCTAGTAATAGGCAAGTGTCATACTTTTATTAAATTTAAAACAGAGTGTGTAATAATACTACTATGGCAACAAAAAGAGCAGGGAACTCACAAGGATTATCAAGAGAAGCATTAGCTGCTAAGCGTGCTAGAGATTTAGCCGCGGCAAACAGTCCAGCTAGAAAAAAGAAACGTGCAGAAAACCAGCGTATAGGCCAACGTCCAGACAGTGATATTCATCATTTAGCTGACGGAACAACAAGAAGAACATCGATAGCTTATAACAGAGCTACACACACAAGAGGAGAAGTAAACTCGTAACCACAGCATAGAGCGTAAGTAAGGTCCGCTTAACCAATGTATCTTACATTAACCTAAATACCAATATAATGACGTATTTTTATTACAAGACTAATACGTGGAATAGTCAACCACAAATCTCCGAAGACCAAATAAAACTTTGGAAACACCTCTCAGAAAAGAAAAACTGGAGGATTGTACAACTACCTAACGGTTTCTTCCAAACGGAATACAAAGACATCGATTGTCCATGTGATCCTGAAGAAGATACATGCTGTGAAAAATGGCATGACGTTACAAGAAGAGAAACTATGGACGGAGCAGAAGCTGCAATTGATGGAAGCATCGATCACTATGCTAAGAAAGTAGACTTCTTAAAAGGACCAAAAGTAGTTAAGACATTCAAGTAAAATCAATCTAATCTAATTTAATTAAATCAAATGGAATACAATCTACCAAGTCAGATTGTCAAAGACTTAAACTTTGGCAGCGAGGCAAAAGAGAAGATAACAACAGGGGTCAATAAACTGGCCTCTGCTGTTAAATCAACACTAGGAGCGTCTGGAAAGTGTGTAATATATGAAGACGCAATGGGTAAACCGGTAATCACAAAAGATGGTGTAACAGTCGCAGATTCTGTAGTCTTATACGATCCGGTTGAAAACATAGGTGCTACCCTTATTAAAGAAGCATCGAAAAACACAGTGAGAGAAGCAGGTGACGGTACTACTACAGCTATCGTTCTTGCTCAATCACTATTACAAACAGTATATAAAAATGAAGTACACATATCTACAAGGGATATTAAGAGCGGTATTTCCACCGGTCTTGAAAAGGTTAACAAATACCTTTCTGAACACGCCACACCAGTATCAGGATCTCAGCTCAAAAACGTATCAACCATTAGTTGCAATAATGATGCAGAACTTGGAGCGATTATCGCAGAAGCATACGAAAAAGTAGGTAAAGACGGTACAGTATTAATGGAGGAAAGTGAGACAAATGACACGTTTGTTGAAATAGTTGACGGTGTTCAGCTAAAAAGCCACTTAACCTCACCACATTGGGTGACAGATAAAGAAAGACAAACAGCAGTATTAGAAAACCCAGTGGTATTACAAGTAGCTTCTGAAATTCCTAACATTAGGAGAATACAGAGTATACTAGAGTATGTTATAAAAAACAAAAGATCACTGCTTATTGTCGCAAATGTTGACCAACAAGTAAAATCAGCGCTTTTAATGAACAAAATTAAAGGTAATATTAAGGTTAACATCATAGATCCACCTGGCTTTGGTGCCACAAGAGGTGATACTATGGAAGATTTAGCAATACTAACAGGCGCTACAGTCATAAATGAAGAGTTAGGAGACGATTTAGATCTGATCCAGCCAGATTGTTTGGGTGAAGTGGTGAAATCTGTAACAGATAACAGAACTACAGTCCTAACAACTGGTGTAATTGGTGAAAAATTAGAAGAAAGAGTTAAGGATATAAGAAAAAAGATAAAAAAGGAAAAAAATGACTTCCTAAAGGGTAAACTTAAAGACAGGTTAACCATGTTATCTGGTTCTGTTGGTGTAATAAAAGTCGGTGCTGACTCAAAAGTTGAGTTAAAAGAGAAAAAAGACCGAGTAGAAGACGCTATTTACGCTACAAAAGCAGCTTTGCAAGAAGGAATTGTTCCTGGAGGTGGAGTTGCGCTGTTTGATGCTTCAATAAACATCGATGCAGTAAATACTGGCGAAAAAATACTATTAGAAGCTATATTAGCTCCTTTTAATACAATACTTGATAATGCAGGTATTGAAGATAGTAAGAAAACAGGTATAACTAAGGGTTACGGTATAGATGTAACCACTGGTAAATACGTTGATATGATAGAAGCTGGTGTTATAGATCCAGTACTAGTAACAAAAACAGCACTGAAGAACGCAGTTAGTGTTGTTTCTACTATAATTTCTGCGGATTGTGTAATCTCTAATACAAGAATAGACAATGCAAGCAGTTAATTATTATATAATAGTAGAAAAAATAAAAGAAAAACCTAAGACAATAGGTGGTTTGGAATTAACAGAAGAACTAGATGTTGACAATAGGTATTTAAAGGCCAAGGTAATAAGTGTTGGTAACTTAGTAGAAGGCGTTAAAGTTAATGATGTTGTACATCATGATTCTCACGCTGGAAACGGTATGACTTGGAAAGATAAGTTATATCACGTTATAACAATACGAGATGTTGTATTAGTAGAATGAAGCTAAGTTCTTCAGATCTACGTGAAATACAATTATTTAAATATTACAGGCTCGTTAGAAAATGGGCCTGTAAAACTTATGGGCTAAAAGATGCTGATTTAGAACTTTTAATCTATTTAGATTGCAAATCGCGATTTACACGTAATGACTTTATAGATGGCTCTTATACTTACTCATGGGACAAGAACCGATGGGAGAGATTACGTAAAGACGAATGGATAGAAGTTTGGAGGCATCGTAACCGCACTACAATCAAATACAGCATTTTTAAGACATCATTTAAATGCTCCCAATTAATAAGTAGGATATATCGCATATTACTAGGCGAAGAAGATCTACCTACTTCAGAAAGAAATAAATTTTTTAATAACAAATCGTATACAGATAAAGTCTACAATAAGGCTATTGATGATATGATAAAAGACAAAGAAAGATAATATGGGACCAAAAGGAATAGGACCACAAAGATTAGGAGCTGGACAAGCTATGTCTAATTGCGGCTGCGGAATACCTAAAGCATGCGATTGTGACTCACCTGCTAAACTAGCACCATTAGTTGGTATGGTAGCAAAAAAAGTATTAGTTGATAAAATAGCTGAAAAAGCAAAGTAATGGGTTTTAAAATGAAAGGTGTTGATTTTGGTAAGCAAGATCATGAAGATGCTCCTATTATTAAAAAAAACCTAGAAGACGGTGTATTAGCCGAGGCTAATAAAGACGGTAGTATATACGTAGATAGATCTGTTAATTTAAACACTACAAGAGCAAGTAAAATTATAGATCATGAAAAAGTTCATTTAGATCAGATGCAAAGAGGTGATTTAGATTATGATGACAAAACTGTAACGTGGAAGGGTAAAGAATATTCAAGAGCTAATATGAAAGAGGGGGCTAAAAACCTACCTTGGGAAAAAGAAGCTTATAACAAAGTAAAAGTATAAATAATATGGGAACAATTTATGAAAAAATAAAAGCTGCCTCGGCATTAAAAGCAAACGCTGCTTTAATAGCTGGTGCTGCTGACGCTGCTCCAACATTCCAAAGCTTAAGCACTAATGGTGGTAAAAAACCAGTTAAGTCAGAAGATGTTGATACAACAGAAGAGACAAAAGATGATAATGAAGTTGATGATGTTGTAGAAACTGATGAAGATAACGAAAATATAGTAGACGGAGCTACCGAAGCTGCTAGTTCTGTTGCAACTTATAAATCTCCTTCTAAAATTATATCTGCATTAAAGTACGGAAAATCTCCTGCTAAAAACGTAAAAAATGAAATTAAAAAGTCTATGGGTAAAGGTTTTGTAGGTGATAAGTTTGGTGACGTAACAGAAACTACAACCACTACTGAAGGCGGTAGAACTAATACTAGCTATGAAAACCAAATGTCTAATGAAGACTGGATAAAGTATTTAGAAAATGAAACAGAAGATCAAAAAGCTAAAAGATACGAAAGAGAAGAAGCTGATGGTCACAGAACAGCTAGTACTGTAGATAAAAAATATGATGTTAAAGAAAACGAAGAAAAAGTAGAAACTACTACTCCAGGTACTAAGTCTAACTACAATATGGGTTGGGCAGAGTCTGTAAATGCTAAATGGGCCGAAGGTGTTCAAAGAAGAGACGCTAAACAAAATTTAAGACAATATAATAGAGAGCTTAAAAGATTTGATAGAAAAGGTAGTAAAATGATAAACCCAGCTACAGGCAAAGCTTTTGAAAGCAATGTTGAATATGCTGATTTTAAAATGGGTAAGTCTGGAGATAGAGGTGCTGATGGAAATATGAATGCTACTCAAAAATTTGATCAAGGTTTAAATACTAGAAGAGGTAGAGATACAGCTGGTAAAACTGAGACAAGTACTCAAAAAGAAACTTACGATGAAACTAAACATGGTAAAAAAGATGACATTACTTTCAAAGACTCTAGCGTAACAAGTACTGCTGAAGTCGTGAATAATGATGAAAAATCTAATGATGAAAAATCAAGTAACAAATATAAGTCGCCAAGCAAGTTTAGTTTAAAAAAGAAAAGCTCAGCACTTAAAAATTTTAAATATAAAAAATAACCCAACTTAATAATAACAAAAACAATGAAAAGATTTAAAAGACCGATTAGTGAAGTAGCCAAGGGCTTATTTCACCAAGGTTCAGGTGATTCAAAACCTGTAATACCTAATTTAGGTGTAAACAGTAAAAAAGCAGAAAGTAGCTCTCCAGCAAAAGCAATTGAGCCAAGAGCTACAGATAACTTACCACCCGGTGCACATGATATGATAGGCGGCAGAGGCGGTAGTGGTAGTAGTAGTAAAACTCAATCACAAAAAAATGCTGAAGCTAGAAAATCTGGTAAAGCAGTATCTTATAAAGATGCTTATGCTGATGCTGATAAGAAAAAGTATAAAACTTACGAAGAGTTTGAAAAAGCTGCTAAAGATTATAACACTAAAAAGTATGGTACAACTAACCCTACTGCTGATTCTAAAAAAGCTGGTAAGACTAAAGCTCAGTTAGCTAAAGAAGTTGCTGATAAAAAAGTAACTACTACTAACAACAGTAACACTAACACTAATACTAATACTAACACTAATACTGGTGATGGTGAAAAAGTTACTAAAACTGATACGGCTAAGAAAAACTTAGAGACTGCTAAAAATTCAGTTAAAGATGCTAAATCAGAAGTTAAAGATACTAGAAAAGCTAAAAGAATACAAAAAAGAGCTGATAAAAAAGCTGCTAAAGCTAAAAGAATCAAAGAAACAGGAGGAACAAGAGTTGGTAACTTTTTAAGAAAAACTGTAAAAGGAGCTAAAAACTTAGTTAAAAAGAAAGAAAAGAAAGAAGATGATTCGGTGGCTAAAATGGTTAAAGCTAAAGGGTATAAAAAAAGTAAATATCCAAAACCATCTAAGAAGTAATGTCAAAGAAGAAATTCTCTGAAACAAAAGTTGGGAAATTTTTGTCAAAGGCTGCACCTAGTATACTGGGTGTGGCTGGAGATGTTTTACCTGATGCTGGTTTTCTAGGTATAGTTAAAAACCTAATTAAAAAAGAAGATCCAGCTGTATTACCACCTGAAGATAAAGAAAAGGCATTAAAATTGTTAGAGCAGGATATGGTTGAAATGCAAGAAGTATCAAAACGTTGGGCTAGTGATATGAAGTCAGATTCATGGCTTTCGAAAAACACACGTCCAATGTCATTAATATTTCTAACAGTATCAATGGTAATACTAATATTATTAGATAGCTTTGAAATTGAGTTTCACGTAGCTGAAGGCTGGGTTTCATTATTACAAACATTATTAGTTACAGTCTATGTAGCTTATTTCGGTTCTCGAGGAGCAGAAAAATTCAAAAAAATATCTAAGTAAATAATGGCTAGAATAAGTAATTATACAAGAGATACCACTGTATCAAGTAGCGATAAACTTTTAGGATCTAATTCTTCTGGTACAACAGCTAATTTTCAGGTATCTGATATAACTAAATTTTTAAGAGATACTAACGCTGCTGGTGTTAGTGGTCAATTAATTTACCAGTTTAACGAAGTAGAGACTAAACCTGGAGGTTTTGTAGGTGCTTTTTCTTCTGGTTTTACTTTTGCTAACCTAACATCAATTAAAGTGCATAAAATACCAAATGGTAGCACTACGACGGTTGTAGAATATCTACAGTCGCTTGTTGAAAGTGACATTATATTAGGTGATGTCGAAAACATAAACAACTTCGGTATATATACCGTAAAATCAGTAACTCAAGATTCTAATGCCACCGATTACTACGATATAGCTTTAACAGCTAAATCAAATAACGGTACAATAGTAGATGAGCAATTTTATTCAATTATATTATATGCAGGTCTTTCTGGAGATAAAACGTTTTCACACACGCAAAACGCTTCTTCTAGTAGTTGGACAATTAATCACAACCTAGGAAAAAAACCATCTGTAACAATAACAACATTAGCCACAGGTGCACAAGTAATAGGTGAAGTAACATATACGAATGATAACACATTAGTGGTTTCTTTTGCTGCAGCAGTATCAGGAATTGCACATCTTAACTAAACATATAAAAAAATGGCATTAAAATATTTATCTAACATTGATCTTGGCGGACTTGAAATACAGAACGCTAAACCGTATGTTATAACAAACGCGGATCAAACAAACCTTGCAGATTCAAATCATGCTAGCTATCTTGGTACTGGAGCTGGTAACCAAGGTAAAATGTACTGGAACAGTCAATCAAAAACCTTCCTTCTTTGGAAAGGAACTGGTTGGGTTGTTTTAGATGGCACTGGTGATATATCATCTGTTGGTTTAACAGCTGATGATGGTAATTCAATATCAGATAGCGCTGGTGATGTTAGTTTTACAATATCAGGTGATACTGGTATTTCAACTACAGCTTCTGGTTCTAAGATAGAAATTGATCTAGACGATACAGCTGTAACTGCTGGAACGTATGGTTCAAGCACACAAATACCAAACTTCACAGTTGACGAACAAGGTAGAATTACAGATGCTGGTAATAACACTATAACTGTTGGCGACGCTACAATAACAATAGCTGGTGGTGGAGACTTAGAAATAAACACTGGTAGTGGTGCGAATGGTGCGTTTACAACTAATCAAGGTACAGACGAAACTATAACATTAGATCACTCTAATGTAACAAGAACAAACACTGCTCAAACTGGTGATTTAGAATTTGGTGATGATGTTGCAATAATAAACTCACTTACATCTTCTACAACTGGTCACGTTACAGCTGTAACTACAAAAACATGGACACTACCTGCTTTAGGTACTGGTTCTGCAGATGCTTTAGCTGGTAACACAGATGTGTTAAATGTTTCTAATGCTCATTTACTAACTAAGTTAGCTGCTTTAGAATCAACTAACGGTATGAATACTGGTGAAGACATTGTAATAGGTGCTTCATCAAATGATACATTAAGTATTACAGGTTCACTTAAGATGAACAAAGATTCGTCTTTCTTATCAGATCAATTTACTTTTGAAGATGGAACATCTGGTAAACCATTAGTTGTGCTTAAAAACACTAACCCAGATGCTGCTGGATCAACATTAAGATTTACAAAAGACGTCGGGGCTGATCAAATGGCTGATGACGATGAAATCGGTCAAGTTGAATTTAAGCATGATGATAGTAACAACAATCAACATCTTTATGCTTCTATGCAAGGTTTTGCAAAAGACGTAACAAACAGTGATGAAATTGGTAAACTTAAAATTGGTGTATCTACTGGGCACGGAACAAATAGTTATCAAGATGGTATAGTAATTGAAGGTCATACAACTGATAATAGAGTTGATGTTACTATAGGTAACGGTACAGATTCTGTTACAACAATAGCTGGTGATCTTACAGTAACAGGTACTACAACAACAGTTAATTCAACTGTAGTTGATATTGCTGATAAAAACATTAAAATAGCAAAAGGTGCTACAACTTCAGCTGCAACTGATGGCGCTGGTATAACGTTTAGTAGTTGGTCAGCTGCACCTGTATTATCTTGGAGCAACAGTAGTGCATATATAAACTTAAACAAACATTTTAATGTTCAAGGTGATATAACTCTTAGTGGAACTGTTGATGGTATTGATATCGCTACAGATGTTGCTGCTAACACGTTAAAAGAAACAAATGTAACAACTAACTTAGGTCACAACACGTCGTCCACTACTTTAGAAGTAACATCATCTGACGGTAATAACACGACTCTACCTGTAGCAACAACAAGTGTTGGTGGTGTTATGAGTGCAGCTCAAGTTACACAACTAAACACAGCAACAACACCTAC
>Ga0181380_1001415_pt1 | contig 10512 bp, 7 predicted proteins | sample 3SPOviralmetaG_FD_130116 | JGI IMG/M metagenome (GOLD analysis project Ga0181380, IMG submission 130116) | Marine viral communities from the oligotrophic San Pedro Time Series (SPOT) site, San Pedro Channel, CA, USA - 3 SPOT_SRF_2009-08-19 | ecosystem: Environmental > Aquatic > Marine > Strait... | reverse complement strand
GAGTTGTCATTTAGAATTGAATTAAGTTTATTATATTTTAAGTTAGTAATCATATTGTAATTGTTTTAATGTTTATATATATATTATCTATATGGCCTCGTATTTAGATTGTATTAGTAAATAGTATTAGAAAATAGCAAAGCTAAAATGTTATACGCAACGATGCATCGATATTTCTGACGAAATCAAAACAATATTCTAAAGAAAGGGGGACCCGCAAAACGAAATTGCGTTTTTTTTTAAATTATCAAAATTATATTTTGGGGTGCAGTACTTTACTTCTACGTTTCTTTTATTGTTTTAAAAAACCATGACAATAGGCCGTTAAACCTAGAATAGTAAGTGGCTAATGTCACCTTTTTATATTAGACTGTAATATGTAAAAACTAGTAAACTCATGTAATCTCTTATATTAAGACTAAAAAACTAATTATGGCATATAAATCAAGAAGACGTAGAAAACGAGCAAAACATTTAATAGACACGCCAACTATTGAGGTTTCTAAACAATCAGGTGGTACTAATTCAGGTTTTACACCGTTAAGTGAAAGAGTTATTGCTGAAACAGGCAACGCTGGGTGGGAAGGTTCAAGCACAGATCCATTTGATAAGTTGAATATGACACCATCTTTTGAAGGAGCTAAAGAAAAAGGCAACCTTGGTATCATGAATACTAATAGAACTAACATAAAGGTAAATATACCAAGAGGTAATTTAAAAACATCTAAAGATAAAAGTGGTAATAGACCAATTAACATAGTATCGGACCTTACTATAGCTCCAAACTCACTACTTAGATCAAAAGCATCATACGTACCCAACACAAAAGGGGTTTTTGATCCAAATACTGGTGGATTAACCACTGGTTCAGAACTTTCTTCAGGTGGTAAATTTGATAAAAAAGTAACTGGACTTAATTTTAATGCAGGTTTTAAACAATCTTTTGGAACTAGAAGTGCTGGTAATAGATCAAACAAAAATTATGCTCTTAATAACAACTTAAGTATAGAAGGTGGATTAAACTTTAATAATTTAAGAACAAAGAAAATAAAACCATACGCTAAATTAAGTTTAAATTCTTCTATAGGTACAGATAATATTAAAAAATTAAAAAATAAACCTTTTTCTGCCAATATTGGAGTAACAGGTTCAATGTCTAGAACGCTTGGAAACAAACCATCACGTAGTAGTGATTTTGTAGGACCTGATAGAATAAATCCAGAGCATTTAACTGGGTCTTCTAACTCTTTACTTACTACAGGGTTTAAAGTAGGTGTTAAACATAAGAATTCTGGAATATCTTTAAACTATTCACGATCTAAAAACACGAGCATGGCCGAAGGGTATGGACTAGGTACAGTTGGAACCACTGGTACGTCAAAAGAAAATAAAATTTCTTTAAAAATACCATTAGGCAAGATTAAAACTAGATAAATGCCAATAATAACAACTTATCCTTTTAAGAACGATCCATTAGCTAATAAAGATGAGATAATAATATCAGACTCTCAAAGTAATGATCCTAATTTTAAGACTAAAACCACTGACTTAGAGGTTTTAATGAAGTATGTTAAGTCTAAGATACAAACTATTGAACCAGTCTCTCTTGATGTAGACTTTAAAATACAATTAACTGGATTAAATGGTTTTGGATCAGCTGGTCAAGTGATAGCAGTTAACCAAGCTGAAGATGGGTTAGAATATGTTAGTGGCGGTGGTGGTGGTGGCAGCATATCTGTTAAAGATGCTAATACAGAGGTTGACCCTACCAAGATTTTAAATTTTACTGGAAAAATATACACAGTAACTGAGGACACTACAGATTCTACACAAGCTGATATAGCTGGTTCATATAATACATTAGTAGCAGACTCGACTTTAACAGTTGAAGATGTAGGCTCTATACAAGCAGGAACAGCAGCAAGCACATTAAAAGGCAATGACATAGTAGATTTACTAGATAAAATATTTTTTCCAACCGTACCGCCCACCTATGTTCAACCAACTTTTGTTGTTGGTGATAGTATAAGTAGTTACAAAGAAGTAGGTACTCAAGTAACTAACAATTTAACTTTAACATTTGTAAACAAAGATTCAGGTGGATTTGGAGGAACTATGACATTAAGTAGAGATACTATCAGTTTAACTCCTATATCGATAACACCTACAAATTTAGCTCCTTTACCTCCGCAGTTTCCAAACTCTGATCCTAATATTTCTAATAATCCTCAGATAAAGCAAACTGGAACATATAGTGATACTTTTACAATATCTAATTCATATACGGCAGCTGTTAATACAATAACATATGCTGGAAGTGCTAACTCATTAACTGGTGTTCAGTTGCAAGACAGCGCAGGTAACTTATCTGGAAATCCTGTTCAAGGAACTACATTAAATGATACTGCATCGTTTCAGGCTATATACCCTTATTATTGGGGAGTATCTAAGGTAAGTGCAGGAGGTATTGATTTTGCAGCTCAAGGTTATACTCCTTCTATAAACGATATTGAAACAGCTATAGAAGCAGGGTCTGGTTTAGGGTATAATAAAGAATTATTATTGTCAAGTAACACAATTACAGTAAATTTTAATGCTGCATCAACTGGTGAATGGATGTGGTTTGCTCATCCAGCTGTTAATACAACAAAAACTAGATGGTTTGAAAGTACTACTGCTCAAGGAGACATTGGCGGCACAGCGTTTCAATCCGCGTCTCCCACTGGAGGAAATGATCCTAACGCAAACTTATTTTCTGAACCTCTCACAGTAAATATCGATACTGGTATTTGGGCTCTTGATTATAAAATATACATAGCTTTAAAATCAGCTAGTACCACCACAATCGAACTAAGAAATACTTAAAGAATGGCGATACAGTTACCAGATAATATATTCGTAGCAACAAATGCGCCACTAGATGTGAGATACGGTCCCTATGTTGCTGCAGATATAGCAGCAGCTAAAACGTTAATAGATTCTACTATTTCACTAGGTAATAGATATGAAGGACTAACTGTTGGTATTATTCTAGGCTCTGCGCCTGATCCTATAGTAGAGTATTGGTTTTATGGTGGAGTGGATGTTACCACAAACCTTGTTGAAAAAAGTTCTGGAGGCGGAGGTGATATAATAGTTTTAAATCAAACAGGACCTACTGGCACACCTTCTCAACTTGCAGGTGCTTATGAAAAATTTAACTTTGTTAATTATGATCCTAATGATTTAAGAGTATTTGCTCAAGAGGATCCCAATGATGCTGATCAAGTAAACATATTTTTTCCACCACCCGCATCACCTACATATCCGCCATATTTTAATGAAACTGGTGCTATTGTAGCTGATCCAATTAATTCACTTAGAAAAACTTTAAGAATTAGTGATCCTTCTACTAATGGTAATTTTGAAACAGGTGGTTGGACTGGACTTGAACGATCAGCTTATTTACTTAGCTCTGCAACAGAACTACAGTTTAAACCTGGAAGCAATGTATATATACTAGGGTTTAGCCCAGCAGGAGCACCAACCGCTACTGGTTGTAAAGTTCAAGTTAAAGTTTATGATGCTGATGGCACAACACTACTACGTGATGAGACCACTGGGGTTTTAGATGGAAATACTACATTTCTACAAAATCAAATCGAAGTGACAGTTTCTAACTACGCGGCTATAGTAGATCCTTATGGAGATCCAACACAATACCAAGCTAAATTAAATATTAAAATTAAAATAGAAGATATATTTAATTCAGCGCCTAGGGTAGGAGGTAAATTTTCTGCTGAAATAATTTTTACGCCAGACCAAGATCTACCAGAACCAGGTACTGGAAACCCGGGTACTCCAAAAGCTGCTATAACGTATGATTTTATTGATGTTTTTGCCGATGCAGATCCAACTAGCCCAGACACAACTAGTGTTAGTTTTGTTAATGCAACAGCACAATCAACTCAAAATTATTCATACTTAAGTGGTGTTAAATACTTAACTGCTGGTTCTAAATTTGGTATAAGTTCTAAATTTATACAAGGCATAAACGGAAATACGCAAGGTAAAAACGGTAGTGCTTCTAATAACTTGGCATTTAGCGCTCTATTAAACATGAACACGCTTGGTGTTAGCGATAAAGCATGGAATCCCCAAAATGGAAATGTTGCTGGCTGGAATGATGATTGGGACAAAGCGGGCATAAAGTATGACTACAATGATTTTACTATACAATCTAACACATATACTTATAGAGGTGTAGCTGGTAGTTCTACACTTACAATATCAGATCCTTGGAGCAACGATGATAAGACTAGTGCTGATAATTTAGACGTATTAATATTAACCCCTGGAGGAACAAATTCTTCAGTTTTAACTGAATATTTCAATAACGAAAGCAGAAGACTTAGTAAAGCTAGTTTAAGTGCCGCCTACGTCTCTTGGAACTCTCAAACAGCTTTAACAAATGCAGCGTTTGGTACAAAACCAAATGCAGCTACTAATACTGATTTCCAAGATGCTTGCCAAATAGTGGATGGGTTTAGTAATAATGGAGCAAAATTAATTTCTGCTGACACATTTGATTTAAGCAATGGTACTACAACATTAAGTTTTAGTGGATATTTACCTACTCAAGCTACTGACTTTACTAGCTTTACTAAAAATAGCGTGTACCATAGGCAGTTTGGCAATTATGCTAGTACAGGACAACCATTTGCATCTTTTAGTTTAGTATTTACTGGTTCAAATTGGGGAACTGGTAATAGTAATATTAATGATGCTTTAGATGATCAAAGTGTTAAAATATATATAAGAAGAGTTGCATCCAATGCTGGAGCTAGTTTTAGCGCTAATACTGCTGTTCCTTTAAACTTACACAACTGGAACAGTACTCCTTCAAACCCAAACAAATATTATAGCCCAGGTGCTTTTACAGATGGAGGATCTGGTATAGATACTCACAGTGCTACTATTAGATCGTCTACTTCTTCTGGTAACACTGTTCTAGCTACATTTGGAAGCTTCTCAGCTGATATAGGTGTATTTGTAGAAATACAATATTTAAACCCAAGTATAGATATAAACAGTATTACATGCTCATTAAATATTTAAAAAATGGAAGATATTTTTAAAAACAAAGTAACTTTAAAGGTTGATATACCTAACGAAATATGCGATCTAAGTATTAAGGTAAATGATACCGTTGTAAATAACTATCAGTTAAGGTTTTCTGATATTAACAAAATAATAGGAACATATAATCAAGCTTTAATAGACGGATAATGGGTTTTACAAGTGATGCGGTCAGTAAGTTAACGTTTAAGGTACAAGCAGCTAATGTAATTGATGCCAACACTAATTTTCAGTGGTATGAATCTGTACTTGAAAACAGCCCTAAAATAACTGAAGATAGAATATTTTTACAATATAATACTGTAACTGCTAATCCTCCTACATCTACAGCAAACTTAGTAACACTAACTTCTAGTGGCGGAGCACTACATAATATAGTGTCTAATAATTATGAAAACGCAGGCACACCTGTATACCATCAGTTAACTCAAGCTACTAATGGTAATGACACTACATATGTTTCTTATGACAACCCAGCTGACAGAAACAGTGATAGAAAAAATAATTGGATAAATCCTTCTAGTGTACCTGTTAATGGTATTCCAGTACCTTACTATACTATAGAAATATATTATTTAGTAGGAACAACATACATACAGCTTCAAGCTACTGATGCTGCTACTGTAAATGGTGAAGTTGGTTGGGTTTGGAATTATGATCAGGGTTTGTTACTTTTATCCTCTGGTATAGGTTCTGCGATAGAGTTTATGAAAAACGCTAATTCTGGTACAATGCCAGATTTATATGTTAGAGGTTGGCGATATATAGGAGATACAGGTGTTGGAACCGGAGGAGATAAATACGCGGATTGTACAACACAAACTATTGTATTTCCAATAACAACACAAACAATTAGTTTAACAATAGGTACAGATCTATCATACACGCAAGGTCAAAGTGTAAGATTAACATCAGGATCAAATTTAATATTAGGTACTGTTTCTAGCTACGTAGCTAGTACAGGTGCTATAGTAATTGCTATAACATCATCATCAGGTAACATAACAACGTCAGCTACTTGGTGTATTGCGCTAGGAGGTGGTTCAGGAGGTTCTATTGAGGTTGAATCATTTGACTATAGTGACGATCCTAATAATCCAGGAACACCAATTGGTTTAACAACTTTAACTACAGCTTTAGAAGGTTTACAAATACCTACAGACTTAAGTGGTGGTGGTTTAATAGCAGAGGAAACATCCCCTGGAAGCAACATTATAACTTTAAATACTAGATTTGATACTCAAATAAGTCCTACTACAAATGCTCAAGCAGTAGGAGGTATTTCAAATAGTGAAACTGCCGCATCTTTATCAACTTTAACTTTTACAGAATTGTTTAATAAATTATTATTTCCTACTTTACTGCCAACGTATAAAAGGCCCCTTTTTACAATAAGTAAAACAACATCGCCTTCACAAACTTATTATCAGCCAGGGCAATCAGTAACTGTTAATACAAGTACAATTTTTACAAAACAAGATTCTGGTGGAATTGATGGTACCATAATAACAAATAGAAATGGTTCACCTACTCCATCAATGGGAACAGCTACCTCAGGAACAACTGGTGATTTACCGAGTCAATTTGGGTTTACAAATAATAACACACCAAACACTACAAACACAAGAACAGCTAGTGAAACATTTACTACAAGTATACCTACTACTTCACAGACAGCTTCAGATACTTTTAATTCTAACACTGGATGGTTACAAGGAAATGCTAACAAAGATTCTACAGGCGCACTTGATACTAGAACACCTGCAGTTCCAAATGCTGCGACAGTAAATGATCCAATAGCTGCACTTGCGTCATATAACTCTAGTTCTACGTCTATACTTTCAGTTTATCCTTGGTATTATTTTTACAGTAGTACTAAGCCAACTTCGAGTGACGCGGTATCAATGATACAAGGAAGCTTATCAATACCAGGAGGTTACACTGTTGTTGAAAATTTAGTTCCTTCAAATGGTACTTTAAATGTACTGAATTATACTCCAGCAGCTGTTTTTACTGTTGTAGCTTACCCTTTTTTAGCTAACAATAATAATTTTCCAGTTAAAACACGGTATTTTTTAAGCACTTTAAATCAGAATCCAATAACAAATCTTTTTGATCCGGTGGTGACAGTAAATATCTCAAGAAATGGAGGCCCTTGGTCAAACATACAATATAGAATGCATATATCAACAAGCGTGCAGCAATCTACAATTTCACCACTAGAGTTAAGAAATAATTAAAAATGGCACTAACAGGAATAGAATTAGCGAGTAGCATACTAATAACAACAGTATCTCCGGTAGATGTAAAGTATGGTCCTTTTGAAGGGGCTGGAATTACAGCTGCTAAACTTAACGCAACTACACAAATAACATCAAATTTTAGATATAAAGGTCTTACCGTAGGTTTAGTAGATACTACTGGTGGCGGAACCGCTGTTATTGAGTATTGGTTTGAAGGTGGTATTCTTGATGCTAACCTAGTTTTAAAAAGCACTGGGACTACAGTTGTAGCTAATCCTGGGACTACAACAAGTACTTTAACATCTATAACTATAGGATCAGTTAACTATGCTGTGTCAAGCGGCGGTATTGGTGGGTCAGGAACAGTTGGTAAAATACCTAAATGGGGTTCAACTACAACTTCATTGACTGATAGTGTTATTGTTGAAGATAATAATAATATAGGTATTGGAACTTCATCTCCTAGCACAAAGTTAGAGGTAAATGGTCGAATGAAAATAACTGGTGCTAATAATTTTTTAATAACAACTAGAACTTCAGCAAGTCAAGCTAATTACATTCAGTTTTACGATACCACTACCGCGGTAAACGAAGCTTACATAGGTTTTACTACTAATGATAAGGATTTAAAGTTTCAAAACCTAGCCTCAACTGGAACATTAACTTTTGGATCTGGCGGATCAACCGCTATATCGGTAGATGCTTCTCAAAAAGTTGGCATTGGCATTACTACCCCTACTAAAAAGCTAGAAGTAAAGGGAGATTTTTCAGCTCGAAATATAGAAAGTATTGGAAACAACACAGGTGTTACTTTTCCTGCAGTTTTAGGTTGGTATAGAATAATGGAATGGGGTGGCGCTTCAAGAGGAGGCACTGTTGTAAAACTTTCAACAACAGGGGGCAATGTGGCTCCAACAACCTATGTTATTAATGCTTTTAAAACTTACGGGGACCCTGCTTCTACTAATACTTTAAAGCTAGAGCAGTATGGAAATAGTTCATATTTAACCAAAGCTAGAATTGCTACAGACTCAGTTACTAATATAACACATCTTGAAGTTTATCTCAATGCACTTGGATCTGGAGGCGCGGTAGTCCCCATGATGGTTTTCCACGATAGTTTATTAGGATATGATAATAATACAATTGTTTATTCTGGTACTGTTTCACTAGCACCACTCACTAGCGATGTTCAGGAAGAATTACCATTTGTACATGAAGGAACTTCAGTAGAAAAACTATATGCAGATAATGTTAATCTACTAAATTTACAAGTAAACAGTGCTCAAGGTAGTAATGGTGATGTTTTAACTTCAACAGGGTCAGGCGTAGGCTGGACACAACCACAGACTGGTACAAATGTAGTGGCTAACCCAGGAAACCCTGCAGTTGCCCTAGAAACTATAACTATAGGCTCTACTAATTATGGTGTTGGAACTGTACTTGGAAGCGGAACACAAAATAGAGTAACTAAATGGAGTGTGGGTGGATCTGGAATAGAAGATTCTGAAATAACTGATACTGGTTCTAATATAACACTTGGAGAATCACAGCCACTATATGGCAATGCCTTGCAGTTAGAAACGGTTAGCGGAGAAGCTATTTTGCCTGCTTATGGAAGAGGAGTTATAAATGGTTATCCAGCAGGCAGCAGTAAACTTAATTTAAAAATGTCCACTGGTTTTAATAATGCAGGGGCAATTGTTGATAGTTATATTTATGATACTTTTGAAGTAACTATTGCTGCACTAGAAGCGCTAGGAGATACGCCACTCACTGGTCAAGTTTTAGTTGATACACCTAGTGATTTAACTTGCCTACTAGCTGATTTTTGGTTTTATAGAAAAATAGATGGTTCTGACATAGGTAACTGGGGTGATGACACTGAATTAGTTATATATCCATCAAACGATTTAAGTGGACAAACTATTGCAAGCCCTTATGAGCAGGGATATTTTAGGGTTACTCATGATTTTTTATCAACCGCAGCTGTTGGTGGAAAGAGCTCAGCAAGCAGTGGCTTATATCAAGGCAACATAAATGGCATAGATCAAGGTGGTATGAATGGAGCTTGGCAGATTGGTGACAACAGTCCGCCCTTAGGTAATAAAGTTTATTTAAGCTTATCTACTGGTAAACCTGCTCCAACTTTTGCTTCTGGTTCTCAAACAAGATTTTTTATAGGTCTTAAATATAGGTTTTTAAGTTTTCAGTATGGAGTAGAAAATAATCAAGATTTAATAACAATAGATGTAGCAGGTCCAGTAGATGTTGAAATTTATCAAAAATGCGATGAAGCAACAGGAGAAAATAATTGTGATCAAATGCCTCTGCAAATTAAATTACCTCTAGGCGTAGGGGGTAGTAATTTTATAATAATTCAAAAAGATGCTACTGGACAGAATTGTTGTTACTTTAAGCAGGACACTGGAGTTTTAGTTCCAGATCCTGGATTTTCAGTAATTGGTACTTTCGTGGATTGCGACGAACTTCCTATAGATTGTACAAAATAAAAATTTCATGTGATACTATATATTAACACAACAACCAATAATAATTAAAACCAAATACAATGACGTTTTTATATACCCGCACTAATACGTGGAATAGTGCACCACAACCAACAGAAGATACCATTAAATATTGGAAACACATCTCACAGAAGAAAAACTGGAGAATAGTTCAATTACCTAATGGGTTTTTACAAACCGAATATAAATCTATCGATTCAGATGACTGGATTGATGTTACCAGAAGAGAAACAATAGCTGGAGCAGAACAAGCAATAGATGCTTCTATTGAACATTATTCTAAAAAGCTAGAGTTTACCAAAGGACCGAAAGTAATTAAAACCTTCGAGTAATATTCAAAATCAATTATATCAAATTAAATTAAATGCAAGAAATAAAGTTAGTTAAAAATCTGGCTTTTGGTGATGGTGCCAGAAGTCAGATATTAACTGGGGTAGAGAAACTTACTAATGCAGTAGGTTCAACTTTAGGAGCTAGTGGTAAATGTGTTATACTAGAAGACAGTAATGGTGCGCAACAAATAACAAAAAATGGCGTAACGGTTGCTAATAGCATTACGTTACAAGATCCATTAGAAAACATCGGGGCTACGCTAATCAAACAAGCAGCTCAAAGAACAG